>TARA_R110000765_G_scaffold211261_1_pt1 | contig 38132 bp, 48 predicted proteins | sample TARA_R110000765 | Tara Oceans TARA_R110000765 (sample SAMEA4398168) | marine metagenome | biome: Polar Biome; feature: [MES] marine water layer (ENVO:01000295) within the mesopelagic zone...; material: water (ENVO:00002006), including particulate matter (ENVO:01000060) such... | reverse complement strand
TTACGCATTAACGCTTTTAGTTCTGACATTTCTATTTTATCCTTTAAAGTTTACTTTTGAACTGTCTGGTTATTCCGGACAGTTGCCCTGTAAGCAGCTAAAATCCTACCTTAAAATAATTCTTGACCGTCTTCATCACATGCAATAAATCTAACATCGTGAACACAGTTAACATGAAACTTTTTTCCACAATCTAAGTTAGGGCATTTAAGTTCACTCATATCACCATCACCCGTATAAACTTCACCAGATTTTCCCTGTTGGCTGTACCACGTTTCTTCGTCGTCAAACTCATATTCACAATGAGGACATTTTGGACTTGTTGATTTACTCATACATTCCTACTTTGATGTAACTAAGTAATAAGCTTGGCAAGCCCTCATAAAACAAGCTTGCTCTTGTGGGTGGCTTGAGCCTTGAAAATCCATGTTAGGTAAAAAGTTATACCCATACATAGAATAGAACTCAGCTGCCAAACGGTTTACTTTCGTTAGATGCTCCATGCTAAGTATTTCAAAGTAGCCAAATCTTGAACACCATCATCACAGTGGAAAGGTACATCAATTTCCATAGGGAAATCATTCTCACTATAAATATCTTCGAGTTTTTCAGTACTCATTTTCATTCCTTTTTTCTATTTAAGCTTACTAAGTGCTATTAGTAAGTTACGTTAAATTTAACTCTATTAACTTACGTCTAGCTCGATTTATTAAATTCTAGACCTTAATATAATTAAAGTCAAGCATAAGTCAACAAATTTGTTGCTGCAGATTCAACGTCTTCTTCACACTTAAAAACTCGACTAAGAACAAAGCGCCAACAAACATCAAATACCGATTTATATAACTGGCTGAATTCAATATTTTCCATCCTGGCAAAGCTTATTGATTTAGCTTCTCTAACTGTTCCACCGGGTACGTGTGTTTCATCATAATAACCAGCTTCAACAATCAGCCATTTACGGAATGGTTCAAAAGCTTTTTCAATGCTTTCAATTGTGGCCCGGCGTTCTTCGCTTTCTGATCTCATAAACTCACGACCAAAGTCGATAAAAAAACCATTCTTATTATTGTGATTGTCAAGTGTCATAAAAATTTTTGTGGCAATGCGTTTTTCATCTGCTGTTAATACGCCGCTTGAAGGTTCATAATAATCAAAAGTTAAATTTAAAAGAGCGAAAAACTTCCTGTGAAATTTTGGGTTTCTTACTTGTTTGAAGTTACCAGCAATGACAGCGCCTAACTTCCATTTATCGAAAATCACCTTGTCGTGATCAGTATGTGGCACAAGACCACCACTTTGTTTAATAAAAGATAATTCAGCCATTGGTTAGCCTTTTTAATATACTAATTTCAACTAAAACATTTTTAATTTGATTCCCTAAAAGAATATTTTCACATTCAATAACAATTACTTTTCTAACTAATTCAGAAACAGGAACGTCAAGGAAATGACCACAATAACTGTTTTTTATTATTTGACTTGCCTTTAATTTGTTCATTTTTGCAAACCTTTAAATATGTGTTTGATAACTTCCATAGTCCATCCATTTCCACACATTTTATATAATTGCGTGTTGCTGATACCAGCGTTTAATAATGTGTCGATGTGATGTTCTGGTACTGTTTGAAGTCTAAAGCACTCACGAACAGAAAACCTCCGCACAATATAATCAATACTAACGTGGTTATTGTGTTGCCATGAGTTAGCGCTCATACAAGGGGCTTTTCCGTCTAATGCTCGTTCTCCGCCCGGGTTGTTTCCTCGAGGTGTTTGAATAACTAATATATCCATATCAGAATAATTGCCGCCAGAGTTAGCGCCAGCAGTTAAACAGGCTGATTTTTCAGTGCTTACTTTATCTTTCCCTTTCTTAGTCACTCTTTTAAATGGGCTGTCCCATACTTGCTTGCTGTTAAATGGGCTATTTTTACCGCCAACACGTAACGTATTTGATTTATCTCTTACGGCAATACCAATAGGGCAGCTTGGTAAATCTTCGATAATATCAACTAAAATAGTTTTACTATCCCCTGGTTGCCCAACTGCAAAGCTCGTCCAATAATATCTATTACGATTCTGAGCGGATACCAAGGCGCTGTTAATTAAAATCTTATGAACCTCCCCTAGCGCGTTTTCAGTGTGAGTTGTTATGTACTGTTCAAACTCCTTTTTCATCTTCACGTTTTCAATTAAAAAATCAGCTTTAGGGTTGTGGTATTTTACGTGCTTCATAATATCCAACATCACCCAGAACAACATGCCGCGTTCGTCTTTATCACCTAGTTGCTTACCGGCCATTGACCAAGCTTGGCAGGGAAAGCCACCTGTAACCAAATTAATACTAGCCCAATCAATATCCCAATCACGCCACTGAGTGACATCGCCCAACTGAATAGTATCGGGAAACAAAGCCTGTGCCGCTTGGTTGGCGTATTTGTCAATCTCACTTGAATAATATTTGTTAACTTTAATACCTAATGACTCCAAAGCCATTTTCCCAAAACTCATTCCGTTAAATAAACTTAATACATTTAATTCTTTCATTGTGCTAAACTTCCCTTGCTGGTTGGACGCTGGTTTTCATGTTGCTGATAAGATAGCCTTACTTTAATCGGTAAGGCTTTTTTATATCTGGCCGTATAATTCTTTTTTAGTAATATAACTTGTAACTTTTGCGCCAATTTTAAACGGGTTAAATATAAGGACGAATTGAGGTTTATTATTCTGCTTGCCTGGCTTACCTTCACCATCTTCAAAAGCAATTCGACCAATTGAATAACCACCACTTTCTTTTTTGTCACCAATAATAAAACGTACTTCACTAACGAATTCAATCGCTTTAGTAAACCAGCTAACGCTTGTGTCTTGATTAAGGACCATAACAGCGCCCAAACCTTTAGACTGAGCAATAATTGCTTGCTCTATCCACGGCATAGGCTTTGAATAAGGAGGATTAACCCATACATATTTATTTAAGTCTGCCGGATATTGAGCGTTTAATTTATTAGCCCAATCAAAACTTAAACTATCATCAGCTTCATTAAAGAAAACTTTACACTTAGCGTTTTTATGATCAGCCGCCATATCCGCATAAAAGTTAAATTCTTTATCCAAAGTATTAAATACTTCTTGTGGTGTTCGCCATAAATCATTAGACATTTTCTTCTCCTTCATAAGCCAAACAAGTGTAATAATATTCAGTTTTATCACTTATCGTTAAAATCTTACTGCCAATAGTTACATCGACCAAAGGGTTTTTATTGTTGCTATTGAGCATGTGACATAAAACAATATCGCCTTTTCGTAAGCCTAGAGCGTAAAGCTTGCCTTGCCTGTCAACTGATTTAGCTTTAGCAAAAAACTTGTGTCCTTTTGGTGAGTGTCGAATTTTTTCATCAAACATTGCTTTTATTCCTTATCTGTAACTTCCCCAGTTAAAAGGGACCCATTGACTGTTATTTGATTTTAAACGGTCAAAGATTCGTTCGCCTAAAACAGCTTTAACGCTGTTATGGTCTAAGTTGGTCAATACGCCAACTGGCTTTAAGTTACCGATACGCTGATCAATAACCTGGTTTAAAATAATCTTCTCATGATCACTTCCTTTTTGAAGGCCAATTTCATCAAGAACCAATAAATCAAAATTGATTAGTTGTTTAATGAATTCATCTTCAGAATATTGAGCTTTATCGCTATAACACTTACGCATGTTAAGCATTAATTCAGTAACGGTAACCACCAGGCATGTTTTACCTTGTGACATTAGTGAATTGCATATTGCTGCTGACAAGTGATTTTTACCTGTCCCAGTTCCTCCTGAAAAAATAAAGCCTGAACCAATGTTACTACCAAAATTATAAATATATCTTTCAGCAAAATTTCTAGCTTCAGCTTGCAGATCATTACTAACAATATAATTTTTAATAGTACAGCCTTGGTGAAGAGGTAATATGCCAGAGCGCCCCAGAATAGATTTTAGGGCACTTTCTTCGCGTCTAGCTATGATGTGACTAGTAGCTTGAATAGCTCCTTCCGTTCGCATTCTCATTAAGTCATCGTAACTATATTTCCTTTCACCTTTGTTAAATCTTCTCTTTGCCTCGTTTAAAGTTGAATTATTCATTGTTCCAGCCCTCCGGTGCGTCAAAGTTTGTACTAATAGAATTAATATCCCCTTGTTTAGCAACATGGCCAGTCAAGAAGCTTTCAATTTTTTCACCATTGCGACAAATCAACTGAATATCGTTAAAAGGTTTTTGTCTATCATTTTGCCCCATAGAAAACGGATCTTTACGACAACCATCAATAGCCTCTTTAATTTGTTCAACGGTGTAACCTTCTTTCAACCGGGCCTTGATTGCTTTATCACGATTAGATGTAAGCTTACTGGTTGAAATTGATTTACCCATAACTTCACACCAATACTTAAACAAGTCGAAAGAGAGGTTAGCTTTAGCTGACATAGTTACTATCTCTTTACTATCACTATCACTCTTACTCTTACTATCATTATCACTCTTACTATCATTATCGGTAGATTTGGTAGCCTGTGGTAACGACTGGTTACCACTTTTACCAGTGGTAGATTTGGTAGAGTAACGTGTTTCAGCTATTAACCTATTCTTTTCACACAGTTTTATATACTTTTCAGTGTCTCTTTCAAACTGGTTCTTAAATTGTGAAAATGCTATTCTGGTCAAAGTATCAAATTCAAACTCTTCACCGGTTTGGTGGCACTTGATTGCTTTAAACAATTTTCCTGCTTGATCATCACTTAGTTCATCAAGTATATTTAAACTGTCGATGTGAATGATGAATGATTTTCTTTTAGTCATTTTGTACACCTTAATAAATGCGCTTACTATCGGGTTGGCGCATTTATTTATTGTTCACCAAGTCTTGTAAATTCCCACAAAGTAAAATCAAGAGCAGAAGCAACAGAGTCAAGCTTTGCTACTGATAGCCTTCCGTCCTTCATTAAATTTGAGATATACACAGCGGTGCAAGACATTTTTACAGCTAAGTCTTTCTGTTTCATCCCTCTCATTGCCAGTGCAACACTTAACGATTTCTCTAGTTTGTCTTGTAATGTCATAAGTACCCTATTTGTTTAATTAGTTAATCTGTATGCAACAATAAAGCATGTAAAACTTACGGTCAAGTTAATTTAGTTAATTTTAATTGTTGATTTATTAATTGAACATGATAATATTTGTCTCGTCCAAGTAACTCAGCAAATAGGTAGCAACATGAAAATAAAAACCCTTACAATAGAATGTGAACAAATAGTTTGCAGTAGCACAGTAAAGCGCGGCCAAGATAACGCGCATATAAAAATAACGCTTGAAGATGTTCGTACTTTTGAACTAATGACTTCTTTAATAAAAGAAGCTGGCGTTGAAGCAATACTTGACCACATATCAGATACAAAAATTGAAAGTTATTTAAAAGGAACTAAGTAATGGCTAAGTCAGAATTAGTTATTGAGCAAACAATTCACCCGTTAGCAGTTCAGCAAGAACAGTATATGGGTTTGATTCAAATGGCAGTTGAAAAAGGCGCTGACATTAATCAACTTGAAAAGCTTATGGATCTTCAAGACCGTTTTGAAGCAAAGAATGCCCGTAAATCTTTCTTTAATGCTTTATCGGTTTTTCAGTCAGCAATACCAACCATTAAAAAAACTGGTTTAGCTTCATTCCCAACAAAGAACAATGGCAAAACTGAGTACACTTACGCCAAGCTTGAAGATATAACGCGAGTAATTAGGCCAAGCTTGAGGGAAGCCGGGTTATCTTATCGTTATGAACAAAACAGCGAGAATAATTTAATGACGGTTGTTTGTATTGTTACCCACAAAGAAGGGCATCAAGAAACAACTTCAATGAGTGGCCTCGCTGATGCAACTGGCAGTAAAAACCAAATACAGCAAATAGCTTCAACAATTACTTATTTACGCCGCTATACATTAACCGGGGCTCTTGGTATTACGGTTGGTGATGAAGATGACGATGGGTCTTGTTATGAAGAGCATGGCGTTAACAATGAAGATCAAGAAGGCTTTTGTTCTGCTGAGTTATTCAGTGAAAGTTTTCCAGCCGGAGAAGCTAAAATTTTATCAAAAGAAAAAACACCAGCGCAAATAATCGCGTTTTTTGAAAAGAAAGTTAAATTAACTGAACAACAAAAAGAAACTATCAACAACGTAGGGAAAGCATAATGAAAGTATTAAACCTCGTCCAAGGTTCACCAGAATGGTTAAAAGTTAGAGAAGAGCATTTTAACGCAAGTGAAGCTCCTTCAATTTTTGGCGAAAGTAAGTATAAAAGTCGTACCGCTTTAATGAATGAAAAAAAAGGTGTTAAAGAAGTTATTTCTGCTCACCTTCAAAAGTTGTTTGATGCTGGTCACCAGACTGAAGATCAAGCGCGTGAATTATTAGAGTTTGAAACGTTTGAAACTTTAAATCCTATCGTTTGTACGTTAGAAGTTGAAGGCTTACCACTACTAGCTTCACTTGATGGTATTTTTGAAGATGGTAAAACAGTCTTTGAACACAAGCTATGGAATGAAACACTTGCTGAAAATGTTCGTAACAATGTTTTAGAACCAACTTACTATTGGCAGTTAGAACAACAATTATTAGTTGCTGGCGCTGAACGTGCTTTGTTTGTTGTTTCTGATGGTACCGCCGAAAAACGTGAAAAAATGTATTACGTTTCAGTACCAGAACGCCGCTTAAAATTAATAGCTGGCTGGCATGAATTCAAGAAAGACCTTGAGGCCCATGAAGTAAAGGCTAAGAAAGAAGTTGTTGTTGCCAATGAACAAGAAAGCTTTCCTGTTATCAAATGTAGCGTTGAAGGTTCACTTGTTGTTTCTAACCTGGGCGAATATATCCCGGTAATAAAACAACTTGCTGAAGAGCAAATGAGACTTATCCTTGAAACTGATCAAGACTTCGCTGACAAGGAAGCTTTTAATAAAAACGTTAAAACTGGCCGGGCAACGTTGAAAACTCAAGCTACCGATATTGAAAAGCAATTTGAAAGCCTAGCTGAATTCAATGGCTTTGTTAAACAAGCTGATACTATCCTTCAAAAACTTCAATCCCATGGTGAAAAGCAAGTTAAAGACTCCAAGGCAGCAAAGAAAGTTTCAATCATCAATAATGCCTACACTGAATTTAATAAGCACTTAGCCAAGTTAAGCGAAACTATCAATAAGGTTCAAATCACTCAAGTAGTCGTTGACTTTGAAGCGGTGATGAAAGGCAAGCGTAGTTTTGAAAAAATGGAAGAAGCGGTTAATTCAGAGCTAATTGGCGCTAAGCTTGAAGCTAATAATATTGCTCTAGTTATCCGTAAAAATTTAGATAGTTTATCTGAAATGGCAAAAGACCATAGATTCTTATTTAGTGATCACGCTATGTTATTGCTTAAAGATAATGACGATCTTATCAACTTAATCAAAGCCCGTATTTCTGAGCATGAAGAAGCTGAAGCAAAACGTAAAGCTGAAGAGAAAGCAAAAATTGAAGCTGAAGCCAAGGCTAAAGCCGAAAAAGAAGCGGCGGCCAAACTTGAACGTGAAGCACAAGCAATACGTAATGAAGAACGTAAAAAGGTAGAGACTGAGCAAGCTAAAAAGTACCAGGAAGATATGGCTAAAGCTCAAGCCGAAACAAATAAAACAGTTGCTCCACTTGCTGAAAAAATGAATGAAGAAGTTGTTCGTGAAGAAAAGCCGGTTGAACAAAGATTAGCCGAACGCTTTGCTGACACTGAAAGCACTGAGCAAGTTCCTGAAACAAAAATCATCCCTGAAGGTGGTAGAACACATAGCCGCACTGAAGTAACAAGAATGACACCACACCAGGCAATGATTAAAGATGTTAACTTTTGGGCTGGCGAGTACGGGGTTATCAATTCAGAATATAGCGACTTAATGAATATCATGAACAAGTACAAAGCATCTTTTAAAGAAGTGTAAATAGGCTAATCGAACCGACCGGAAATTACGGTCAGTTCAAACCTTAAATCAATTGAGTAATCAAAATGAAAATAAGTAACTTAAAAGAATTAATAAAAAAAGTGGAAGAATCAGAAGTTAACATTGCTGATTTAACTAAATTAATGAACATAAATAAAGACAATAAAAGCAGCAACAAAAGCACTCAAAGCTTCGGTTTTTTCGTTAGTGGCTACAACCAACTGTCTGTAGAGGCAATTGATGAAGATATTCTTTTTCAGGCCGTTATTGCCATGATTAAGCGCACAGAAGAAGTAAATTCTAAAGATAAGCAAATGATTGAAGCTATGGAATTAATGGTTTCACCTGAAGTAAAGCAAGCACCATTAGCACAGCAAATGCCAATGCAAGCACCACCAGTACAAGCGCCACAAAAAATATATTAACCTAATCGAACTGTTCGGTAACTCCGAACAGTTCAAATATAAAGGTGACGGCTATCAAATACTTATGCCAAGGACTAGAAAGCAAAAAAAAGATAACTTTGCTATTGAAGCTAACCAGTACAAAGGAAAATATACAAGGTGGAATATTCGACCATCTTGTCAATAACCTTTCAATATCACAGTCAGCAATGTTAAATAATTTAACACCCGGTAATTTGTCGGTAGCCATTAAAGACTTAAACGCGATAGCTGAAGTGGTGGAAAAGATAAATGAATTTAACGTTTATGATAAAAGTCATACAAAATAAGGGAGCAGCATGAAAAACCCAATAGACGCACAGTGCGAGGTGGACGGATTACTTTACAAGGTAGGCGTACACGATAAAGTTTTCTTTTGGGCAAGTGATCGCTGGCAGGCAAGCACCAGGACAAAAGAAGAACTCAAACGAGCAAACAATAAAAACAAATAAACTAAGCCGCTTAATTGCGGCTTTTTGGGTGAAACTATTAGTTAATTAACGGAGCACTTAAATGAGCAAAAGATTATCAGCAAAAACTGGCGAGTACCAAGATAAACAGTCAGGCGAAACAAAGGGTGAGTATGTTCAAATCGGCGTTATTTTAAATAATAACAATGGTGATTATTTACTTCTTGATCCTACTGTTAGTTTAGCTGGCGTTCTAGCAAAGCAAAACGCTTTAGAATTCAAGAAAGGCGGCACAATGCGCGATAATGTGATGTGTGGAATTTACGAAGAACAGCCTAAGCAGAACAACCAGAACAATAGCAGCCAAGGTGGTTTTAATAATCAAAACCATAACCAAGGTGGGTTTAATAATCAAAGCGGTAACCGCAACTAAAAACCAACTTATAAATACAAAGGCCGCTAATTGCGGCCTTTTTGATTAACATAACAATAGAGAGATATAAAGATGAAATCGTTATTTTTATGTTTTATTTTTCTTTCTGGATGCCAGGTAACACCAGGTAACTTATCTGGAAAGTGGACGGGCAAGGTTGGCCCGTTTAATACAGCATTCAATTTTAATGATCAGGGTGTAGGGTTATTTTGTTACTCTGGTCGTGATGCCTATAAAATAGAGTGGGCCAATTACAAAGGCGGAATTATAAAAACAGAACGCGACACTGACGTTATTGTTACATCAATTAATAACGGTGTCATGGTTGTTGAAGTGTATAATTTTGGACTTAAAGAGTACATATTTAATAAAGACAAAGATTTAAAAAATACTTCTTGGTTTTGTCGTGAAAAGCTGGGTGGTAAAATGTGGTAAAATGTGGGAATCACCTTTAAAAACAATTTCAAATGAGTATAATATAATCAAACTCATAAAACACAGATAAGCAATGAAAACAGGAACGGAAACCATTCGGCTTCTTGGAAAACAGTTGTGGTGTGTTGATTGTTTGGATAAAAAACCACTAGTAATAAAAAGCGCAGAATTAATTATCCCATTCAAAAAAGGGCATTATGATTTAGCGCCGGACGGCCTGAGTATTGATAAAAGGGTTGCTGGTATCTGTATCAACTGCCTAAAAAATAAGAACGAATTCCAAAAAAACAACACTGAGCCTGTTGACGTTAACCACAAACACCTTATTTATAAGAATATTTAATAAAAATATTGTAATATAGAAAATTACAACACATGAAAAAAAATTTAACCAACAAGGTGAGAGTAATGAATACATTTAAAGTAAGTCAATGGTTTGCAAACCGCGCAAAATTAAAAATACAAATATTTATCGTTGAGGGTGTTGAGTTTGAACTAATGGCATTAAGTGAAAATTTAATTGATGACATTAAATCATGCCTCAACTATGAAGAAATGCTTTCGCTGGCTGCCAATTCAGGTATGTCATTTAACCGAAAACGTGTTATTGACGATGCAGAGCTAGCAAAAGATATTGATATGCTTTGGGGTTTAGAAGATTTAGATGTTGACTTAGACCCTTGTATTAAATATCGCGTTGGTGAAAAGGTTTGTGATATTAGCGGATTAAACTCAACTCTTGAAGAAATGCTTGCATCTCAAGAATCAAAAGAAATGGAAACATTAAAAGAACAGGGTTATATTGACGGAGATAGTGAAACGCCAACAGTCACTATTGATCAGCTTAATGATGATGCTGACATTGCAAAAGCGTATCAATTATAACGCTTATGTTTTTTAATTAACTAATTTACAAACCAAAAAGAGTCAAATTATGACAAAGCCAATAAAAACATTTTTTTCTAAAGTAACTGACGAGTACGGGGGTGAATATCCGCAAGCAATCGTTGCTGTTCGTGCATTCTCTGAAAGTTCACAAACAACGGGTAGATCTTCTAACTGTCAGGATGATTATGTTATTGATAGCGAATTAGAGGCTATAACGTACAAAGCTAGCTTTTGGTATTCTGAAAAAACCAAAGCTGACGGAAAGCGCTCTCGCCCCTTAATTAATGATGACAACGGCACTTTTACCGATGTATTCACAGTTGATCTAGAGAGCCCTGACATTATTAATATTTTAAATAATGATGAATACGGTGAAACTGATCATTTTGATAAAATTCTTTCTGCTATCAAAGTGGACGCAAAGAGAAAATTTAACTAATGGGTATCTCTAAGAACTTTCGCAGATCAGAATTTAAGTGTCGTTGTGGTCATTGTGATTTTGATACCGTTGATACTGAATTGGTTGTTGTTCTGCAAGCTCTTAGGGATCACTTCAAAAGCCCGGTAAAGATAACCTCCGGCAATCGTTGTCCTGAATACAATAACCTTGTCGGTGGTTCTCGAAACTCGCAACACATAAAAGGTCGAGCTGCAGACATTCAAGTGAAAGATGTTAGCCCGGTTATTGTTCAAGACTATTTAAAAAAGGCTTACTCCGGAAGATTTGGCATAGGAAGCTATGCCTTGTTTACTCATATCGACACAAGAACAACAATGGGGCGTTGGGATGGATGAATTTAAAGAGCTAAAAGAAAAAGCTTCTCCTAAGTTTTCAGAATTAACTGATGCTATGAAAGAAGTAACCAAAGAACAGATCATAACGAATAACTTGTTATGTCAACTTTGTGATCTTAAAGAATTACAGCAGCAAGGCGATAAAAAGTTTCGTAATTTATGGGAACAGGGAAAAATTAGAGATACTCGCGTTTCATTGTGGATACTTGTCCTGGCTAACGTAGCGATTTATCTTGATGTAATTAAAATTGATAGCAACGGGACCTTTATCACTGGTCTGATAAATTTATTTAATTAAAGGTTTAACACTATGGGATTACTAGCTACATTATTCGGTGATGACAAAATAATAGATGCTGGGATAAATGGCATTGATGCTATGGTGTTTACAGACGAAGAACAATCAAAAGCTAAAATGGCTTTTCTTAAACTGTATGAACCGTTCAAAATAGCGCAACGTTATATTGCTATGACATTCTGCCCGGCTTATGTTTTTTGCTGGGTATTAACATTTATCATTGAAATATTAGATGTATTCATGGTTAAAGACTTAAACACAGATACCCTTTACAAATTACTACAGGGTGATTTTGCGCTAATGGTCATATTGATACTAGGTTTTTATTTCGGTGGTGGCGCGGCTGAAGGCGTAGTTACCAAACTTAGAGATAAAAATGAAAAATAACTTGAGGTTTCCAAAATGATTAAATCCCTAATTAAGCCGATGCTGAGAACTTTGATTAGCGGAGTTGTTTCCGGAAAAATAAATCCATACACAGATGTAACGTGCACAGGAGCTACTTCATTAATAGAAATAAACCAGGATAATACTGGATTTGTCCCATTGTCCGGTGGGGAAATTATCGCAGGAGTAATACCGGCGGAGTCCTCATTTTTAACAGAAGAATTAGGATCGAAAGACGCTAAAACACAAATACGTTTCACCGGTGCAGGAACAGTCTCATATTCTCGCATAGTGATTTAGAGCAAAAAATGGCAAATAAACAAATATCATTCACCCCGGAACAGATGGGGTTAGCCGCAAAGCTAACTCCTAAACAATTACTCTTCTGTCAAGAATACCTTATTGACCTTAACGCTACTCAAGCAGCTATCCGCGCTGGTTACTCTACAAAGACAGCACAAAGGATAGGTAGCGAAAACCTCTCAAAACCTCTGGTAGCCCAGTTTATTCAGCTTCTAGCCAATGAGCGCAGTAAAAGAGTTGATATAGATGCTGATTGGGTCCTAGAACAAGCCGTTGGTATGTTTACAATCAGTAAGAACGCTAACGATTTAAAGGCCGCAAAAGGCTTCTTAGAGCTTGCAGGAAAACATTGTAAGATTAACGCCTTCAAAGAAATCGTAGAATTAGAAGGTAATGTTCAAATAACTCAGATTGAACGTAAAATTATTTAGTATATAAATCAACGCTAAGTTAACGATCTCTCACCGTAGATATAAAGGCATTATGTCAATACTTCAGATAAAAACAGCAAAAGCATTCGCGCCATTACTTAATCCAGCACGATATAAAGGTGTTTGGGGTGGTCGTGGCTCTGGTAAGTCTCAATTCTTTGGCGATTTAATGGTTGAAGAACACTTGATGTTCCCTGGTCATAGGTCAGTTTGTATTCGTGAAATACAGAAAACGTTAAGCGAATCAGCTAAGCGACTCATTGAAGACAAGATCCAAGAGTACGGACTTGAAAAGCATGGCTTCAGAATACTACGAGACAAAATTGAAACTCCTGGTGGTGGTGTGATTATCTTTATGGGTATGGCTGATCACAACAACGAGTCAATCAAATCACTTGAAGGCTTTGATCGCGCATGGTTTGAAGAGGCGCAAACAGCTTCGTCACGTTCATTACAGTTATTAAGGCCAACAATACGAAAGCCAGGTAGTGAAATTTGGTTTAGTTGGAACCCTTCACGTAAAGCTGATGCTGTTGACGTATTGCTAAGAGGCGATAACTCGCCAACAAATTCAATAGTCGTAAAAGCTAACTGGAATGATAACCCGTGGTTACCTGATGTATTGAACGAAGAACGCCTTGATGATGAAAGAAACTTTCCCGATAGTTATGATCATGTATGGGAAGGAGGTTATATCACAGCACAGGACGGCGCTTACTTTGCCAAGGTAATTAATAAAGCCAAGTCTGAAGGAAGAATAAGTTTTGTCCCTCAAGATCCTTTGATGTCAACTTATGCCTTTTGGGATATTGGCGGCACTGGTGCCAAGGCTGATGCTGCCTCGATATGGATAGTACAATTTATCGGTAAAGAAATTCGCGTACTTGATTACTATGAAGCACAAGGGCAAGAACTATCTGAACACGTAGGATGGTTACGCCTCAACGGTTACGATAAAACAGAAATGTATTTACCTCACGACGGGGTTAAGCACGACAATGTTTACCGGGTAACTTATGAGTCAGCACTTAAACAGGCTGGGTTTAAAGTCCACATAATGCCTAATGCTGGTGCTGGTGCTGCTAATCAACGTATTGAGGCAGTACGGCGCGTATTTCCTCGTGTATGGATTGACAAAAAAAAATGTGAGCATGGACTTGAAGCACTTGGTTGGTATCACGAAAAGAAAGATCAGCAACGTGAACTAGGTTTAGGTCCTAATCACGATTGGTCTTCTCATGGTGCTGATAGCTTTGGCGCTATGGCTCTCGAAGCTGAAAAAATAGCAAAGGGCAGAATTAAGAAAACACCTAAGCGACCACAAAGACAAGTAACGGGCGGTTGGATGAAAGGCTAATGATAAAACGTTATGGTGAAATTAATGGTGCTATATATCGGAATCATGGCTATGATCCATACAACCAGGCTATTAAGTACAAAATCTCTTATGACAATGAAGTGTATTATGTCTATGTTAATAACTACCGTGAATTAAAAAAAGAAGTAATAAAAATAACAGGTGCCTATGATGAAGAAGATTAAGTTCAAGTGCGAAAACTGCCATGTGACTGTTAAGCGACCAAGTGGTAAGATTGTCATCAACAGGAGTAAACGATATTGCTCCGATAATTGTAAGGTAAAAGAACATGGCTAAGGCACCCAAGAAAACAAAGTCAAAAATAGACCAGCTTTACGGCAAACCTAAAAAAGCAAAAAGTGAAGATAACGCTGATGACGCTTTGATAGCTCGTGCTCGTGAACGTGCCCGTGATGGTGCAAGTTACTGGAAAGAAAACTGGGAGCTTGCTGAAGATGATCTTAAGTTTATATCTGGTGACCAATGGCCGGAGTCAGTTAAGAACGAACGTGAGCTAGAACAAAGACCTTGTTTAACTAATAACGTCCTACCAACATTTGTTGAGCAAGTTATTGGGGATCAGCTTCAGAATAAACCATCCATCAAAATAAACTCTACTGATGTTACTCGTGTTCCTGATCGCAACACTGGCGAACAAACCACACTGAAGATACAAAGCCTTTCAAGCAACAAAGAGTATGAACTTGCTGAAGTCCTTCAAGGCATAATTAAAAACATTGAATACAATTGTGATGCTGAAGACGCGTACGATGTTGCTTTTCAAAGTGCTGTTGAAGGTGCCTTTGGTTATTTACGTGTAAGAAGTGATTATTTGGCAGATGACACCTTTGAACAAGACTTGCTTATCGAAGCTATTGAAAATCAATTTTCTGTAACAATTGATCCTTCAGCCAAGAAGCCGGACAAGTCCGATATGATGTGGTGCTTTATTGATGATCAGATGCTTAAAGAAGATTTCAAGGAAAAATATCCTACCGCAAGCATAGAGCCAGTTAATTCAGATAGTGTTGATGAAGTTGGTTCTTGGTTTTCAGAGCAAACTGTTCGTGTTAGTGAATATTTTGTTCGTGAGCCTGTTACTAAAAAAGTGGCTTTGCTTTCTGATGGTCGATCAATGTACATGGAAGATATTAAAGATGTTGTTGATGAGCTTATGGAAAAAGGCATAACAATTGTACGTGAGCGTAATGTAAAAACATTTAAAACCATTTGGCGCAAGATAACTGGTCGTGATGTATTGGAAGGACCTATTGAACTTAAAGTTTCAACTGTTCCTGTTGTTCCGGTATATGGTAAATCAACCACCATTAAGAAAAAGAAAATATATCGTTCAGCTATTCGTCATAGTAAAGATGCTCAAAGAATGGCTAACTATTGGGATAGTGCCGCAACTGAAGCTGTTGCTCTTGCTCCTAAAGCCCCGTTTAGTGGTACGCCTGAACAAATAGAAGGTTTTGAAGATGAATGGGAAAATGCCAACACTAGCAATTTATCATTCTTAACGTTTAACCCTCAAACGCCTGGTGATCGCGGCCCACAAAGACAACAACCAGCAATAGTCCCTTCTGCTGAAATATCTATGAGTATGCAAAGCTCAGACAAAATCAAATCAACCATGGGTATGTTTGACGCTTCTGTTGGCGCTCAAGGAAATGAAACTTCAGGTCGTGCAATAATAGCCCGTCAACGTGAAGGTGATACCGGATCATTTAGATTTATTGACAATCTATCTAAAGCTATTCGCCGGGTAGGTCGCTTACTTGTTGAATTGATACCGACGGTTTACGACACAGAGCGTGTTGTTCGCTTAAAGTTTCCTGATGACACTGAAGACTTTGTTAAATTAAATGAGCAAATATTTGATGATGAATCAGGCGAGTGGATAACTATTAGTGACTTATCAATTGGAAAGTATGATGTTGTCGTTACAACTGGACCAGCATATTCAACTCAACGCATGGAAGCTGCTGACGCTATGATGCAATTCGCTGCCGCTGTTCCTCAAGCTGGCGCGGTAATGGCTGATCTTATCGCTCTTAATATGGATTGGCCGGGTGCTGATACTATTGCTGATCGATTGAAAAAGATTGTCCCACCTAACGTACTAACCAATAAAGAACGCGAAGCAATGGCCGAAGATATGCCGGAGCAAGAAGAACCAACGCCAGAGCAACAAATACAAATGAAAGAAGCCGAAGCTAAAAGTAAACAGGCTGATGCTGACATAGCTGAAGCTGAAGCTGATATGTTTAAAGCTCAACTTGAAACCGATGACGCTAAAAAAGCCTTAGCACAAATTGAAGAGCTAGCTAACAGCGGTGATGCTATGGCTCAAAACGTTCGTGAATTAGTTGCTCAAGCTTTGGCAGAAATGACAGCCGCTTAATTGTTAAACGTGACATAGCAATAGATTAGGTTTATTATTAGTTTACCTTTACCCGTTAGGTTAACGGGGCTTAAATTCGTATAGGAACTTATACGCCATGACTGTACAGAAAGACCAAGACGAATCTAGTGATTTTGTCTGCGAATCAGAAGACACTAATGAAGTTGAAGCTCCTTCACAGGAAGTTGAAGCAAATGAAGAACAGGCCAGTTCTGAAACTAACAACACTGAAGAAGAAGCTAGTGATAATGATAAAGCCAACGCTGAATCTGATAACGAATCAACCGACAAAGAAGAAGCTGATTCTTCAGGTAACGATACAACCGCCGATACCGACAAGCGTAAAAAGCGTGACGGCTATCAAAAAAGTATTGACCGAGTAACAAGACAGCGTGAAGACGAGAAGCGTAAAAACGAATCTCTTGAATTGCGCATTAAGGAACTTGAAGGTAAGAACAAGCCACAAGACAAAGGTGAAAATAAAGAGCCTGTTGAAGATGACTTTGAAACTTACGATAAATATCTTGATGCTTTAGACAAGTTCGATAAGCAAACTGATCAGCCAGGTGAGAAAGAAACCACCACTGAAAAGAAAGATACTGACTCGAAAGCCGATGACGAATTAACTAGCTCGCAAAAGACGGCTTTAGCCATTACACAAGAACGTGTGTCTTCTGCTGATAAACCTGATGACTTTGACGCTATTGCTCTTAACCCTGAACTTCCGGTAACTGGTGAAATGCTTGAAGCATTATCTGAATGTGATGACCCGGCAAAGGTTATGTATCATTTAGGCCAGAACAAAGATCTTGCTGCTCAAATTGCTGGCAAAACACCGGCTCAACAAATGCGAGAAATCGCTAAACTTGATCTGACTATTACTAGCAAGCCGAAGAAACCGACAAAAATAACTAACGCGCCGGATGCAATTACTCCTGTTAGTGGTACAGACTCACAAAAAAAGGCAGAGAGTGAAATGAGCTTTGCAGAGTTTGAAGCTAATGACAGAGCAAGAAATTTACAGCGCAAATCAACTTGGTAATATTGGAGAATAAATCATGCCCGTAGAAAGTAATAAAATTTTAACTGATGACGTAATCGCTAAAAAAGCATTAGTCCTTTTAAAAAACAATATGGTGGCGGCTCGCCTAGTCTATCGTGACTATGAAAAAACATTTGGTAAGGTTGGCGATACTATTCGCTTGAAACTACCATTCCGCACTAAGTCGGCTTCAGGTCGAACTTTAGTGAAGCAACCTTTAGTAGATCAAACAATCGCGTTTAATATTAACCGTCAAGAGCATGTTGGCCTTGAATATACGGTTAAAGATAAAACACTTGATATTGAACAATTTTCAGAACGCTACTTGAAATCAGGAATGATTCAAATGGCTAACGTTGTTGATCGCTCTATCTTGCTTACTATGAAGAATTCATTTCATACTTCTGGTACTCCTGGTGTTCGTCCTGGTGCGTTTATTGATTTTGCTAACGCTTCCGCTAAAATGACAACTTACGCTGTGCCTGATGATGGGATGCGCCGGGCTGTTATTGACCCGTTTACTTGTGCTTCATTGTCTGATGAAGTAACTAAGCTATTTAAAGAGAGCATGGTTGAAGCTGCTTATAAAAAAGGCTACAAAGGTCCAGTTTCAAATTATGAAACATACGAGTCTCAAAACCTTCCTAAGCATACTGTTGGTGATTATGGTGGAACTCCATTAATGGCCGCTATTGGGACCAATACAAATACTATTGCCACTGATGGTTGGACGGCCTCAAAAACTGGTTTGTTAAAAGTTGGTGATGTATTTACCATTTCTGGGGTATATGGTGTTAATCCTCAGTCTTATGAAACAACAGGTATTCTTCAAGAATTCGTTGTTCAGCTTGATGCTAACTCTAGTGCTGGTGGTTTATCTACTATTAAATTTGCGCCTTCAATGAATGACGGCACATTAACAACTACTAATGAAGACGGTGACACTGTTAGCTTGGGCGCTTACCAGAACATTACTGCTCTTCCTGCTGATGGAGCCCCTATCACGGTCCAAGGTGCAGCTAACACGACTTACGAACAAAATTATCTGTTCCATCGTGATGCTATTGCTCTTTGTGTAACTAACTTAGAGCTACCTAGGTCAGCGGTTGTCAAAGAGCGAGTTTATGATCCTGAATCTGGTTTAAGTATTTTACTTACCCAATCTTATGACATTAACGAAATGGCAGAAGTTACACGTATTGATATTGTATGGGGTACGCAGTTAATTTACCCGGAACTTTCAATGCGTTTATGGGGTGCCGTTAGCGGTTAATCGTTAACTCCTGAATATAAAAGCCTGGCTAATTGCCGGGCTTTTTAGGTAGCAACAATAAATAAAACTACAAGGTACAACATGAAAAGACCTATTCAAGAAAAAGTAATCAATCCAAAGATTAGAATTTATTTATTCCACAAAGATACACCTCAAGGTGAAATTTTCTCATTTCTTGGTGGTCGTGAATCAGAAGAATACAAAGCTATGCTTGAGAAAGGCTACGTTGACACTCCAACAAAATTAAACTTGCCAAAGAATAACGATGTAGGCATTACAGTTAAACAAGCTGAAAATGCCGATCCTAGTCACTTAAAAATAATGCTCGAAAAAATCGGCTTTATTGTAATGACTCCTGATCAGATGAAAGCAGAAGTAAATAAAGTTATTGGCGCTGTTATTGACATTAAAGAATTTACTGATGAAGCGCTTCTCAATGAAGCTGTTCGTCGTGGCTTAAAAGATGGTGAATATATTGAAGATGAAGTTGTTGATGAAACTGACTCAATGATTAATACCTCTAACATGACCAAAGAAGAATTAGCTGGTATAAATACTGGTAGTGAAGAAGCAAAAGAATTAATACTACTATCTGAGTTTAAAGAAGATCCTGTATCTTTAAACAAAGACGAATTAGTTTACCTTGGCAATACAATGTTTAAGCTTGGCCTTCGTATGTCTATGCTTGAAGATACTCTAATTGCTAAAATCAAAGAAGCTATTAACGCTTAATAAGGAATACCATGAAAAAAAATCTCTTACATATCGGATTGAAGTTAGTCTTGGCTACGGCAATGACTCGCATTAAATACACTAAGTATCGCGGCTGGGCATTACCTGAAGCTGAAAAGGATATGGCTAATGATGCTGGATTTTTAGTTGAGTATATCGATGGTGGCGAGTCAAATCACCCTGATCATAAAGGCTATATTTCTTGGTCTCCTAAAAGTGTATTTGATAACTCATATAAAAATTCTGGTGAAATGTCGTTTGGTATGGCAATTGAAGCCGCCAAACGTGGCTATAAAATTGGCCGCGTTGGTTGGAATGGCTCTGGTATGTTTGCTTATATTGTTCCTGCTAATTCATACCCTGCACAAACTGAAATGATAAAAGGCACTTTTGAAAATGACATGATTCCATATCGTGAGTACTGGGCGCTTAAAACAGCTCAAAATGATATTGCTATGTGGGCACCAAGTGGATCAGATAGCTTGTCGAATGACTGGGTAATAGTGGAGTAAAAACATAATGGCTCAAACAGTAGGTGGTTTAATAAGATCAGCAATGCGTAAAATTGGCGTATTGGCAGCAGGAGAACCGCTTCCACCCAATGAAGGTGATGACGCTAAGGTGGTTTTTGCTCAAATGATTGACTCGTGGAGCTTGGAATCATTATTGATACCAGTTGTAAGCGTTGTGACTAAGCAATTAATTATTGGTCAATCTGAATACACTATTGGTATTTATCCTAGCCTGATAATACCTGATAGCCACATTGAAACGGCAAGACCTGAAAAAATACTAGCTGCTTTTATTCGTGATGCTTATGACACTGATTACCCATTAGAGGTCATTGACGTTAAAACATTCTCACGTATTAGCCGAAAAACAAATAGTTCAAGACCTTCGCGCTTTTATAATCGGAAAGGTTGGCCGCTAAATACTATTTTATTTGAATCACTCCCTTATACCGATGAAACCCTTCACCTTGAAGTAGTCCAGCCATTAAGTGTTTATTTGTCTACTGCTAACCTAGTTGATGTGGTTAATTTACCACCCGGCTATGAACAAGTATTAATTTATAACTTGGCGATAATGCTGGCTGATGAATGGGGTAAACAAGTTTCTCCTGCTATTGCGACTACAGCAATTGAAGGCAAGAAGCGAATTAAGCGCTCTAACTTTAGAAAGCTTGTTCTTGGTATGGATCGCGCCCTTGTTACCCCTCGCAGGGCAAAAGGTACTTATGATATAAACGGGGGTGTTTAAGCATGGCTCAACGACAAATACCTCTGGTTGGTAACACTGGTGAAGGTGATATTTCAGGGCAAGAGTTACTTGTTAATATCTACCCTAGAAAAAGTATCGGCGGCAAATATCCGTTTACATTAATTGGCACACCAGGTTTAGCGTTCTTTTTAGAGTTACCCACATTCCCGGTTAAAGGTTTGCATGTAAATAAGGGCCGAGCTTTTGCAGTAACGCCAACTAAGTTTTATGAAATATTTAACAACGGCTCTTATACTGAGCTAGGTGACGTTAACCTTAGTGGTCGCGTTGTTATGGCAAATAACGGTATTCAGATCGTAATGGTTGATGGGAATAAGGGCTACTATTGGGATGCTCAAACAAATTTAGTAAGTGAAATAACTGCTTCGGGCTTTTATCCTTCATCAAGTGTGACCTATCAAGACGGCTATTTTATTTTTGTTCGTGATGGAACGGGGCAATATTTTATATCAGATCTGTTAAGCGTTATATTTGACCCTAATAATTACGCTACTGCTGAAGGTCAGCCAGATCCTTTAGTCGCTCCACTTAGCGATCACCGCGAAGTTTTTCTTTTTGGCACTGAAACAATTCAAGTGGTTTATAACTCTGGTGCTGCTGATTTTCCTTTTGAAATTAATCAGGGAGCATTCATTGAAAAAGGTTGTGGCGCAAAATACACAATAGCAAAACAGAACAATACTATTTACTTTGTTGGCTCTGACTTGATGGTTTATCAGTTAACAGGATATACACCTGTAAGAATAAGCTCTCATGCTGTTGAAAAAACACTAAAGGACGTTGACCTATCTGATGCGTTTGCTTACACCTATCAAGATGAAGGGCATTTGTTTTATGTGTTAACTATTCCTTCTCGTGATTTAACATGGTGTTTTGATATTTCAACTGGCGCCTGGCATATTCGCCAAAGTTATCAATTTAAAAGGCACCAATCAAACAACGCTATTTTCTTTGACTCAAAAACTTTAGTCGGTGACTTTCAGAATGGCCGTATTTATCAAATGGCTAGTAATTATTATACCGATGACGGTGAGCCTATTATTCGTGAGTTTGTTTTGCCTGTTGTTAATCAAGGTCGTGAATTTTTAACTGTTGATAGCCTTGAGTTTGATATGAGTTCGGGTGTCGGTTTAACTTTGGGCCAAGGTGATGACCCTGAACTTAGAGTTTACACCTCTAAAGATAACGGCAACACTTACAGTCAAAACTTTAAAGTAGGTAAGATAGGCAAAAAAGGCAATTACTTATCACGAGCTAAAGTTAATCGCTTTGGGTGTGCTCGACAATTTACCTTTAAAGTTGAAATAAGCGATCCTATATCAATTGATATTGGTGGAGCATGGGTGGAAATCAGATAATGGCTAATAACTTAGTATCACAACCACCATTAAACACGCCAATTGTTGAAAAAAATGGCTTGCCTTCAAGAGTTTTTTCTATCTGGATGCGTGATATTTATAACAGAACCGCATTTAAAGGCGGTAATGCTATTGATGAAAACAAAGCGGAAACTGAAGCTGAATTGTTAATAGTAAATGCAACGCTTGAAGAAACCATTGTACAAGTAAATATCAACATTGAAGGTATATCTCTTAACGCTGACAATTTAGAAGCGCATGAATTACTTGAAACTGCTCACGGCTCAAATGGTGTTATAGTTGGCTTTCTTGATTTAGCAGATGAAGCAACGGTTGGCTTAGTTAAAAGAATGGTTTCACTTGCTGATGCTGTTGCTTCAACGGCTAGTGTTGTCGTTGCTAACGCAAGCGTGGCACCAGCCGCTTATTCACAAGCTCATTCACAATCGTTAGTTGATTTATCAAACGCCAACAAAGCGGCAATAAATATACTTGTTACCGATCTAAACAATGCTGTTACAGTATTAAATAATTTAATTGCTAAAAGCAAAACTTCCGGTCAAATGACCACATAAGGCGAAAGATGAAAGAATCAAACATAAATATGAATAAAGAAATGTCACTGGCCTTAGTTCAAGCTGTTTCAATGGGTGCCACTCAAGAACGCCGTAAAAAGATAAATGACTTAGAAACAGATATGCTTCAAGAAGACCAGGTTAATATTCCTGTTGATCATAGATTTGCTGGTGGTATTTACGCTCGTGAAATAACAATACCGAAAGGCACTTTGTTAACCGGTCGAATTCATAAGTTTGATCACTTTGATATTATGCTTAGTGGTGACGTTACTGTTTCAACTGATAATGGCGAAGTTAAACGACTTACTGGTCTAAATATAATGGAAGGTAAAGCTGGTAAAAAACGTGCTGGTTATACTCACGAGGAAACGCATTGGATTACATTCCATTCTGCTGAAGAACGTGATCCTAAAGAAATGTATGAGTTTTTAACTTGTGGATCATTCCAAGAGTTAGATAATTTTAATTTAATGCTTGAAAATGCCATGGCGCAAATAGAGCATGACGAAAAGGTTTTAGCTGATCACGCTAAGTCTATTTGTCATAAGGGGGAAGTATGTCAGTAGTTGCCGCTGCAATTATAACAACCGCCGTTGTTGGTAGTGTATCAGCAAATAAAGCCAGTAAAGCACAAGTTTCATCTGCTAAAGCTGGAATGGCCGCAGAAGAACGAATGTCAGAAAAAAACTTGGAATTTCAGCAAGAAATGGCTGACCAACAACGTTCCGACTTTGCCCCTTGGCGTGATGCAGGTCAAAGATCATTATTAGCTATTGAGCAAGGTATTCAGTCTGGTGCTTTTGAAGTTGGTAACATTAACCTTGAAGACGATCCTGGTTATCGTGTAAGAATGCAAGAAGGTATTGATGCAATTGACGCTTCAGCCGCTTCACGAGGACGTTTACTTTCTGGCGCTCAAAACAAAGCATTAACTCAGTTTGGTCAAGAGCAAGGAAGCAAAGAATATGCTAATGCTTACGCTCGTGAATCCAACGCTAAGACTCGAAAGTTTAATATGCTATCCAGTTTATCTCAAGGAGGCCAAGCCTCAGCCGCAGGGCAAGCGCAAGCTTCAGGTAATCTAGCTCAGATCGGTGGCAATATAATGTCTAACACTGGCCGATCACAGAACATTATGAATCAAAATATAGGCAATGCTCGTGCTAGTGGTTACCAAGATCAAGCACAAGTAGTTAACCAGGCTGCTCAAAATTGGCTTTCTTATGACATGAATAAAGGAAAATAGACAATGGCCGCTAATAGATTTGGTATTGATGTAAGTCAACTATACCGTGACAAAGAAAACATTGAAGGCGCTAGAACTAGAAATAAAATGGCTTCTTTACAATTAGGCGAGGCCGAGCGAGAAATTGAACAACGCCCTATTCGTGAAGCTGAAAATAAAAAACGAAACGCTATGCTAACCGATGTAAGATCTAAAGCCGCAACGGGTGATGACAGTGCTCAACGCCAATTGTTATCTATTGATCCTGAAGGTGGCGCCTCATTCATTAAAGCCGTTGGTGAAATGGATGATCGCAAACTTAAAGCAACACAATCAAAAGTTGATGAAATGGGGCAAATGGCCGCGACTGTTATTAATGCAAAGCCTGAAAAGCAAGCAAGGCTTTACCAACAAATGCTTTCTACCTTGCCACCTGACTCAATTGCTAAAATGCCCAAAGACTTAGACCTTAACTTTTTGGAAGTGTCGCTTTCTAAAGCTATGGCAATGGATAAAATTTTAGAAAACCCTAAAGCCATACGTGTTGGAAATGAAGTCGTTGTTTATCAACGAGGCCAAGAAATTGAACGTGGCAAAGTTCCTGAAAAATCAGGTTCTGGCTCTGGTGATGGTAGCTTAAAATCTGGTGATGAAAGTTTAATGTATAGGCAAGCTGCTGAATTACTTGGCGGTATGTTTGATGCTGCTGGCAACCTTCAAGCTTTGGATCCTGAAACAAGAACCAAGGCACAGGCTATTGCAACCGAAGCAACTAATTTGTTTAGGGCTGGCGGTATTACTCGCACACAAGCTGTTGCTGATGCTGCCGCTAAGTATGGTATAGAAATGCCAGGGCAAATGAGTGATAATGATCCTCTTGGATTGCGATAATTAATAAAGCCCTTTTAGGAGGGCGAACCCTTTTTAGGAGGACCGCCGTGAGCGAGTTCATTCAAAACTTCAGAACAAAGAACCCTCAGTATAATGATATGCCTGATGATCAGTTAGTATCAGCACTTCACAACAAATACTATTCAGATATTCCCGTTGAAACATTTAACCAACAAATAGACTTTCAATCAGTACAGCCATTAACACCTGAGCAACCCATTGAACAACAAGCAATTCAAGAACAACAAATTGACGGATTTACCGGGGCAACAATGAAAGCCCCTGAAGAAAAATCAATGCTAGAACTTGTTCAAGATAAAGCTTTATCAATGGGTGATTCTATTGTTTCCGGCGCTGAAGGTGCTATCCCTCAATTCAAGCAACAAATAGGCGGATTACTTTCTCAGTATGAACCGCCAACAAAAGCAGAATACAGTAAGTTAGATCCTAATGTTTTAGGTGGTATTGTTGCTGGTCCTGCTGATACTTATGAAAAATTTGTTGAATCACATAAAAGAGCTAACCCGATTGAAACCTTCTTGGCTGGTAAAGGCAAAGAGCTTGTTGAATCTGGCAAGCTTGGCATACCACAAGACGTACAATTTGAACGAGGAACGCCGGAGTATTACGCAAAGGCTATTACTGGTTCAATTATAAATATGGCTCCTACCCTGGCGATCTCATTGCTTGGCCGTAGACCTGATATTGGTTTAGGTGTAATGCTTGCCCAGGTTAAAGGCGGTTCATACCAGGAAGGCCGTGAACAAGGTTTGACAACTCAAGAAGCCGCCGAATATTCAACCATGCAAACTATTGCTGAAGTTATTCCTTCGGCTTTTCCTATTGCCAAAATAATGAAACCAACGGGCAAATACTTAAAAGACATTGTTGAGGCTGGCGTTACTGAAGCCGCACAGGAAACCGTTACTGCTGCTTTACAGTCTGGTATTGATAAAGGTTACATTAAGCCCGATATGTCATGGGGTGAAGCTATTGATCGTATGGTTGATGGTGCCATTATTGGTGGTGCTTCGGGTGCTGGTATTTCTGCTGCTACTTCACCACTTGCCAAAAATTTACAAGAACGTGATATTAAGAAGCAAGCTAACCAAGAATTTGAAAGCGCATTTGATGAAGCTTTGGCTGAAGATGTTGCTGTTGATAAAACGGCTATTGATTTACTTTCGCCGGATAATGCTCAATTAGAAAAGACTTCTGTTACTGAAAAACTAGAAACTTCTGAACTATGGTCAAACCTAACTGAAGAAGAACAAGCCAAGTTTAAAGAAGTGCTTAATGACGTTGAACCAACTGTTGCAAAAAATGCCGCGGTTGATATTAAAGAGCAACCAATTGATAAGGCGGTAATGCCTAAACAAGAATCCGTTGAATTTGATTTGCCTGAATTAAAACAAGGTAAAGACATTGCTAAACGTGAAACTAAACTTGTACCTTCTACGGGAAAAGAAGAAGGTCTTCACGGATGGAGAGAACCGAAAGGCGGTAAGGGTAACGTCTATTCAATTCAACGTGATGGTGATGCTATTGGCTTTGCTGACATATCCATTATGGAAGATGGGATCGCTCGAATAGAAGATATTGTTTCTTTCAGTGGAGCTAAGCCGCAACATTCAATAGGCTTTCGTGATGTTAGAAAACTATTAAAACAATTCTCTGAAGAAAACCCTAAAGTAACCAAGATCACCGGGGAACGTGTTTCTGGTATGCGTAAAGGTGGCAAGCATGGCTTTGCCGGAACTGGTGAAGAAGTCTCTGTTGAATTAAAACCAAAAGTAAAAAAAGTTATTGAGCAGGGAGAAGCTTTACCTGAAGAAGTTTTACCAACTGATGAAATTGTTACTGAAGATATTAATGAGCCCGAAGAATTCAAGCAACGAGTACTATCAAATGCTGAAAACTTCAAAGGAAACTATAGCGGCAAACCTCTTGCTCCATTGATCACTGAGTACACTCAAGCATGGTTAGATAAAGGTAAAGCATTATCAACTAAAGAAAAAGAATCGCTTATTGCTAAGTACGGTATAGAAGATAAAAACTTATTAAATCAATTTGATTCAAATAATGGCTTTGGTTCTGAGTTATTAAAAGAAAAACAAGGTAAAAAGTTTGCCGAACAAAAACAACAAGTTACAGAAAAAAAGACCGGTCAGGAAAAACAAGAATCTGAATTAAAACAAGAGGTTAAAGAAAAGGATGTTTTCACCAATTACAACGCTAAAGATAGTGAAGGCCAGGCAGTTGAACAAAGCTTTACTAAAGGCGAATATGCTAAGGCTGTTAAAAGCGATAGAGATAAAACATTCTTTAAAGGTGGTGAAATTCAATTTGTATCACAACCTAAGAAGCAAGTTAAAATCAATGATCAATGGTATGGCTTTGACTCTATTGTAAAAGCTGAAAAGCCTGAAGCATTTAAACCGCCAACTAAACCAATAAGTGAAGTTATTGAAAGTGTAAGCAAGGCCAAAGGCAAAGGCTTAACTGATGCTGATAAAGTCCCTGAAACTTACACTGCTAAGTCTTACGCTAATTTCCGTGAAACGGTAGCCAAGCAAACGGCAACGGCTAAAGAAATACTTGCTGATGCTGAAGACGTTATTACCAACAAAGATAAAATCATTGTTGAATTAAGCGAGCGTAAATTTACTAAGGTAATGCTTCAGGAGATCATTCAATCGCCTCGTAATGATTTGTCTAAACCTCAAATGGTTAAACAAGCCTATCAACGCATGTTGTCTGAACATGTTATGGCTGATGCTACGTTTACTATTTTCGGTGGTAGTCAATCATTTGAAGAACAGATTATTGAAAAGGTCCGTAACCAAACTCAAGCCGATGTTGACCAGGCTTATGAGAAGCAGCGCGAATACCGGGCCAAAGCAATTAAGCGCCGTGAAGAATTTGTTAACGCTATGGAAAACCCTAAAACACTGAGCGACTTTAAAGAGTTTATTCGTGTTCGTGGTAAAGCAAAAATGACTCCTGAACAATTAGCCAAGTATGACGAGTTGGTGAGTGAATCATTAGCGCCTGAAGATAAGCCAGTTGTTGTAACTGGTGAAGCTGAAGCCATTAAAACCGAGCGAGCTCAAACAACTCATACTAAAACGGGTGCTGATCTCTTTGTTGTTAAAATGGTTGGTCGTGTTGGTAAAGATAAGTTCAAAGAATTGAGCGCAAAGTCTAAACAGCTTGGCGGTTACTATTCATCTTATTCAAAAGGTGACGCTATACCAGGCTTTCAATTTAAAACGGTTGAAGAGGCTGATCAATTTGAACAGTTACTATCTGGTGCCGACATAGATAAAAGCGACTTTGCAGAAGCTAAAGCTGAAGTTAAGCAGTCAAAGAACGCTGATAAACTTCTTAGCATGGCTGACAAGATGGAAGCCAAAGCGAATGACGAGATAAACAGACCAAGACAAGCCAATACAGCAAGACGCGCTTCAATGGCTTCAAATGCGACTGAGCGAGCCGAGAAACATCTAGCACTAGCTAAAACAGTTCGCAATATTGCAACACGCTTACAAGATGGTGATCTTACTCACTTAGGCAAGTTAAGCCAGGTAACGCAACTTGAAGAATTAATTTCTATTCAGAAACGTGCAATACCTCAAGACCTTTATGAAAGTGGATCTTATGACGGTTACACAATTAGCCGACCTTTAAAGCCTGGCGTAACTGTTAATGATTATATTGGTAACGTTGAGTTTCCAAAGGTTGAGCTTGCTACTAGCATTATTGATAGCATTTCTAAATCACTAAAAGGTAAGCGTGGTTATGCTCGTTTATCTGCTGAGCTTAGAAATTTACCAACTGGCAAGCGTGAAGGTTTAAGAATACTTAGTAACGAACAAGCCGCCAAAATAATGACAGCTAGTAAGGCCGGAATACTTGAAGCTTATTCTCTTAGCTGGTTACCTGATCAAGTACAAACACAAAGCCGTTTAGCCAAACTAGGTATATCAACGGGTGAACAACTACGCGCCGCAATTCGTGAACTTGATTCGTTGAAAGTAGCCAAGCGAAAAGCAGATCCTTTAAAAGCTTTAGAACGTGATTTAATTGGCAAAAAAATTGCTGGTTATTTTCCAACGCCTAAGGAGTTAGTTGATCAAATGATTGACTATGCTGACATTCAACCGGGGCATGAAGTATTAGAACCTTCCGCTGGTAAAGGTAATATTGCTCAAGAAATTATTGCCGCTGCTCCTGATGCTATTTTAGAAGTTGTTGAATATAACTCTGGCCTTCGCGCAATACTTGAAGCCAAAGGTTATAACGTTGTTGGTAATGACTTCCTGGAAGTAACTAAGAACTATGACCGCATTGTAATGAACCCACCTTTTGAAAACTTTCAGGACATTGAGCACGTTCAGCACGCTTTTAGTTTATTAAAGCCTGGTGGAAAGCTTGTGGCTATTATGGGTGCCGGCGTTAAGAACTCACGTAAAAAAGCCGTTGAGTTTCGTGAATGGCTTGACAATGCTGGCAGCTACATTGAAGACTTACCTGATGGTAGCTTTAAAACTTCTGATCGCCCTACTGGTGTTTCTACTGTGATGGTTACCATTGAAAAAAATGATAGCAATACTTTAGCCCGTAAGGATGATGACGCAAATTATAAACCTAGAAAATCAAACGCAGTAAAAGCAACGCCTGAAGTTTTCAATGCTCCTGGTCATAATTTTATTGGCATGTTTAGCTCAATGGGTATACCTGAAAGGCAAGAAGTTGTTTCTATTGAAGGCGAACAAATAAAGGTCCCTGAAAAACCACAAAGAATAGAGCCCATTATTTCTAAGCTTGTTGAAATAATGGGGCGTAGAATTTACTTCGGAAAGATTAAAGGTAAATCTACTGCTGGATTTTACCGCCCTAATGTTGGCGAGATTAGAACGCGCAAAAAAAATGACGTTGAAGTGCTGGCGCATGAAATGGCTCATTACTTAGACTTTTATTCTAATGTGACGCTACCTAATTTTAAAAGACTTTATAAAGATCCTGCTTATGTAAATGAAGTTAAGGCGCTTAGCTACACTGACGCTGACAATAACATAATGGAAATTGAAGGCTTTGCTGAATTTGTTCGCTTATGGCTAACCAACTCAAGCGAGGCCAAGAACAGATCACCAAATTTTTATGTAGCATTTAATGAAGCTCTTGCTAAAGATAAAAAGCTTGCCGCTAAAATGAAATCAATGCGTGAGTTGATGCACAAATTTTACTTTCAAGGTCCTGATAAATTAGGTCAAGCTTTGATTGGTGCTGATCCTTCTTACTCACAACGCTTTAACCAATGGGCTTACCGTAGAGATTCTCGCATTCGTCAACAAACTATTGATAAGTTTCACGCCGCTAGAAAAATTGAGCAAGAATTAACACGTAAGGTTGGTGACGTTCAAGAGTCTGCTTGGAAGCAGTTAAGGATCGCTAATGGTGGTGCTGAAGGTATCAGTGATTATGTTTTAAATTATGGAACTGTTAACTTTGATGAAAAGGGAGATTTGAAAAAAACGGGTGAAAGCTTACATGAAGTTTTAGCGCCTGTTAAATCTATCACCCTAAAAGCTGAACACAAAGGCGAGCAAAAAATTGATGTATTACTTCGTTACTTTGCCGGGCGTAGAGCTTTAGAGCTTCACCGCCAAGGCCGTGAAAATTTAATCCCTAAAGAAACCGCTATTGTATGGGCGAGACTTGGTAAGGATTACCCGGTATTCGAATCAATACAAAAAGATTATCAGTTGTTTAATGATCGCATGATGGACTTTTATGAAGAGGCCGGAATGATTACACCGGAAGGCCGAGAGACAATGTCAAAAATGAATAAAGATTACGTTCCCTTTAATCGTATTCGTGATCAATTGGCTGGTGCTACTGGTGGTGCTGGTGGTGGCTTCCATAAATTAAAAGGTGGCACCGCAAACCTTAACGATATTTTAGTTAACATTCAGGACGGTATAACGGCTAACGTATCTGCCGCATTAAACAACCGGGCCAAGCAAAGACTTTATCAATACATTGCTAACCATAAAGACGGGGCCATTTTTGCCACCAAGATCGGTACTGACTCAAAACCAGTACAAGTTTATTCTGATGAAATGACAAGTAAGATCACTAAAATACTTGAACTTAACGGTATTGAAATAAACGGTGAGCTTGATTTAGGCAGTAAAGATTTACTTACCTTCTGGCAGCATGGAGTTAAACCTACACTAAATGAGTCAGGTAATATTGTTGATTCGGTGATCATTAACGGCAAGCCGCAATACTATGAAGTACAAGATCCATTACTTCAGGATATGCTTATTTCAATGAACCCTGAAAGCTATAGTTCGTTTATGAATGTTATGTTCGGTGTGAAGAACTTCTTTACTAGGACCATAACACTTGGTATTGAATTTATGGGGGCTAACTTGGTCCGTGATACGGTTGGCGCAACATTCCTTAGCAAGAACAACTTTAAGCCTTTCATTAGTTCATTTGATGGAATGTATTCTTTCATTAAAAAAGACGAGCACTATCAGTCTTTCATGCGCTCAGGTGGTGGTTACTCTGGAAGGTTAGAAGCGAGCACTAGAGAAGGAACGGCAAGGCGTAGAGTTAGTATTGACGAATTTGGCGTTATGTCTGTGCCGGAAAAATTGTTTTCCACCATAGATAATATTGCTAGTGCTTTTGAGTACGGTACTCGTATTGGTGAATTTAAACTTGCTAAGAAAAGTGGTAAGTCTGATATGGACGCTGGCTTTGAAGCCAGGGAGATTTCAACCGACTTTAGTGTATTGGGTGCTAACAGGTTTTTAACTGGTTATATTCGCACTGTGCCATTCCTTAACGCAATGATTCAATCACAAGACCGGGTGTTTAGAGAGGCATTTGTTAAAAAGAAATATGATGGTAACCCTACTGGTTTGGCTATGAAGGCTTTTATGGGAATTACCATACCAACGCTTGTACTTTACTTAATTAATAAAGACGATGAAGATTACAAGCAAATACCTGATTGGGAAAAAAGAACTAACTGGCTTATTAAGGTTGGCGATTCTACCGGGCAAGCTCAATCTGGTACCGTTGACTCTGGTGGTTCTCGTTACGTTAAAATACCTAGACCATATGATGTAGGTTTTGTTTATGCGACTATGCCAGAAATATTTTTTAAGTATGTTGAAGATGATAAGGGCAAAGAGTTTGCTGACGGTATGATGTGGACTATGACACAAATGTATGGAATTGATGGTGTCCCGGCAATGATGACAGGTTGGTGGGATCTTGTTAAAAATGAAAAGTGGACGGGTGCGCCAGTAGTTCCAAAGGCATTAGCTGATGTTTCCGCTACTGAACAATACACCTCTAATACTGCTGAGACTTTCATAAGAATGGGTGAAGCTTTAGGTGTTAGTCCAATTAAAGCAGAGCACATGTTTCAGGCTTACACTGGTTATTTGGGCGGTTATTTACTTGCTGCTACCGATAACATGTTATGGGATAAAGACAAGTTTGGTGAAAAGCCTGAAAAGGACCTTTCTGAAAATGTATTTTTAAGAAGATTCTTAACTAAAAAAGTTAGACCTTCAACCGCCGCAATGGAAAAGTTTTTTGATCTTAAAGAAAAATCTGACACTATTGTTTCAACATTCAAGCAACAAGTTGATGTTCGCAGGGCGATAAAAGGACAAATTAAAAAAGGAAGTAAGTTTAAGGATGATAGCTTTTTCGGTTTATCCGGCAAAGAGAAGGAAGTTTTATTTGCTCTTAATGACTCAATGAATGAATTGATTAAATTAATGTACGGTAAAGAAGGCATAAAAACTGCTGAATTAAAAGTTAAGCACAATAAAAATTTATCAGCAAAACGAAAACGAGAAGAGCTTGATCGGTTATGGAATAGCAGAAATGACGCTTTTATGAAATACTATTTACAGGCTGATAAAGCTTTGCAAAAAGCAAAGCAAGAATCAGAAACTTTTAAACAATTGGAGAAGTAACTATGTCAGTCGCAATGATAGGCCCTAAATTTTATGGTTTTGGAAAAGACGGTAAACCACTTGCTTTCGGTAAGCTCTATACATACCAGGCAAGAACTAACACACCTAAAGACACTTATCAATCTGAAGATCAGGTTGTAGCTAATACAAACCCAGTAATATTGAACGGTGAAGGTTACGCTAACATTTATCTTGATGGTTCTTACAAGGTAGTATTAAAAGACAGTGATGAAAACGAAATATGGTCTGCTGATCCTGTAACTGCTCAAGGTGGTGAAGAGTGGGTAAATTGCCATGCAGCAACATATCTAACGGCAACTTCATTTAAGGTTGCAAGCAACATAACTGATAATTATGAGGCTGGTAGACGTATTCGTATAGATAACAATACGACTTCTTACTCATATTCAACGGTTGTGTCTTCTGTTTTTGCTGGTGGTGAAACTACAATAGTAATAACCGATCCGGTTATTCTTGTTGGGGTTGTTGGTGTTTGCTCCTCAATAATAGGGCTTGAATCCATAAATGATCAGTCAATTAACGATTTATCACAAGCTTATGAGTTTACTTTATTAAATGATGCCGTTATTTTTAGTAAATTAATCGAAAAAAAAGTGCTACACATAAAAGGCCGCACCACTGCTAATGTTGGTACTGGCATTTGGGATGTTATAACAAAAGGTACTACTGTCAATGTAGACTTGCCAAATGGTCTAAACATAGTCGCTTGTACTGGCGTTCCTTCGCTCGCGCTAGTGTTGAGAAATAATGACGATGGAACTATGAGCCTTTTAGCCGCTGGCATTGTTGCTGATAATGCCACAGACCAAAAGGCGGCAGTAGAGAATGTTTCTAACTCAAGCACTGGTGATTTAGTTTTACCTTCACAAGCATTAAAACTCAATCTAAGTGCTGCACCAAATATCGGCGCTAAAACAGTTCGCATGTCTAAATTTGACCAAGTAAACTCTAATATTTTAGAAGATATGCAAGCTACTATAACTGAGGCTGGAAAGACGGGAGGCGTACCACAAGCCAGTACGTTCAAAAAGTGGGGCTTTGAATTTTTCGGCGGCGTAGTTAGAAAAGAAGCGCTAGGCACAGACCAATGGCTTTTTATTAGCACCACTCAAGGGTTCCCAGGGCACGAACCTATCGGTTTCGACCCTGCAATCAAATATACTGCGGTTGCAACAAGTTTAGCACTGCCCTTTAATATACCCGCTGGCGTTGATGTAGTAACAGCGCTTACTGGCCCTGATGAATATTTAGCAGCTTTCGGCTTGACTGTTGGCGCTAGTGTCGGAGTTGCTGATATAACGCTGAAAATGTCATTTGATAATAAGCTCGCTAGAAAGGTAAGATATAATGGAGTCGACTTTGATTTAACAGATATTTACGGAGGACTCAATGATGTAACTGTGGCTATAGTATCTCCCAACGTGCTTAGGTTTACACACTCAAGAATGACGGTGCCCGACTATAACTTTCAATCAGTTGGCGCCGCGATACCACACCTAGCAACAATAAAATCTTTTCCCAACGCTTACACTTTTGATGTCAAGTTTTTAGATTTAGTTGCCGGAGCTCTAAACCCAAGTTTTAGCACTCAGCATGATTTTAACTTATTCATGAAAGAGAGAACAGTAATGAATTTAAACGGTTCATACGGAGGGGCTGCTTCAGATGTCGGTGATAAGATATTAACGACAGGGAACATCTGGATTTACGGCGTTATGAGGTCAGTGTAGTAATTAAACCCTGCACATAGTGCAGGGTTATTTATTATCTTAATTTATATACAGCTTCAACCATTGCATCCATCATCATTATGCAACCATCCTTAGTAAAATGTATTTCGTCACTAGAAATCATACCCCATTCACGAAAATGTTTAGCATCATCAAACGCCAAGTACCAATTACTGTTAATTTTAATCTCTTTTTTAACATCGCTAGTTATATAGTCAAAAAGCTCGTCAGGGTATTTATCTCTAGTATTTCCACTCACATAGCCAACATTTGAAATTAATAACGGTACATCACCTATCATTTTTCTGTAAGACTCCACGCTATCTGTATAGTTTTCTGTGCTTCGTATTGCGTCATGCTCACCATGAACAAATAAAATGGCCTTTAAATTAACGCCTTCTATTTTATTTAATTGTGTTGGAAGTTTATCTATAAGCATTGATATGCCGTGACTACCAAGCGCCAACATAATAGTTTCTGATTCTGTAATGTCCTCAAAATATGACCAATCGCAATTACGACCATTTGATTGTCCTGCAACAACATAAACATCTTTTTTAACTTCAATATCTCCACTACTTGTTGAACCACCGCAACCAACTAACAACAACGCTATTAATATATATTTCATTTTTCAAGTTCCTTTATTTGTTTATTAAACTTAATTCGTAATTCTTCTATTTCTTGCCATGAAAGTTTTAATGGCTTGTTGTTTTCTTCACAGTAGTGAATTATTTCACAACCTTCTTTTTCTCCAAACCTTTCAATCAAACCTTTTTCATAATTACTAGCATCACCGCTTTTTTGCTGGTTACAGTTGTAATTATGCTGAAGGTAAGAGTTTTTAAAGTCATATCTTAATCGACCATTAGCGCCAACACTTTTAAAATGACCATTACACCATTGATCATTACCTAACGGTTTCCGGCAACTAGTACAAACAGGTTCAAGGCCGCGATCACTAAACCACTTTAATTCCTGTAATCGCCTTAATAAGTTAAATCTTGGTTGTGTTTGCTTGTGCTGCCATTTAATAGTTTTTCTATTTAGCTCCACAACGGACTTTCTATTAACTTTAATTTCTTTAGTTCGTACTTGTTTAGCTTTGGCTATTTTCTTTGCTGTATCACGCTTAAATTTAGCTACGGCGAAGTTTCCAGCATGAGTTTCATTGTAAAAATTACCAAATGGTTTTTTCACAACCTTTTCACGCAACTGATACTTACCACAACCACACTTACACTTTAGTTTAGCTACTGCCATTTTTACGCCTCGCTGCTGATCGCTTAGGTTCGTTATAAAACCACCTGGCTATTTTGTTTAAAAAAATATTGGCCCGTTTACGGTTACCAACTGTATTTTTATGCTGATAAATAATTTCATACCTATCAGCAATTTTTTGTTTGTGCTCAAGCGGTATGACTGCCATTCGTTTTAATATGAAGTCCTGATCTGAATTAGGCTTTCTATTATAAAACCACAATGGGTATATTTCCTTTTTAGGCCAAGTCATTTGAAGCCCTCAATAATGCTGATTTTAATGGTTCTGATTGAGTTAATGCAATTTCTGCTACATGACATGATTTGAATTTTTTATATGCTGATGATGCTTCTGAAGCTGTTTCGTAATACCCTAAATGCTTACCTTTACCGTTAACCTTACAGCAAGCTTGGAATTACTGGGAATTTCATCGTGTTCACCTCGTTAAAGTTTCGTTACTTGAGATTGTTCGCGCTGTCCGGTAACGAGTCGGAACGGGGTAATTAGTCCCTCAGCGCAGTAAGAATATAACATTAAAATCTAAGGTTTACCATACTTGCAAACAGTAACAACGCAAACACCAACAGCTTTAGCCACATCCTTTACTTTTTCACCTTTTGATCGCCTTAGCTTTATCTCGTCTTTTTTTGATGTTGATATATCCTTTGCGCCAATCTGCTTACCGTTTTTTCTGGCTTTTTCACGCCCTTCCGCTTGCCTTTTTTTAAGCATTTCGGACTCGAACAAGGCTAGTCGTAGAAAAACACCTAAGTTTTCATGATTTACAGTTACATTTTCTTTTGTAAAAAAAACACTTTTGCAATCTTGTAAGGCATCTTTCGCCCACTTATGCAGTTCCCTTTGATTTCCAGCTACAGAGCTAAATGACTCTACGTTCATTTGATTCCCTTATTTTGGTCTACGCTAGATACGCGAATATAACCCACTTTCATTTAATTTCTGCTCCTAATTGTGTGAAGTAAACCGCGAGGTCTACTTTTGTGTAAGTTTATCCAGTCGCTTTTTTCTGCGAGCTAGTTCGCGTAATAATTTCTTTTTCTTTCTCGCTAATATCTTACCTTTTGGATTTACAGGGTACACCGAGTTTAAAACTCTTGAATAGTCAATATGGCCAATCGTACCTACGTTGATAATCTTTCGCATACTCACCTCTACCTTTATATAACCGCTGTCATACTGGTTATTTTATTATCACTATTACGCTCAGTTATCATTACACTTCTCGATGGTGGGCGAATTACATTTAATGCTTTGCGTAGGTGTTCAGGTGGATTCATTTCATCACCTAAAAGAGCTGTCGTGCATTCAAGATCTGGTTCATCTTCTGTCGGAATAGAAAAAGACATAAGCATGGCTATATTATTTGCGTTACAAGTCTCTATGATTTTAGCCATCAAAGGGCTTATCTCGCTATCGTAAATTTCTTCTTTGTTCATCGTTATTTCTCCGTCTACTGTGTAGGCTAAATCCTACTTTGGTAGAACATCATCAAGACTTATTTTGTCTTCAGTCTGTTTGTAATAATTTAAAACGGATTCCTTATCCTCATTTAGTACACTAAAGATAAGTTCGTCCGTCTCACATCGACAACCTATAACATAAAGCATTCCGTTAAAATCCAAGTATGCTATAGCTGTGTCGTGAAGCTGGTAAAGTTCTGGATGTTCTTTTTCTGCCTCAAGCACTCTTGGTAGAGTATTATCTTTATGGTCATCATCCCACTCATTAGCCGTATCATAGTGAAGAATTCCGCAATGGCACTCACCAGAACAACCATGAGTATTAGTAGTGAAAAGCTCCCCGAATTTACGTTGTTTAATCTTTGTTTTCATACTTGCCTCTACTTTTGTGTAATTGTGCTTTCAATTTCGCCAAGCTCATTTAGCACTATCGCCACCGCAAAGCTTTTTGACATTTTTGATAACCTTGTTTCTTCATTAATTTGTGCGCCAACCTTAAAAAGAGCTTGTTTGATAGCTTCGTTTTTAGACCCTTCTAATGCCTCTATTTCATCTAATGCTGATTGCCATAACTTAGATTCACCATTTGCACCAGACTTAGCGCAACAACTAACCCTGTTACGCATTAACGCTTTTAGTTCTGACATTTCTATTTTATCCTTTAA
>TARA_R110000765_G_scaffold119183_2_pt1 | contig 38798 bp, 18 predicted proteins | sample TARA_R110000765 | Tara Oceans TARA_R110000765 (sample SAMEA4398168) | marine metagenome | biome: Polar Biome; feature: [MES] marine water layer (ENVO:01000295) within the mesopelagic zone...; material: water (ENVO:00002006), including particulate matter (ENVO:01000060) such... | reverse complement strand
AACTCTTCAAATAAAGGTGTAAAAGCACAGTTTGAAAGTGCAGGTTTAACGTCTTATTTTGACGAGCGATACAGCATTGAAGATATAAAAATTTATAAGCCAGATTTACGTGCTTATGAGTGGGTATTGAAAAAGCTAGATGTAAAACCTGCAGAAGCCATGATGATAGCCGCTCATGGTTGGGATGTTGCTGGCGCGAAAGAAGCTGGTTTGCAAACAACATTTATTGCTCGCCCAGGTAAAGCACTTTATCCATTAGCGAAAAAGCCGGATCACGTGGTGAAAGATTTAACTGAATTAGTTACCTTACTTAAGTAAATATTTATAAAAATCAGCATGTAAACGGTTAATAGTGAAATCTTAACCGTTTACATCATTAATACACCTGCTTTTGAATCCATTCAATGTAGAATTTTCAATCACCTTCTTTATTTCGCCGTAACTTCTTTGTGTGCTAAAAAAGTTATTCGGTAACGATTTACATTTCTATAATGTTTCGCAAAAGCCTTATCTTATCTATCATGAAAATAAATATTAACCTAACTTGCTGTTAGCAAACAAAAACCCGCGCATATATTTACTTACCAACCGGTCAATGATTAAAAAACCTTCATTTTTTTGTAACAATAACTTAACATTGCTGAACAGGGTTTTGTAAATTCTATTCAATCTAGCCTGTACATGTTGTTAAATAATATAGTGAAAAACTCTATTTATATAAAAATAACTATATAACAGATGTAGAGCTTTATATTATTTCTTAAATAGATTGAAATTTGACCATGTGGTTATATTGTGAGCAAGTTTAGACTTAATACCGATGTAATAGATAATATGTTGTGCTGTATAGGGCTGTAATACTCTTGACATTTAATCATGAAATACTCTGCAAAAAACTACTAATAGGAATAATAATGAAACTAAAATCCCCCGTAATCTTTGCTTATTTCTTTGCGTCTCTAGCTCAAGCTAGTGACATTGCTGATGCTTGTTTTAACTGTCCACCTTTAGATAAGGTTGCCGATGCAGCCACTTTTAATGATGGAAGCTATTATGCGGATGCATTTGCGGCAATAAATAGTAATTTATCAGCAAGCGAAATAAAAATAAAAATAACTAACGCGATTAGTCAAAACCATAAAAATTTATCTTATTCAGAAGTATGGTCAGCCTTAACTCAAACTGATGAAGACCCTAACAATACAGCGAATGTTGTTTTACTTTATAGCGGAATATCATTACCTAAAATGTCTAATGGTAGTGGTTCACAAAGTACAAACCAAGATAACTGGAACCGAGAGCATGTGTGGCCTAAAAGCCATGGTTTTTCAGCTTCTAGTTTAGAAGCTTATACCGATATTCATCATTTACGTCCTACCGATATTTCAGTGAATTCATCGCGTGGCAATTTAGATTTTGATAATAGCGACTCGCCTTTGTCAGAAGCACCTGCCAACAGAGTAGATAGCGATTCTTTTGAACCTAGAGACGCAGTTAAGGGCGATGTAGCTCGCATGGTCTTTTATATGGATACCCGTTATGAAGGTTCAGATGCAACGCCTGATTTACGTGTTGTAGATCGTTTAACTTCGGTAGGCGACAGCGAAATTGGTCGATTATGTCGACTTATTGAGTGGCACACAGCTGATCCTGTTGATGCAACAGAGCAAAACCGCCATAACCGCATTTATGAATACCAAGGTAACCGTAACCCTTTTGTTGATCACCCTGAATGGGTAGATTTACTGTTTAGTGCCGACGCTTGTACAGGTAATGGTGGTGGTGACACTGGAGGCGGAGATACAGGTGGTGGAGATACTGGCGGAGGTGGCACAGAAACACCACCATCATCAAGTGCACTGTTTATTTCTGAATATGTAGAAGGCAGTAGTTATAACAAAGCACTCGAATTTTATAATGCTTCAAGTAGCGAAATAGACTTAGCGGCAGACAATTACCAATTAGGTCGTTTCAGTAATGGTGGTACAACCGCATCAATGATCGACTTAAACGGTGTAGTTGCTCCAAATGGTACATTTGTCATTGCAAATTCACGGGCTTCTGAAGCAGTGCTGAATATTGCCGATCAATTAAGTGGTTCACTTAGCCACAATGGTGATGATGCTTACGTACTATATAAAAATAACGAAATTGTTGACGCTTTTGGACTAGTTGGTGAAGACCCAGGATCTGCTTGGGGAAGTGATACTTATACCACTAAAGATAATACCTTACGTCGAAACAGCAATGTTGTTTCTGGCGATACTGTTATCGATGATGCCTTTGAGCCTGCCCAACAATGGACCGGCTTTGGTAAAGATGAGTTTTCAGATTTAGGACAACACATCGTCATAAACCCTGAAATTTTTATCTCTGAATACATTGAAGGCAGCAGCCTTAATAAAGCATTAGAATTTTATAATCCATCAGGAAATGCTGTTGATTTAAGCGCAGGTAACTATCAATTAGGTCGTTTCAGTAATGGTAGCACAACGGCTACCATGATAACGCTTGACGGCATTATTGCTGGCAAAAGTGTATACGTGATTGCTAATTCAGGTGCAGCCTCAGCAATACTTGACGTTGCAAATCAAATTTCTAACTCAGTTAGTCATAATGGCGATGACGCTTATGTTCTGTATAAAGACAATGTCGTTATTGATTCATTCGGTCGTGTTGGGGAAGATCCTGGTTCACAATGGGGCAGTGATTTACAAAGTACAAAAGACAATACTTTAGTGCGAAAAAGCTCAATATCAATGGGCGACACTATAGTTGATGATGCTTTTGACCCTGCATTAGAATGGGATGGTTACGCCAATAATACTCTTGATTTTATCGGTAGTCATGAAAGTAATGGTATTGAAACTCCTATTAGTATGATTGGTGAATGTAGTGATCAAACAACGTTAATTAGCGCAGTGCAAGGTGCAGACTTCTCATCACCATATATTGGCGAAACACATATTATTGAAGGTGTTGTCACAGCGAGCTTTCCAGCATTAAATGGCTTTTTTATACAAGAAGAAGCAATTGACCAGGATGCAAATCCGCTAACATCAGAAGGTATTTTTGTTGCATTAACTAGTGGTGAATACCCTGCAGTAAATAGCGTAGTTAGAGTGATTGGTAGTATCTCAGAAAGTTACGGAAAAACACAAATCAACACTATTGAAGCTCCTTTAGACTGTGGTCTTAATAGTATATTAGCAACCAATTTAACTTTACCATTTAGCTCAAGTGAGGCGCGTGAAAGCATTGAAGGTATGCTAGTAACGCTAACTGACGCATTAACCGTCACCGACAATTATAATTTAGGTCGATATGGTGAAGTTAATCTATCAAATGGTCGTTTGTATGTGCCAACAAACATCTATGCTCCTGGCTCAGATGAATACAGTGCACTTGTGGCTAGTAATGCTCTTAATAAGATCACGCTTGATGATGGTATCAATGGATCAAATCCAGACAATATTATTTATCCAACAAACGGATTGTCAGCACAAAACACACTACGCGCTGGCGATAGCGTTACGGCATTAACAGGTGTTGTGGATTACAGTTACGGTAATTATCGTATTATTCCCATTGAATCACCGACATTTGACAGTATTAATCTAAGAACTGAAGCGCCAGTGTTAAATACGGGCAACTTAACCATCGCAAGCTTTAACGTATTAAATTACTTTAATGGTGATGGATTAGGTGGCGGTTTCCCTACATCAAGAGGTGCGGACACAGTTGAAGAGTTTGATCGTCAACGCAGTAAAATTATTGCTGCTATCACTAAGATGGACGCCGACATAATTGGTTTACTTGAAGTTGAGAATGACGGTTTTGGTGAGCATAGTGCTATTCAAGACTTGATTCATGGCTTAAACATAGCAGCACCAGCAAATGTTCATTACAGCTTTGTTAATCCGAATATACCTGCTGATCCTGAATCAGGTATTGAACGCTTAGGTGGTGATCAAATTAAGGTCGCAATCATCTACAATGATAAAGCCGTAACAGAGTTTGGTACAACGGCTTACTTAGTTGACTTCCCATTTGAATACCATAACCGTCCACCTATGGTGCAAACTTTTAGAGCCATTGAAACGGGCGAACGTTTAACTGTGGCGATCAATCATTTTCGCTCTAAAGGTTGTTCAAGTAGTGGTGGTGTTGAAAATGAAGATAAGTTAGATGGTCAAGGTTGTTATAACTTACGTCGTGTGCAAGCGGCAGAAGCAATCAACACTTGGTTATCGACAAATCCTACCGGTATTGCAGATGATGACATTCTTATCATCGGAGATTTAAACGCTTACAGTAAGGAAGACCCAATTACTACGATTGAAAGTGCGGGCTACACAAACCTTGCGCAGCAGTATATCGGCGACTCAGCTTATAGTTATGCATATCAAGGTGAAATTGGAACTTTAGATCATGCCTTGGCTTCAGCTTCATTAACGGAAAAAATAGTAGACGTAACTGAGTGGCATATCAATGCCGATGAGCCAACTATTCTTGATTACAACACAGAATATAAAAATGCTGAGCAGTTATTTACTATGTACGACAGCAACGCTTACCGAGCATCTGATCATGATCCAGTGTTGGTTGAAATTGAAGGTGTTACGCCGTTAATTTCTGTAAAAGAAGTGCACTCAGATCTTGGCACAAAAGCCCGCTGGACAACATTTAAGTTTGAAGTTCCAGAAACATCAGTTAGCTTTACTGCAACAATATCAGGTGGTGAAGGCAATGTTGACTTGTACGTAAAAGCAGGGAAAAAGCCTAATACGCAGAAGTTTGATTGTAGACCTAAATTAGCTGGGAATGAGGAAAGTTGTGTGATGGATATACCTACATCTGGCACTTGGTATATTAGATTAAGAGGCGAGCGTCATTACAGTGATGTTACGCTAACTCTGGAAGCTTTGTACCCAGAGCCTTTGTAAAACGGTTAATATAAATAAATTAAATTCGCAGCTGAATTAGCAAATTTAATTGATTCGAAGAACATAAAAACATCTACCTATTGGGTAGGTGTTTTTTTATGTCTCTAAAGCGCTTTATATCGGTTTGCTTTTATTTTTATCGATCTAAATTATAAAGTATTCCGCTAAATGTAACTGCTAATGACTAATTAAACCTTACTACTCACCCATACATTATTCCCTGAAAACAATACTTTAGTTATTTTTAAAAAATAGGTAAGCTATCAGGATAAAAATTAACCGGTTAATTACTTAACGGGTATTATGAATAAGGAAATCAGCATGGTTTTGCGCGGTATTATTACAACCTTCATTAGCTTTATCTTTTTGTCTTTACCTGTTTATTCTCAAACAGCGAGTATCGGCCCAACAGTAGAAGAGTTAATAGCAAAGCGAAATTTAGCCACTAAAACATTCACCAATAGTGCGGTGATATTAAGTCGGCGAGGCGATGTTATTGTTGATGAAAAAGGCTTCGAAAAAAGTCACTTCTACAATGCTATTTATATTGCCGATGAAAGTGCGGTAAAAGACTACTCAAAACTCATTAGCCAGTTCAATTCGTATTATCAAGAAAAGCAAATCGACTTTGCTCGAGTTATTACACCTGAAGGTAAAGTAATAGAAATGCAAGCTGACGCCATATCGCTTGTATCTAGTAATAGTGGTGACTACTTCGATGAAGGTAAACAATATGAATTTGCACTGCCTCAATTAAGAGCCGGAAGTATTATTGAATATCAAGCCACTACGCAGCAAATAAAGCCCTATATAGAGAACGAATGGTTCTCAAGTATTAACTTTCATTTTGTAAAGTTTTTACCGAGTATTAATTGGCTACGAATTGATCCAGTATTAGAAACAAAAAACACCTTAACTGTCCCTAAAGCGACAGACATTTCCATTGTTAACTATAATATTGAGATAGAACCTAAGCTAACTAAAACGACAAAAAGTAAAATATATACCTGGAATACAACGCATCAACCAGGCATAGAGTTGGAAATGGAAATGCCGAGCTTAGATGATATTTTGCCTGCGATTCATCTCTCAACAATTAAAGACTGGAGTACGATTAACCAGTGGTTTAATACCTTATATTTACCAACACAAAAATCAGACAAGTCGATTACTGAATTAGCCCAAACCCTGTTTCATGAAGGCATGAATGAACATGAAAAAATTAAAGCCGTTTTTGATTATATGCAAAAAAATGTGCGCTATATTGGAGCGCATGTAAATCGAGGCGGCTATAAACCTCACTTAGCGAGCGAAGTGTTAAGCCAAGCTTATGGTGATTGTAAAGATCAAACCGTACTGATTATTGCTTTATTAAAGCAAGCGGATATTGCCGCTTATCCAGCATTGATTAATTCGTATCCTGGCGCAAAGTTTAATGACGAATTACCGATGTTAAATTTTGACCATATGATCACTTATATTGAAACAAAAACCGCAAAATATTGGCTCGATACCAGTGGTCAAACAGGTACATTTCCCGGAATTAATATTAATTTAGAAGATAAAAAGGCTTTAGTTGTTAATGAGCAGTCAGGTGAAATTTTAACACTGCCCGGCACTACAAGTGCTGACAATATTGCCACAATAAATATCGACTTTTCTGTTGATAAAGCGGTAATTAATGCAAGGGTAGCATTAGACTTAACGGGTCATGTTGAAACTAACTTACGAAGCTTTATGCAGTTCTCACCAAACGCTTTAGCCGCAGCCGAACAAATAGTGTCGCCATTATTGTTTAGCAGACGTATTAGCGATTTTGAAAACTCTGATCCTATTGATATAACAACACCTTTTACATTATCAGCCAACTTTAATGACATAGCAGAGATTACAGAGTCAATTGATAATTTTAGGTATAGTTATGATTATAGTGCGATTTTAAGTGTATTTACCTCGCTCAGTAACCTTGCCCCTGTCGCAGCTCGAAAATTTGATTTTGTTATCTTGCAGCCGATAACTGTGGTGATTAATTCATTTTATCCACACCCTTGGTCTGGCTCTACATTAGGTTATAGCCAACCGGCGAAAAACATTCAAAATGAATTTTTTGAATTAACACATCAAGTGCAAGAAAAAACGGATGGTATGCATATTAGCTCAACTTTCGTTTTACCTAAGCAAGTGATAAAAGTTGCCGATTATGCAAACTTTTATCAGCAAGTTAGTGACCTTCCAACACATTCGCAAAGCTTATTTGTGTTTCTAAAACCATCACCGTCTGCGCCTAACCCTGAAGATAATAACGCTACAATATCAAGCAAAATTCAACACGCTAAACACTTATTAGAACAAGCACAATTTGCGAAAGCACTTAAGGTAATTGAAGAGGTAGTTGCCGAAGATAATAATAATGGCGAAGCACAATACCTACTTGGTTTATCACTTGGTTTTGCCGGTAAAAATGAGCAGTCAGAACAAGCTTTTGAGCGCGCAGAACAACTTGGCTATCAGGACTAGGAGCACAGTGATGAAAATTATTTTACCCATTTTAATTTTAATGCTCAGTGCTTGTGCAAGTACGAACAAAGGCGCTAAAACAGCATTATCTTCTCATGATCTAAGAGATAATACGCTAGCAGATATTGTCGCTAACTATCCAAAAGACACCGTAGCGTTAAACCAATTAGCAATCAAACGCTTGCAACAATATGAGACAAATAAAAATTTATACACGTTAAATCAGGCTATTGCGACATACCATGAGCTGTTTAAGCGTCAACCTTATAATCATGATGTTTTATTAAATTTTTACCGTTTAAATCTTATAAAAAGTTTTGCAACCAACAGCTATGATGTTGAGCATTGGCAGGCATTTTATCAACAACAACCTTTTCTAAAAACTGTCGATATAGCCCCTCCGGTATATATGCAGTTACCATTGGCAGCTAAAGGTAGTTTGAGTCTTGAAGAACGTAAAAGTATTTTACAAAAAACAGTGATGGACAACCCGAACTTTGTGAATGGCTATATGGCACTTGCAGCACTGTACGCGGAACAAAATAACATTCAATTATCAGAATTCCTACTCGAAACGGCGGCAAAAAATAGTCCGAATAATAGCGACATTTTAGGCATATTGAATGACTATAGAGTGGACAAAATATTTGATCAATTATGTAAAAGCGATACCACTGAGCGTTTAAATCAAACCTTTGAAGATTATAAGTTTTTAGTCAACAAATTCCCTGAAGATGCTTACTATCATATGCAATTAAGTACAGTTTTACGCTTAATGGGCCGTATACGTATGTCGAATTTTTCAGCTAAAAAAGCTGCCTCACTTAATGCAGACTTTAAAACTGGATTAGTTGAAAGCGAGTTTTGGCTTGGCAATAATAAAGTGGTTACTGAATATTTTTCAGATAAAGAGGCTTTAAGCCTAAATACCGACGACCTATATTTAGCTATTTTATTCAATGTAGTTAATTTTAACTGGCAACCTGCAGCGGATTTAATGCAAGAATATGTTACGCGAAGCGATAGAAGTTTCTATGGCGTACTGTACGGTGCACATGCTTTTAAAATGTTGAATAAAATAGATATTGCACAGCAAATTACTCAAACTGGGTTAGCGAGTTTGAACATTAAGCCTTGGCAGCAACAGATGTTAAATTTTGCTAATGAGGAAATTACGTCTGACGAACTTATATCAGCGAGTGAAAATAGCTGTAATTTATCTGAGGCTTATTTTATTCAAGGTTTAAGCGATGTAAAGGCTGAGAAAATGACTGATTTTCAGCAAAAAATGGAAGCAGTGGTGAGTTTAAATATTTATCCATTTTATGAATACGCGGGCGCAAAGCAAATAGTGAAAAGACTTAAGCGTGATACAGCTAAAAATTAGTGCTAAATACGGCATCATAATAATAGTAAATATAATGCCTTTTGAATAAGGTTGTCGTATTTAACCTGCACGTAATCTAACGTGCAGGTTGTTCAAACCACAGGTGCAAATTAACGAATGGTGTTTGGACTCGCCATAAATACTTTAAAAGGTAAGGGCGCTTCTAAAGCACTGTCATCTATTGCTAAATGATTAAAGCCCGCGTGCTCAAAAAAAGCCGATAACTGTTCTTGCGTTAACGCATCGTCTGTTAAGTTCATCGCCTGATAATAAGTTTTATTTTCTTCAGTTTCACAATCTTGCGCATCAACAAATAAATTCATTGGCATACTCAATAACGATATTGATTGCACTTTATTGTAATGTTGAGCTATTTCGTTTAGTAAAAACTTAGCTACGCCTTGCTGACGAAACTCTGGTAAAACACTAATCGCTTCAATTAATATATGATCTTTAGCTTTCGTGTCTATTTTTGCTTGAAATTTTTCGACTAAATCAGCAGCAACATTTTGTTTTTTGAAAAATAAGTTTAACGGTACTTCCCAATCAGTTGCATCTTGCTGACTCAGAAATTCATAGCTTTCGTCGGCACCACGGTGCTTATTTAAGGTAATAACTTCAATTTCTGCTTTTGCAATAATTTGATTATTGTCGTTCTTTACATTAATTTCTTGGACTAGTTGCCAGTCGAATGTGCTTTTAATTTCTGGTTTATTAAATTCTATTGTTAAATTCATTTTATTTCAGTGTATTGCGATGATGTTTACATCGTAATTAGTAACTGCCTTTACTCGTTAGCGCAGTCAACTAACCCAATGCTTTAGCTGTTACTGCAAATTTAAATCCGATGGCGCGGTTATACCATTAGCAGGCCTGTCATGCCAGAATTTGATTTAATTAACCAACGCTATTTGCCTCGGTTTCAGGTGAATGTTTAATTTATTTATTATCGCTTTATTTGTCTCAAATAATCAAAATATTAGATAGAGAGGGCATATATAAGTTATTATCGGATGGTATTTAATAACACTAGGTTTGACAGGTTATTATTTCTATTGCTAAATAAAGTCTTAAAGCTCAATGTTTTAATACCGAGTTGGCGTTAAAAATACTGTAAAACTCATGTGCATCTCTATAAAGGTTATTTTCGATGAAAAACGTAGTAATTTACTCTCTTCTTTGCATTTTCTTGAGCGCTTTTTCATGTATATCTAAAGTATCGGCAGAAGAAAAATCAACCGCCTTACACTTTGACTTGGGTGAAAATAGTGGCTGGGTTCCTTATCGTACCGGACAGGATGGAAGTCAATCCGGTATTTTATCTGAGTTAACTTTACTTATAGAGCAACATACCACAATTGAATTTCAGACAGTTAATTGGCCAATGAAGCGTGCGGAACAGGCATTGAAAAAAGGTATTATTGATTTCGATTTTGTTTGTACGGCATGGTTTGACAGCGGTAATTATGGGGAAAAGTTTGTTATTAGCGATCCGATACTTGAAGTAGAAGAATATGTGGTGACGTTGAAAGGTAATGAACACTTATTCCCTACATTAGATAAAATTCACAACAAGCGTATTGGTACGATAGCGGGGTATTTTTATTTTGACGATCAAAAGTTTACCCGAGTAAACTTTCGTGATGAAGAAAGCTTAATGCAAGCACTTAAGTATAAGCGTGTTGACGCCGTAATACTTGAACATGAAACAGCTAAGCACTGGGCCAAAATTCATGATGTTGATATTAAATTTGCAGCAGAACATACCATTGGAAAGCTTCTTATCAGACTTAATAAAACTAAAAAATCAATGTTGCCTGCTATTAACTTAGCGTTAAAAAAGATAAAAAATTCCGGTCAATTACAAACTATTTTAGATAAATATGGTGTTGAAGCTGAAATATATTAAGGTTGAATGCTTACTTTTATAGCGATTAGCTTTAAGCGACAATAAAATTTTTACTGTGTTATCAAAATATAATTAATAGATTTATTTTTGTAATAACAGGCGTTCGGCAAATATAAAAATATTCCATCGCGTAATTTATCACTTAATAATAATGACAATATAAAGCCTTCCTAAATGTAGTCTTTTTTGTATAAAAACTTCAAAGTGTCCTAGACTTTAAAGATGCATTAAAGAAGTGAGCGCTATATGACAGATTTTTATGGTCTTAATTTAAAAAATTTACTCGAAAAAGCGCATGTTGGAGTGGTTGTTCATCGTTGGGATACTTCGATTGTATATGCAAACCCTACCGCCTTAAAGTTGCTCGGCTTAAGCTTTGAAGAAATAAGTAACAAAGTTACTTCCGATTTAACGTGGGACTTTGTTGATTATGCTGGTAATAAGTTACTTGAAGAAAACTACCCCGTAAACAAAGTAAAGCTCACTCAAAAGTCAGTTACCAATGAAATTATAGGTATAGTGAATAAAGATAATAAAGCACTTTGGTTTATGATAAATGCTTATCCTGAAGGTGAAGTCGGCAGCGACACGCGCTCTATTATTATTACCTTTAATGATATTTCAGATTTTAAACAGCTGTATTTTTTCTCTGATATTGTTGAAAACACACAAGATATTGTCATCGTATGCGAAGCGGATAATATTCAGTATCCAACAGGCCCTAAAATTGTTTACGTAAATAAAGCTTTTGAAACACTTACCGGATATGCCAAAGAAGAGGTTTTAGGAGAAACTCCCCGAATTTTGCAGGGTGATCTCACTGATAAAGCCGCCATGTCACGCATCAATGTAGCATTATCCAATCATGTAGCCATCACAGAAACCCTGCTAAATTATGATATTAAAGGTAGGCCTTATTGGATTGAAATGAATATTATTCCGTTAAAAAACAAATTCGGAGAAGTTACTCATTTTGGTGCTATAGAACGAGACGTTTCAGAACGTAAGTTTCATTTAGAGCAATTACAGTTTAGAAACCAAGAGCTAAAATCGTTAAAAAGTGAACTAGAACAACTCGTGTGTGATAGAACGCTTGAACTACAAAAAGCCAATGAGAAATTAGAAAAAATTGCATTTTTTGACCCATTAACTAATATTCCTAACCGACGGTTTTTTATCGACCAAGTACATCGACTTATTAAGTCGTGCAACAGAAGAAAAGTTTCGATTGCTTTTGGCTTAATCGATATTGATGATTTTAAGCTAGTCAATGACACTCATGGACATGATGCAGGCGATTTGATTTTAGTTGAGTTAGCTAATTACTTAGAAAAGTTTTGCCGAGTTGACGAAGCTTTCTGTCGCTATGGAGGGGAAGAATTCGCATTCGCTGTCGCGATCGAAAACGAGTCTGATCTCGACAGTTTAACATCACGTTTAATTGAAGGTATACGAGGTCTAAAACCAACACTGGGTGGTCATGATTTATCGATCACCGCCAGTGCGGGTTTTAAGTTGTGTAAGCCGAGCGATTACCTCGACTTTGAAAAAGCGATGAAACAAGCGGATATAGCGCTTTATCATTCGAAACAAAATGGCAAAAATAGAGTGACTATTGAAAGCGAAATTGATGATGACTGTTGTAATATTATTAATTTGGTTAAGCCTGATAAAATCACGTCGCTTCATAAAGACTAATTCACTCTCTAGATGCTGTAACTGAATGAGTTAATAAACGATTATTTAAACTATGTACCTATCGAAAATGGAGTACTTAGGTAGTAATGTTGTCAATGTGCTGGTATTTTTAACCAGCTTAAACTTATGTTTTTTGTTAAACTACATTTATTCTAAAAGTATCTTTTTACTTTTTCACCCTTCAGTTGCTAAACCAAAAAAGCCTATAAAATCAGCGTTTGTTGAATAGATTAGGTGGGTGGTTTATTCTACTTTCTCTTCATTATATTTTCAGTAGGTTTGTGAATGCTTAAACAGTTAGTGCGCACGTTATTAAGTGTAGTTTTTATTCTTGTCATTGGCATTACCCAAAGTGGGCTAATCACGAACGTTGAAGCACAAGAGTCAAACCTTGAAAGTGAGATCAAGACCACTATTGAGCGTGTTCAGCAAACAACTGACTTAGATGAAAAACAACAAAAAAATACCCTTAATAAGCTCGAAGATGCACAAGACATGTTGGCTACAGCCAAAGAACAACAGCGTCTTACCTTAGATTATGAGGCGCGAGCCGCAAGTGCATCTCAAAAAGTCATTGCTATTAGACAAAGCAACCAAGCACTGCAAGAGCAAGAAGTGCAAATAGATAAAAGCCAATCGTCTGATAAACTCGAAAACCAACTGCTCTTACAAAGAGCAGAGCAAAAGAATCGGCTGGCGCAACTTTCAGACAAACAAAGTGAGCAAACAGTACTGAGTTTGCGGGCTAATAAAATTGCTGAGCAATTAAGTGCCGCGCGGGCTGACGAAACGGCCATTAATCAAGCGATAGCCAAGAAACCAGCTGATAATATAAGCCTTGATGCAAGAGCCGACTATCTTGAAAAACAAGCCAATGCCCAAAAACTTACTGCGACTATTAAGGCTCTTGAAAGCGAGATAGCTACTATTCCCGCTCGCCAATCGTTAGTAGAAGCAGAGTTAAGCCAGCTGCGCACACAAAGTACATTTTATGATAAACAGATCGCTTTACTTCAATCTTACTTAGCCGATAACCGAGAGAGTGAAGTACAAAAAACGGTAGAACTAAGCAGTGCCGTTCTGGCCAAATTAGAGCAACATCCAGCCCTTGAAGCTATAGCAAGTGAAAATTTGTCATTGGCGAATCAGTTGCAAGACTTACAAAGTATTGCGCCAGAAAGTGAAACCAATGTAGCCGCGTTACAAAAGCAACTTGTTGAAGTTCAACAGTCTGCAGAAACGGTTGATAGAGTGTTAGCTACGGGCCGTGTTACCGATGAGCTAGGTGAGTTGTTACGAAGACTTCGTGCGAGCTTACCTGTGGAATCGGTGCTTGAGCAACGTCATGAAAAGCTTAAAGAAACAACCATTCGTCAACAGCTTAATATGATTTTATGGCAAGATCAGCTGCGAAATTTAGCCCATATTCCTGATACGGCACAGCGGTTACTGCTTGAAAATAGCCCTCAGCAGAGCAAAAAAAATCAGTTGAGTAAAAGTGAAGAGACAGATTTATTCACGAGCTTCGAGCTTGAAAAGGCCGAAGAGCTAACTACATCTCGTCGAGATTTACTACGTAATTTGATTAACGCATCGAACACACAAGCTGATCGTACAACGGATGAAAAATTGGCAATCAGCGAGTTACTTTTAGCGAGCTCTGCACTTAGTGCGTTATTGGAGCGGCGTTTAATTTGGCTACCATCGTCTAGTTCAGGTATTGCCGGTGATTTTGCTGTAAATATTTTAATCAGCTTTGAATGGTTTTTGTCACCTACAGCTTGGTGGAACTTGGTCAACGATCTTTACAGCGGTGCTCTATCATCGCCTTTTCTATTACTGCTTTTTGTTACTATACCACTGCTGATTTTGCTAAGCCGTAGAATGATTAAACGTACCTTGTGGTCGTTATTTGAAAAGGTGGGTGATGTAGATCATGACACTTATTACAGTACGCCCTTTGCGTTACTCTTAACTTTTGCATTAGCTTTACCTTTACCTGTTTGTTTGTTTACTGTTGCTGGCATGATCTCAGAAGGTGCTTCGCCATTGAGCTTTTCTACCGCCATAGCGAGTGGATTAGCGGCGGTTTCATCAGTAAGTTTAATACTATTGTCTTTTCGTTCAATGTGTCGTGAAAACGGCATGTTTGAAAAACACTTTGGTTGGAGTGCCAAAGCGCGACGTAAACTACGCGCTATGCTGACATGGTTTGTGTGGTTAGAGTCGGTAACCGGCTTTGTATTTGCTACCGCGATTGCTAGTGGTGAAACTGAGCTGAGATACGGCATCGCAATTTTAGCGTTTATAATCAGCTCTATTGGTATTGCGGTATTCAGTTATCAATTCTTTCAACCTAAGAGTGGCGTGGCCACCAGCATAGCTGGTGAAACTCCGGCAAACCTCCTTACGCTTATTGCCTTTCCCATTGCTGTACTGGCACCTTTTGCCATCGGTTCAATGCCACTTTTCGGATATTTTGATACAGCCGTAGAGTTGCAATCTAAAGTCTTTATGTCAGGCACGTTACTGGTCATGTCAGCTGTTATTTACGGCATTATATTACGTGTTTTTCTAGTGACATTTCGCCGATATATGGTCCGAAAAGCGCAAAAAGAAACCGAAGAGTTAGCGATAAAAAAGGCCGAGCAACAAAGCGAATCAAACGTTGAAGAAATCGCTACAGCTGAAGAAAGTCAGAGCATTGATGAAGAAGAAGTGAAACGCCAAAGCCAATCAATTATGCGCTGGTTCACTGGTTTATTATTGTTAGCGGGGCTTTGGTTTATTTGGATGCCATTACTACCAGCACTAGGGATTGTTGATGATATTGTCGTCTGGCAACAAGTAAAAATGGTCGACGGTGTAGAACTATCAAGTGGCGTTACCCTGTGGAATATTATTCTGTCATTGGCGTTTGTTGTTGGTGGCTTTTTAGCAGCGAAAAATATACGCGGCGTAATGGAAATTGGTTTTTTCGAACGATTTGAAATGGACGATGGCGCTCGCTATGCCATCATGTCAATTTTGGGTTATGTTATTGTTGGCAGCGGTATCGTCATTGGCTTTTCTCAACTTGGCATAGATTGGTCTAAGTTACAGTGGATCATAGCTGCGCTAGGTGTTGGTCTGGGTTTTGGCTTGCAAGAAATTGTGGCAAACTTTGTTTCTGGTTTAATCATATTATTTGAACGACCGATTCGTGTGGGAGACTTTGTCACCATCGGGAATTTAAGCGGTACTGTCAGTAATATTAAAATTCGTGCTACAACAGTAACAGACTTTGATAACCGTGAAGTGCTATTACCGAACAAATCTATTATCACCGAAAATGTGACTAACTGGACATTAAAAGACGCCGTAACGCGCATCGTGGTTAAAGTTGGGGTGGCATACGGTTCAGACATCGAAAAGGTAACTGAAGTACTTATGCAGGCAGTAAAAAGTCAAAAAGACGTGCTTGAACTGCCATCCCCTCAGGTATTCTTTTTGGCGCATGGCGATAGTTCGTTAGATTTTGAAGTTCGTGCCTTTGTAAGCCAACCAACAAACCGTTTGCCGCTAACTCATTTAATCAATATAGCTATTAACAAAGCATTGGCAGAACACAATATTTCCATCCCATTTCCACAACGAGATTTACATTTGGTTTCTGGTCAACTTATTGAAAATAAAGAACCTGAAAATAAAGAACCTGAAGATAAAGAACCTGAAGATAAAAACATCGAAATAGAATCAGTTGAAAAGCACGAAACGGATTAACGACTTAGCTATTGTTCGACTTGTCGCAACTTATTGTTAAGTGAGCCTAGCTGTAGTGAGTTTTAAAATTACAATTTACTGAACTTATGATGGTTTTCTTAGGTTCAGTGATTTTTAGCGGTCAATAAGTCATGCTCCCAAGCATCACTATAAATTTTAAACTGACTTTACTGTGTCGCATTTGACTAATAACACCACCAATAACCCCTTTAAGCTTGCTATCAATAAGCGAAAGCCTACTGACAAAAGTCGTGCTATGGGCTCAATATAGCGTACATGTAGTACTAAATTCTTTGATTAAGCAGCATATTCAAAACGAGCATGAATCGAACTAGTTGTTGTAATAAAAATGTAGAGGTTAATCATTTTTCATTCTCACAAAGCCGACCTAATTATAAGTAATACGTTTAAGACGATGAATTGATTACATTCAAAATTAGAAGGTTACCTAATTACTTTCACAATAGACAACAACTACATTCGAGTTTAGGATATGAATTACCCGCTGTGTGGGCGTTAGCCGTAATTTAAAAATGAAAGGTTTCTACTTTTACGGGAGAAAAACAGAGTAATAATTACTTATCAAATAGACTTATTTTATTATTTGAGATCTTTGGCTGCATTATGCGAAGCAAGTCTTAAATGTTATGCCATTATTTTACAGATATTAAATACAAAGTTCTTAATATGATAAGTATTTCAACAGATTAATTGTAAGTGATATAAAAATTATTGAGCATGAAATTAACTCTATAGGGAATAAGAGCAAATGATACATATTAAAAAATTCACATCAAAACTGTCCTTAGTTGCATCTGCAATTGCATTATCAGGCTTGTCAGCAATGACAGTAACTTTTGGTGCTGTCGCAGAGGAATCTAACGCAGATGAAAATATAGAAAGAATAATGGTTACTGGTTCTCGTCGTAATGATCGTACTGTTGCCGAAAGTACATCGCCAGTTGACATAATCGATATTGAAAGTATGTCGGCAACAGGGCAATTGGAAGTAAGTCAAATCTTATCAAACTTGCTGCCAAGCTTTAATTATCCTAAAGCGGCGTTAAATGATGGTACTGATCATGCTTCGCCTGCAACGCTTCGTGGCTTAGCGCCTGATCACACCTTAGTGCTTATCAATGGTAAGCGTCGTCACTCTGGTGCGCTTCTTAACTTAGGTGGGTCAGTGGGACGTGGCTCAACAGCTGTTGATTTAAACATGATACCAACCTCAGCGATTAAAAATATTCAAGTGTTACGTGATGGCGCAGCAGCACAATACGGATCGGATGCCATCGCGGGTGTTATTAACATTATTTTAAAAGATGGCGATGAAGGTGGCTCTTTTGCTGTTACTTACGGTAAATATGACACTGAAGTTGCCGGCGTTAAAGAAATAAAAAGTAAAACTATTGTTGGCAATGAGCTAGTATTTGAAGATGGTGGTGACATTCATCGCAGCGATGGTGAAACTACAACTATTGCAGGCGATATTGGTTTTAGTCTTGGCGAAGATGGCTTTTTACATTTAGCGTTTGAATCACGTGACCGCGCACCTACTAGTCGTAATGGCTACGAAGCACGTCAGGTATATAACCCACTTGCTGACGGTTCAGTTGACCCACGCGAGTTAGACTTTGACCATGCCAACAATTTTCGTGTAGGTCGTGCAGATATTCAAGATTTATCGTTTGTTTATAATCTTGGCTACAGCTTCAACAATACCACTGAATTATATTCTTTTGGTACTTATGGGCAACGTGATGGTGATTCAGCAGCATTTTATCGTCAACCTAAGCAAGGTCGTTCATTAGGTATTTTCCCTGATGGTTTCTTACCACATATCACCACCGATGTTGTTGATACAGCGATAGTGGTCGGCGTTAATGGCGAACTTGATGAGTGGAATTGGGATGCAAGTATTGATTATGGAAAAAATGATTTTGGTCTCGGTAATGAAAATACCGTTAACTCGTCATTAGGTGATAACTCGCCAACGAGCTTTTATAATGGTGCGTTAATCTATGATCAAACTATTGTTAACTTAACGTTTGATAATATGCTTGATTTTGGTTTATACGATGACGTGTTTTTTGCTATTGGCGTAGAGTATCGCAAAGAAAATTATGAAATTGTTGCCGGCGAAGAAGCATCATACATTGATGGTGGTAGCCAAGGGTTTCCAGGTTTGCCTGCACCAACTGCTCAAGGGCGTAATAATTTAGGCCTTTTCATTGAGTTAGATACAGACCTAACCGATAACTTAAATGTAGCACTTGCAGGCCGTTACGAAGATTACAGTGATTTTGGAACAAATTTCACAAGTAAGTTAGCCGCACGTTATGTCGTAAATGATAACCTATCTTTCCGTGGCGCCATTAGCACAGGTTTTAGAGCGCCATCGCTAGCACAAACGTCTTATACAACAGTTTCAACCATTTTTGTTGATGATGGCTCTGGTGGTCAGATCCCACAAGAAAGTGGATTATTTCCTGTAAATACTCCTGTAGCACAAGCCCTTGGTGCCAAAGAGCTAACACCTGAAGAATCAGTTAATATGACCTTAGGCTTTGTCTATACACAAGGTGCCTTTAACTTTACGGTTGATGCTTACAATATCAAGATTGATGATCGTATTGTATTATCTGAAAATATATCTGGCTCGGCGGTAGACGATATTTTAACTGCAGCCGATGTAAGTGGTGTAGGTAGTGCAAGGTATTTCACTAATGCTATCGATACTGAAACTCAAGGTATTGATGTTGTTGGTACTTATGATCTTGATTTAAATGATATGGGCAGCTTAGTACTAAGTGCAGCGGTTAATATTGGCGATACTGAAGTCACTCACTTAAAAGCTAATCCTTCAGAGTTAAATGTACTAGGTGACAGTTATATTCTTTTTAGTGAACGTGAAATCGCTCGCTTTGAAAGTAGTGCACCAGACAGTAAGCTTAATTTATCTGCCACTTGGCATATGGATGCCCTTAAAGTAAGTCTTCGTTCTACGCGTTTTGGTGAGTGGAGAGATCCTCAAAGCGATGGGTATGTAGAAGTGAATGACGCACAATGGATTACTGATCTAGACGTGGCTTATCAAGTAACAGATAACATCAAATTAACCTTAGGTGTTAACAACTTATTTGATTCTTACCCTAAAGTGGCCAATGAGTTTTTAAATGAAGACGGCAGTGAACGTGTATCTACGTTTGGTCGAATCATTCCATTTTCACCGTTCTCTCCGTACGGTGTTGATGGTAGGTTTGTTTATGGCCGTATAAGTATGAACTTTTAATCGCTTGTAATACAACGTGAAAAAAGCAGCCGCAATGGCTGCTTTTTTTTGAAAAAAATATTTTGCTATTACTTATATAAACAACTTAATAGTTTATATATTATTGATACATTAAGTACATATGATTGAGAGTGCGCTGAATTTCTAGTAGGGTAAATCAGCATTTCCCCTATGTTGAGATTCTGTTCGAACAATTCAGATTGTGTTCGCTCTAATTATCTCTTGTCAATTAAACCGCTTGCCCACAAGCCACACCACTGCTCCACGCGAACTGGAAATTATAGCCTCCGAGCCAACCCGTTACGTCTATCGCTTCACCAATAAAATATAAGCCTTTGGCTTTTTTTGCTTCAAAGGTTTTGGAAGATAGTTCGTCTGTGTCAACGCCACCTAAGGTAACTTCAGCTGTTCTGTAGCCTTCAGTGCCATTAGGTTTTATTTGCCAGTTATGCAGGTATTGGCCTAGGTAAGTAATTTCGTCGTTACTGATTTGGTTGATAGCTTTATCGGTTATATCTTTTTGTTTTACTAGCGCTTCAATAAAGCGTTTAGGTAATACGGTTGCTAACATATTTTTTAATGATTTCTGTCCGTTAGTTTCACGCCATTCGCTGATTAATTTATCTATGGGTGTTTCTGGCAGTAAGTTGATTGTTACCGCTTGGCCTGATCGCCAGAATGATGAAATTTGTAATATAGCTGGGCCAGATAAGCCACGGTGAGTAAATAATATGTTTTCTTTAAATGTAGTAGCGTCTTCACTGGTTACTTCTGTAGCCATGCTGATACCCGATAAACCATCAAATTTTTGTTTGTCGTGATCATGTAAGGTAAATGGCACTAATGCGGCCATTGTCGGTAAAACCTTTAAACCAAATTGCTCAGCAACTTTAAAGCCGATTGGGCTAGCACCTAATTTCGGCATGGTTAAGCCACCAGAAGCAATAACTAACGACTCACATTGATAGCTTTCGCCGGCGGTAACTATTTCATAACCGATATCACTTTTGTTAACTGAAATTACTTCGCTGCGCATTGCTATATCGACACCGGCCCATTCACATTCGGTCATCAAAATATCAACAATGTCTTGCGCGCTATCATCACAAAATAATTGCCCTAAGGTTTTATGATGATAATTAAGGCCGTGGCGGTCAACTAGTTCAATAAAATCTTGCGCGCTATAACGGCTCAGTGCTGATTTAGCAAAATGAGGGTTTTGACATAAGTAGTTTTCGGGACTCGCGTTTTCATTCGTAAAATTACAGCGACCGCCGCCAGAAATTAATATTTTTCGACCGGGTTTTTTACCCATATCAACTACAGTAACACTTCTACCACGATAGCCCGCAGTTGCTGCGGCCATTAAACCTGCAGCGCCAGCACCAATAATAACCACATCAGAAAATATCAACGAAATAACCTAGTTTATGCTTTTAATGGCGGCATTATACTTGAGATCGCAAAATAGGGCGATAAGTTAAAATAACGCATAATTTTTGATAAACCTCCCCCTTAAATTCCATGTTATGTAAGGAAAGGTAGGGTTACGTAAAGAAATGCAAAGATGCTGTGAATCGTTGAACTTAACCCTAGAATGCCGCTCTACAAAGTGCTTTTTCAGCTGTTTAACAGGTGTGAGCATAAATTAGCTGCCAGTAAATCCTGCGCAGTAGTGGCAATAAACTTTTTTGGAAAAATATATGCGCTTTAAATCCAACCTACTTTCAACGATTTCACCTTCAAAAGTGCTGCTACTATCATCAGCACTTGTACTTGCGGCTTGTGGCGGCGGCAGTGACAGCTCAAATGTCGGTTATGTTAAATTTTATAACAGTTCAAAAAACGCACCTGACATTATTCTTACCCTTGATCAAGATCTTGAGTCAGACGATGATGACGATTCTGATAATTTTGAAGTAACCTTTAATGGTGTTGCATATACAGAAGCTTTAAGCGTATTTGAAATAGACACTAACAGCTATTTTTACGAAATGGGTTGGCAAGATGAAGACAGTAGCGACCGTGATGATCTTGAGAAAGTCGCAGAAGGGCAAATTAACGTTACTACCGATACCATTCAACTATTAGTCCTAACAGATGACATTACCGCACCACAAGTTGAGACTTACAGCATTGATGTGCTAGATGATGATGAAGACGAAGATGAAGATTTATTCAACTTACGTGTTTTGAATTTACACCCCGATTCAGTCGGCGTTGACTTTTACATGTCAGAGTCTGATGAAACCTTTAATGAAGCTACGCTAGTAGGTCAATACAACTATAAGCAGTTGTCAGATAATCAAAAGTTTGATCAAGACGAATATATTTTTTATATCACGAAGTCAGGTACGCAAGAAGTACTATTTACCTCGGACGATATAGATTACGCATACCCAGCACAATATGTGATGATTATTCGCGAGAACACCGGCTCAGGCACATCTCCTTATGCCATGGATAGAATGTCTAACTCGTCAATTACTGAATATTTAGATACTGACTCTGAAGCACAATTTCGCGCATACAATGCGATTAGAGAACATGAACTAATCCCTAACTACACCGGCACTTTAGATATATATATTAATGGTGTTGATGATGAAGCAGAAATATCAGCGCTTGAAATTGGTAGTTACAGCGAAACTAAAGTTCAAGATAAAGGTGATTACAGTTTAGATTTATTAATTCCGGGTACTACTGAGCGTCTTTTAAGTAATCACTTATTGAGCCTGGCTGAAAACACCAATAAAACCGTATTCTTTTACTTAAATGAAGAAGATGTTGATCTCGATGGCGATGGCAACGTAGATGAAAATAATGACGGTATTGTTGATGAAATTGAAATAACCATTAAATCACTTGTCGTTGCAAACAGTACGCGCGAAAGTATCTACGATCATCAAATTACCATGATAGATTTAGTTGATAGTGACGACTTTAACTTTGTGAAATTCTATTTTGTTCGTAGTGATGAAACCATAGAAACAGCATTGTATAACCGCAGTGCTGTTTATACTCAGCCTGAATCAATTTACTTACAAAACAATACTTATCAGGTGTTTGCTATTGCAGAAGTTGATAGTAGTGAGGTTATTTTATCAAGCTTTCAATTAACCCTTGATGAAGACTCAGACGAGCTATTTTTAATTGTTGAAGCTGATGACGATTCGCCAACAGGCTATCGCATTGAAATGATTAAGCAAACAGAAGACGAGTAGCTAATATTTAAAAGCATAGTTCGAATAGTTTATATTCTAGTGCCTTTTAAATGAACAAAAATAAGAAGGGAGCCTATGGCTCCCTTCTTTTATATATAGCGGCTAATTACTTTGCTTTATAGAAGCTTGATAATAGTCTCTGCATTACTCACTTCAAATTTTTGCGGCTGTTCAACATTCAATGTTGTGACAACACCGTTATCGATAACCATAGCGTAGCGCTGTGAACGTAATCCACCAAAGGCTGCTGTGTCCATTTCAAGACCCAATGCTTTCGTGTAGCTACCATCACCATCAGCAAGCATCATTAGGTTTTCAGCATTTTGTGCTTTGCCCCAAGATGACATAACGAATGCGTCATTAACCGCAACACAAATAATAGCGTCAACGCCTTTAGCTTTAAATTCGTCAGCTAATACAACGTAACCCGGTAAATGTGTTTCCGAACATGTTGGTGTAAATGCGCCTGGTACGGCAAACATAACTACTTTTTTGTTCGCGAACAATTCAGACGTTTTGTGGGTGACCATATCACCATCTTTTAATTCTTGTAGTTGCCCATCAGGCATAGCTGCATTTAATGCGATCATAATATCTCCATTGTGGTTGGTGAATGAGTTACCGGAACTTCCGGCTCTCGGGTAATACTTAATCTGTACATCAGTTATAACGCTGATTATTAGTCTAGAATAAACTTGTGCTAAGCGCACGTTTAAGCACTTTAAGCCTATAAATTTGCAAATTTTACCTAACGATTAATAGGTATAAAGTGCTCAGTTCTTTTTTGGAATGGCTTGATTAACATAAACATCGAAGCGATTCTTTTTCATATTAATACTTGTAGACGGTGTTTTACCGGCCAGTGGTGGTGCATAACTTGGACGTTTAACCACTACGCGATATTTTGCCAGGGCAATCGCTGGTGCGAGTAAGTCGTCAGCGTCGAGGTCTTCACCCACTAGCGACTGAAACACGCGCATTTCTTTTTTGACCGCCGCCGACTTTTCTCTATGTGGGTACATGGGATCAAGATAAATAACATCGGGTTGCTGCGCTAAGTTCATATTTTCAATTGAAGAAGAGGTAATCAAGCTCATACGCTCGGTAATATCATTAATTTCTGTGCTTAACTGCGCTCGCTCTAAGCCGTCTTCAAGCAAAGCCGCTACAATCGGCATACGTTCCATCATGGTCACGTTACAGCCTAAGGTGGCTAATACAAACGCATCTCGACCTAAGCCTGCGGTAGCATCAAGTACGTTGGGCGTAAAACCGTGTTTTAAGCCAACGGCTTTGGCAATGTCTTGACCTCTGCCACCACCAAATTTACGGCGATGAGCCGTAGCACCATCAACAAAGTCGACACATATAGCACCAAGTTTGGGCTCATCAAGTTTGCTCAGTTCTAGGCGTTGTAGGTTTACTTGTAAAGCAAATAGCAATTCCGGATGATTTTTTACTGCGGCGATATCGCCGATATAATCTAGCTGCCACTTTTGAGCAATTTTTTTGGCTTTGTCGACGTCAACAGCATCGACATAGGCAACCGCAACTTTATTAAGCATTGGCGACTTCTTCTAAATGAACATGATTATCGCCTGTTGCATAAGCAATTAACCGACTAAGTTGACCTAAAGATAAGTCGCATTGTTGCTGCCAATGATTAAAGCTTGCTTGAATAGCGCTTAAGCTTGATTTTGTTTGAATGCCGCCAGTAATAATGTCATGTGCACGAAAATAAGCTTCAACGTCTCTACTAAGCAAAAATGTATCTTTGCCTAACGCACGCAAAGCATAAGGCCCAGTGTTTCCACCTAAGCGTTGGCCATGTTTTTTCAAATACGCCCATAAACCGGTAATGTCATCACTTGGCCATTTTGCAATAAACTCTGCAAAGCTTTGGCCTTGTTGCTGCTGATCAAAAATCATTTGTGCGTTGGCTTTAATGGTTTTAACTTTATTAAAGTTTCTAATAATTTTTGGATCGCTGGCTTTTCGTTCCATCATTTCTTCTGGCATCATCAATACTTTTTCAATATTAAAATTGAAAAAGCTTTCTTCAAAGTTTGGCCATTTATTTTCAACAACACGCCAAACAAAACCCGATTGAAAAACCTTTTTACTAAACTCAGACAAAAATCGGTCGTCAGGAATTTCAGCCAATAAGTCATCTTGTTGAGCGGGGCCTAACAATAAGTTGAGTTTAGCAGCGCCACCTTTGCGGGCGGCGGCACGTTGATAAATATCGTCAATCTTTTCTAATGCCATTGTTATTAACCTGTAATGCCGCTGTGACGTAATAATGCGTCAATTTGAGGCTCGCGGCCACGAAAGGCTTTAAATAATTCGCTTGGTTCATTTGAACCGCCCATTTCTAATACATTAGTTAAAAAGTCATGACCAACACTTTGGTTGAATATACCTTCTTCTTCAAAACGAGAAAAAGCATCGCTTGATAACACTTCTGCCCATTTGTAGCTGTAATAACCCGCGGCATAACCACCACCAAAAATGTGACCAAAGCTGTGTTGAAAACGATTGAATTCAGGTGCTTTAATTACGGCGTAGTCTTTGCGAACTTGGTTTAATACTTGCTGAATTTCATCACCATTTTCGGGTGAATATTGCGCGTGCATTTTAAAATCGAATAAGCTGAATTCAAGTTGACGGATCATTTGCATAGCGGACTGAAAGTTTTTCGCCGCTAACATTTTATCGAGCATATCTTGTGGTAATGGCTCGTTGGTTTGGTAATGGCCAGAAATAAACGCTAACGCCTCTGGTTGCCAACACCAGTTTTCTAAAAATTGGCTAGGTAGCTCAACCGCATCCCATGGAACACCATTGATACCCGAAACACCGGCAGCATTAATTTGCGTTAGCATGTGATGAATACCATGACCAAATTCATGGAATAAAGTCACCACTTCATCATGAGTAAACAATGCCGGTTTATCGCCAACAGGGCCGTTAAAGTTACAGGTTAGGTAAGCCACTGGATATTGAATATCGCCATTTGCTAATTCACGGCGGCCAACACAATCGTCCATCCAAGCACCACCGCGTTTTTTTGATCGGGCGTATAAGTCTAAATAAAAACTGCCGCGTAATTGTTGATTACTGTCCAAAACATCAAAAAACTTCACATCTTTGTGCCAAGTATCAACGTCTTTTCGTTCACTAATTTGTAAGCCGAATAAACGATGTACCACTTCAAATAAACCGGCAACTACTTTGTTTTCTGGGAAGTAAGGGCGCAGTTCTTCGTCAGAAATGGCGTAACGGTCTTGTTTCAGTTTTTCACTGTAATAAGGTAAATCCCATGCCTGTAAATTACTTTGGTCAAAATTTTGTTTCGCAAATGCGGTAACTTCAACTAAGTCTTGCTCGCCTTGCGCTTTTGATTTAACCGCTAAGTCTTCTAAAAATCCTAACACTTCAGCCGTATTGTTAGCCATTTTTGTCGCTAAAGATTTATCAGCAAAGCTTTCAAAACCTAGCAAGTTTGACAGTTCATGACGTAACGAAAGTAACTCTGCCATAATGGGGCTGTTGTCATATTCGCCAGCACTTGGCCCTATTTCTGAAGCACGAGTAACATAGGCACGGTACATTTTTTCGCGTAAGGCTTGATTGTCGCAATAAATCATTACCGGCAAGTAACTTGGAATGTCTAAGGTAAATAACCAACCTGATTTTTCTTGTGCCTGTGCTAATGCTTGTGCCGCTTCTTTTGCACTTTCAGGTAAACCGGCCAGTTCTGCTTCGTCGGTAATGTTAACGCTAAAAGCTTGTGTAGCATCGAGAATATTATTACCAAACGTAGAGCTGAGTTCAGATAAACGCGTGGAAATTTCTCCATAACGTTTTTTGTCTTCTTCGTTGAGTGCAATGCCCGATAGTTTAAAATCTCTTAAGGCGTTGTTGATCACTTTTTGTTGCGCGGTGTTAAGTTTTTTAAAGGCATCGCTTTCGCTTAATTGCTGATAGGCAGCGAATAAGCCAGCATGTTGACCAACAAAAGTACCGTATTCAGATAAAAGCGGTAAGCATGACTCGTAAGCGTCGCGTAATTTATCGCTGCTAACCACAGAGTTCATGTGCGAAATTGGTGACCATAATTTACCTAAAACATCATCCACTTCATCAATCGGAGCCACTAGGTTAGCCCAAGTGAATTCTGTATTGTTGGCTAGCACTTCAGCAATTTTAGTTTTACATTGCTCGATGGCTTGCTCAACCGCAGGTTTAATATGCTCAGGTTGAATTTTTGAAAATTGCGGCAGTGATGTAGGTTGTAATAATGGATTGGTCATAAAATTCGCATGTTTGCTAGATGATGATGTAGATGTAATGGCAGATCAGTTGATAATCAAGGTGTAGCTAATACTATTTAGCTGCAGATGCTTAAAATTGAAATTTAATTGTTAAATACCATGTCACTTGTTCTTATAAAGCAGCTTTATATCCGCTCTACTTGAAATTTTATTTTTTAAGTCCAATATAATGAAAGATACTCACACAGGAATTTTAATATGACACAACATTTTGACTACATTTCAATTGGCGCTGGCAGTGGCGGTATTGCTTCAGCAAACCGAGCAGCACGTTTAGGTAAAAAAGCGGCAGTGATTGAAGCTAAACATATTGGTGGTACTTGTGTGAATGTAGGTTGTGTACCTAAAAAAGCCATGTGGTATGCCGGACAAATTGCCGATGCATTGCATTACGCCAATGATTACGGCTTTAAAGCGCCATTACAAAGTTTTAATTGGTCAAAATTAGTTGAAAACAGAGAAGCTTATATTGAACGTATTCATGCCGCTTACGCGCGTGGTTTTGCCAGTAATGACGTTACTGTAATTAATGGTTTTGCTAAATTTGTAGACAAAAACACCGTTGAAGTTGAAGGTGTTTTATATACCGCCGACCATATTACTATTGCTACCGGTGGCCGCCCAAGTCGCCCAAGTATTGAGGGTGCTGAGCATGGCATTGATTCAGATGGCTTTTTTGCCCTCACCGAGCAGCCTGAAAAAGTGGCTGTTGTTGGTGCAGGTTACATTGCCGTGGAACTTGCTGGTGTGTTGCACGCGTTAGGCAGCGAGTCACATTTATTAGTACGTAAAGAAAAGCCACTACGTGGTTTTGACGACATGCTAAGTGACACTTTAGTCGAGCAAATGGCGAAGCATGGTCCTACTTTACATACCATGAGCGTACCAACGCGTGTTGAAAAACATAACGATGGTAAATTAACTATTCATTTAGATAATGGTAAAAGCATTGGTCCAGTCGACACCTTAATTTGGGCTATCGGCCGTGAACCTGCGACTGACAATATCAATATTGAAGCAACGGGGATTAAGCTTGATGAACGTGGCTTTATTCCTACTGACAAATTCCAAAATACCAATGTTGATGGTATTTATGCTGTGGGTGACAATACTGGCCGAGCACAGTTAACGCCGGTAGCCGTTGCTGCAGGTCGTCGTTTATGTGAGCGTTTATTTAATAATAAACCGAATGAGCATTTAGATTATTCAAATATAGCTACCGTGGTGTTTAGTCATCCGGTGATAGGCACTGTTGGTTTGTCTGAGGCGGATGCTATTGCTGAGCATGGCGCTGACCAGGTTAAAGTTTATAGTTCTCAGTTTACGGCTTTATATCAAGCGATTACCGAAGATTATCGTGACCCAACAAGAATGAAATTAGTTTGTGTGGGTAAAGAAGAAAAAATAGTAGGCATTCATAGTATCGGTTTTGGTAGTGATGAATTATTGCAAGGCTTTGCTGTCGCGATGAAAATGGGCGCAACAAAAGCAGACTTTGATAACACGGTAGCTATTCACCCAACTTCTGCTGAAGAATTTGTCACCATGTAAAGTAGCGATAAAGCATAGATAAATACTCAAACGTTAATTCGACGTGAGTATTTATAACAATGTTAATACTTAAGCCACATTCAAAATACTAACTGTTGTATTTTAATGTGGCTTTTGTGTGTTTGTTAATAACCATATTGATAAAATGCTTGTGAGCACTGAATTAATTTTAACCCCTCAACCTTAGCGATTATTGTTTTACCACTTCATGATCGGAGAGACTAAAATTGAATGCATATATTGACAAATAAAAGTTATATTTTTAAGAAAAATAAAATCATCGAATTAAGCTAGCCCTTGCCAAATATAGCTTATGTTTTTTTGTTATTTCTAGGTGTCATAAAATGGTAAAAATAGTTTAATAATTGTCTGGTAATGGCGCAGTTTTCTGGTAATCTCTTAGCTCGCTTATTTCTATTGTTCGTTAATTGAACAAGTAAATCTAAGCTTGGACATTTATTTATCCACATAATATAAAAAAAATAATAAATATGTGAAAAGGATTTCTGCCTTACCTTTTTCCTTATAATACAAGCTGTTAAAATTTAGTTGCCGTAAAGTTCATCAGATCTTTAGGGTCTTTTCCTGTGCTTTTCAACATACTTATCCACAATTTTCGCTATTTTTGTGACTAAATATAATGAATAGCTAGAGAGAATTTGCCGATTATGGCATGCTTAGCCCATCTTTCCCCTAGTTATAAAATTATCATGCCAACTTCTGACCAATCACCGCTTATTTTAGTCGATGGTTCATCTTATTTATTTCGCGCATATCACGTGCCATATTTGCAAGCTTTATCAACATCAGATGGGCAACCTACAGGAGCCATTACGGGTGTCTTGAATATGTTCAGAAGTTTGAAAAAAGACTATCCCAACGGTAATGTTATTGCGATATTTGACGCGAAAGGTAAAACGTTTCGTAATGACATGTATCCAGAATACAAAGCTAATCGTCCGCCAATGCCAGATGACCTTCGCACGCAAATTGCGCCAATACATGACATCATTACCGCTATGGGTTTGCCACTATTAGTTGTCGATGGCGTTGAAGCTGACGATGTTATTGGTACGCTGTCTCATCAAGCAACGGCCTTAGGTATTGAAACGGTAATTTCTACCGGTGATAAAGATATGGCGCAATTAGTAAACCCACATGTGCGCTTAATAAATACCATGACTAATGTAGAAATGGATGAAGCCGGCGTTACTGAAAAATTTGGTGTTCGTCCTGATCAAATTATCGACTACCTTGCCTTAATGGGCGATAAAGTTGACAACATTCCTGGTGTTGAAAAATGTGGTCCTAAAACTGCCGTAAAATGGTTAACTGCATACCCGAGCTTAAAAGAAGTGATGGAACATGCGGATGAAGTAAAAGGCAAAGTGGGTGAGAATTTACGTACCGCGTTGGAGTTTTTACCATTATCTTATGAGCTTGCCACCATCAAACTTGACGTTGTACTTGAGCAAAACGTTGCTGAGCTCAAACCAAGCGCACCAGATACCGAAACATTAAGAACATTATATAAGAAATACGAACTTAAGCGTTTGTTAGCTGACTTAGACGGTAGTGATAGCAAAGTAGAATCAGCCACTACTGCAGCGAACACTGTAGTTGCTGATTTACCAGCCGCTGTTGATAGCGAATACGATATTATTTTAGATAAAGCTAGCTTTACGACTTGGCTTGAAAAGTTAAAAACCGCTGAGCTATTTGCATTTGACACTGAGACCACCAGCGTTGATTACATGAAAGCTAAACTGGTAGGTTTATCATTCTGTATCGAAGTAGGTAAAGCAGCATATGTACCTTTAACGCATGACTATATTGATGCGCCAGAGCAGTTACCGCTAGATTGGGTGTTAGAACAGCTTAAGCCTTTATTAGAAAGTGAAACCGTATTTAAAGTCGGGCAAAATTTAAAATACGATGCCAATGTATTGTCACATTACAACATTACAATGCAAGGTATTCAATTTGATACCATGCTCGAGTCATATTGTTTTAATAGTGTAGCAACACGACATAACATGGACGCTTTAGCGGATAAGTATTTAGGTTATCAAACTGTTCATTTTGAAGATATAGCAGGCAAGGGCGCTAAACAGCTGACCTTTAATCAAATTGATATTGATAAAGCTGGGCATTATGCCGCTGAAGATGCCGATATTACTATGCGTTTGCACGAAGCTATTTACCCACAATTAGCAAACATAAAATCACAACTATCCGTTTTTACCGATATTGAAATGCCACTATTACCGGTACTTGCTCGCATGGAGCAGCATGGCGTGTTAATTGATTGCGATATGCTAGCAGAGCAAAGCCAATCTATAGGTGTGCGTTTAGCTGAGTTAGAAATAGAAGCACATAACTTGGCTGGTAAAAGTTTTAACTTAAGTTCTCCTAAGCAGCTACAAGTTATTTTATTTGATGAGCTTAAAATTCCAGTTATTAAGAAAACACCTAAAGGCGCACCTTCAACCGCAGAAGAAGTGCTACAAGAATTAGCATTAGATTACCCATTACCTAAAGTGATTTTAGAAAACAGAGGGTTAAGTAAATTAAAGTCTACTTATACTGATAAATTACCGTTATTGGTTGGCGCAAAAACCAATCGTGTTCATACTTCTTATCATCAAGCAGTAACTGCGACTGGGCGATTATCTTCAACTGATCCAAACCTACAAAACATTCCAATTAGAAGTGAAGAAGGGCGCAAAATTCGACTAGCTTTTATTGCTCCGCCTGAGCATAAAATTGTCGCTATCGATTACTCGCAAATCGAGTTACGCATAATGGCGCACTTATCTGATGATCCGGGTTTAGTTAAAGCGTTTTCAGAAGGTAAAGACGTACATAAAGCGACAGCAGCGGAGATATTTGCTGTGCCACTAGATGAAGTGACTAGTGATCAACGTCGAAGCGCGAAAGCGGTTAACTTTGGTTTGATTTATGGCATGTCAGCATTTGGTTTAGCAAAACAATTAAACGTTCCTCGCCATACTGCGCAAGCTTATATGGACAAATACTTTGAGCGTTATCCCAATGTTTCTCAATATATGGAAGATACCCGTCAAAAAGCGACAGAAAATGGCTATGTAGAAACCTTATTTGGTCGCCGACTTTATTTACCTGATATTAATGCAAAAAATGGTATGCGTAAAAAAGCAGCTGAACGTGCCGCTATTAATGCGCCAATGCAGGGAACTGCTGCTGATATTATTAAAAAAGCGATGTTAGATGTTGATGCTTGGATAGAAGAGAAAAACGACCCGAGAATTAAAATGACCATGCAAGTGCATGATGAATTAATTTTTGAGATTCACCAAGACATTGTTGAAGCAACAACCGCTACTTTAGTGGAAATAATGAATAACGCTATCACCATGAGTGTCCCGTTAATCGCAGAAGCGGGTATGGGCGATAACTGGGAGCAAGCACATTAATTACACTATTAACCTTCTATTGTTGAAAACGTTAATACGCATGTGAAATTAATTTAGCCTCAGCACGTTCTTATTTAATAACACCAAACGATCCCTTCGTGGTGTTGTTGTTTTTATAGGCCTCTATACAGAGGCCTTTTTTTTTGTTTTTTTTCATTTAAAGCCGAATACAGCGCTAATTTAGTGTGACAGCATAAATAAACTTAACATTTCGTTATTAAATTACCTTTTTATGTAAAATAATTACAAAATGTACTTTACATGCTTAGAGCTCTTACTCTATAATTACCTTGTTCCCAAATTTAACACTTGTTGTGATAATTTGCATTTTAAGCTTCCCCATATAGCTTTTGAGTCGATAACTTCGTTGTCGGCTTTTTTTTTGCTTAAAATTTGAGTGATATCACTATTGAGGAAAGAAATGCTAAAAGAGGCTATTTTTGTGGTTTGTAATATTATTACAACAAAAGATTTAAGCGAGTAGATAAGCCTGATTTTGACTAAACATTCGCAGAACTATAACCGGAGCCAGCATCAGAGCTTTATTTAGTTTTATGAGAAAGCATAGTTAAGCACATGTTGAGATGGTCAACTAATGCCGAGCAGTGCTCAAAGTCGGTAAGTGAAATTTCTTTATCATGCTGAAAAACTTGTGCAGTAATAACGCCTATGGGTGTTTGCCCCACTTTTATAGGGCAGATTATCATCGAACCTTTAACAATGAACTCGGCAATTTCACCAGTAATATATTGATACCACTTAGCTTCTTGGCGATCTTTTATTAAAATAGCTTGGCCATTATCCATGGCATAACTAAAAACGTTATTACTACGTCCGAGTGTAAATCTAACTTTTTTATTCACGAGTTGGCTAGTAATGTCATAGGTAAAACGTGACTTTATAGCCTTTTTATCGTCAACAACTAAAAAGAAACTGCAATGTTCAAAAGCAAATATTTTTGACATAGCCTGTAAAGTCAACCGAATGAATTCTGTTAAATCTGTCGATGACTTAATTAATTTATTGAGCGCTATATACGTGCTGAGAATATTAATCTCTTTATCTGGATTCGGTCTTAAAACTTGGTATTTATTACCCTTGAAATCGATGTCTTTTGGCAATGGCTTAATGTGTTTTATTAATGCTGTAGCACCGTAAGAGGTTAATAAATCATTCGCTTTTTCACGCATATGTTCAATTTTTAGCACCAACTGGCGAACACTTAAACCCGTTAACTTCGCTATGTCAGCAAGAAGTTGTTGAAACTCTTCTGCACTACCGCTTGGATTTGCAATCGTGTTACTGAGCTTGTCGGCAAAATATATTATTTGAACTTCAATAGTTCTACTTTTAGGCTTGTCTAACGCCTTTAGAAGTAAATCACTTAAGCTCCATGTTTTGACTAACTCAGTACTAAGTTGCGAAAAATCACAGCCAATTTCACTGATACACTTTTGCCTAAAGCTTTCTGTGGTCATATCATCGTATGCAATTAATTTTTCTGCAGACTCTCCACCCACTATCCAAAAGGCTGTTTCACCAATGCGATAAAGCATGGCGGCTAAATAAAGTTCTTCTTGAGTGTCTTCAGCATATTGTGGAGCCATCATCTTTGCTAGCAAACCAGAATAAAAGGAGCTAGCCATTGATTGTGTTAATTGGTGATAAACCGCAGGGTTAAGTTCTTTATTTGCTAAAAGACCTTCGACTAATTTAGAAGTAAGACAAATATTTTTTACTGCTCTAATGCCTAATATTACCGAAGCACGAGATACCGTGTTGACCTTGTTAACACTGAAGTGTTGTACGTTGTTGGCCACTTTTAGTAGGCATGATGAAAGAGATTGGTCGTGTAAAATTGCCTGACTTAATTTAGGTAAAGACGATTTGTCGTCATTATTAAATTTATCCAGCATTTTGGCGGTAGAGGTAATTGCAGGTAATTCACTTTTAGCAATAATATCAACCCAGTGCTCAATTGAGGTATGCGGTGCGTCTTTCATCTATTTGCTCCGAGCGTATTATTTCTGCTCAACTTAAAGCCATTTTAACGAGCGTAACACATTTTATAAGAAAGTAACTTATAACCCATCAGGCATTTATGGTTTAAAGGTTTTCGGTATGTGCTTTTAAGCGCACGTGATTGTAACCAGGTTTAGCTATTTGATACGGCAGAAAATTGTGAAATAGCTTAATTACTGAACTTGGCTGTAGAATATTGTTACATTTATAATGCGATATCGGTGCTAATCTATTGTACTTATTATCTATTTAGTTAGTATTGAATTAGCTAAATATAATTGATGTATATAAAGGGGAATATTTTGAGTAAATGGATGCTACCGGTGTTATTAGCGTGTTTAACGGCATGTGAAAATACCAAACAAACAGAGTTTGCAGAATCAGCAATAATGGTTTCTGGCGTAACGTTTGTTGAGCGTGTTGAAAGTAAAGCAGGTAAAACGGTAATCCCTTATCAAAAGTATGTCCTTGAAAACGGCTTAACGCTCGTATTGCATCAAGATAAGTCTGATCCGCTTGTACACGTTGATATGACCTACCATGTAGGTTCGGGCCGAGAAGATATTGGCAAGTCAGGTTTCGCACACTTTTTTGAGCATATGATGTTTCAAGGTTCAGAAAATGTCGCAGATGATGAACACTTTAAAATAGTGACAGAATCTGGCGGTACCATGAACGGTACCACTAACAGCGACCGCACGAATTACTTTCAAACGGTGCCAGCTAGCCAGCTCGAAAAAATGCTCTGGCTTGAAGCTGACCGCATGGGGTTTCTAGTTGATGCAGTAACTCAAGAAAAGTTTGAAATACAACGTGAAACGGTAAAAAACGAACGAGGTCAAAGCTACGAAAACCGTCCGTATGGATTATTACGAGAGCGCGTTGCTGAAGCTATGTATCCTGTTGGTCATCCGTATTCTTGGCAAACAATAGGCTATATTGAAGATTTAAATCGTGTAAACGTTAATGACTTAAAAGCCTTTTTCTTACGTTGGTACGGTCCAAATAATGCCACTTTAACCATAGGCGGCGATTTAGATGTTGCTGAAACCTTAGCGATGGTGAATAAATATTTTGGCAGCATTCCACGTGGTCCTGAAGTTAACATGCCAGCAAAACCACAATTTACCATTGACGCCGATCGCTATATTTCTATGGAAGATAATGTGCATCTGCCTTTAGTGTATATGTCTTATCCAACGGTGAGCGTTAGGCATAAAGATGAAGCTGCATTAGATTTATTGTCGAGTATTTTAGGCGGTGGAAAAACCTCATTACTGTATAAGAATTTGGTCAAAAATCAGTTAGCGGTTCAAGCATCAGTTAGCCATCCTTGTGCTGAACTCGCGTGTACTTTTAATCTTTTAGCTTTACCGCATACGGCTTCAGGTAAAACCTTAACCGATATGGAAAAAGTCATTCGTGACACGTTACTTGAATTCGAAGCCCGCGGTGTTGAAGATGACGACTTAATTAAAGCCAAAGCTGAAATGGAAGCCGGCTTTATTTTCGGGTTACAAAGTGTTGCCGGCAAAGTAAGCCAACTAGCAGCGAACGAAACCTTTAAAGGTAATCCAAACTATATTGAACAAGATATCACCCGTTATGCCAATGTAACTAAAGCTGATGTTATGCGTGTTTATAAAAAATATATTAAAAATAAACATGGCGTGATCATGAGCATAGTGCCTAAAGGACAAAAGGCATTAGTTGCCGCCCAAGACAACTTTACACCTGCTGCGCGTGTTATTCCTGAGCTGACTGTTACCTCCGATACCGATCTACACGTGCGTAAAGCGACAGATAATTTTGACCGTAGCCTAATGCCAGTTACCGGTGCCAATAAAGCGGTTGATGTACCACAAATGTGGCGAGAAACTTTTGCAAACGGTATTAAGGTGTTGGCAACGCAAAGTAGTGAAACACCTACAACGTCAATGTTGATTAAAATCCCTGCGGGCCATTACTTTGAGCATAAAGACAAAGCCGGTACGGCAGCACTTTTAGCGGCAATGTTAAACGAGTCAACTACTCAGCGCAGCGCTGAAGATATGAGTAAAGCCTTACAAAAGCTTGGTTCTTCGGTAAGTATCTCAGCGGGTAATCAGTATTTGTCGGTTAATATAAATGCCTTAACTAAGCACATTGATGCCACACTCGCGTTAGTTTATGAAAAACTTACCAAACCAGCGTTCTTGCCAAGTGAGTTTGACCGTAATAAAAACAACGCTATTCAAGGGGCAATTAACGGTAAAAAAGATGCAGGTTATTTAGCTTCAAATGCCTATCGCCAATTACTTCATGCGAACAACATTGCTGCAACCTCTAGTAATGGCTCAGAAGCCTCATTAGCGAATATTCAATTAGATGATATTAAAGTACTTTATCAACAACAATTTAAAGCTAAAGACAGTGAAATAATACTGGTATCAGATTTAGATAAAAATAGTGTCTTGGAATCATTAAGTATATTTAAGCCACTAACCGGTGAAGGAAAGTCGCTGTTATTAAACTTACCTGAATCTAAAGCAAAACGAGGCGTTATATATTTAGTCAATAAAGATAACGCAGCGCAATCGGCCATTCGCATTGGTAAGCGGTCACTTACTCAAGACGTTACCGGTGAATACTATCGTGCTTATCTGATGAACTTTCCGTTAGGCGGAGCATTCAATAGTCGCATCAACTTAAATTTACGTGAAGATAAAGGCTATACCTATGGCGCACGGTCTTACTTTTATGGCGATAAATTTTCTGGAACTTTTACCGCTAGCGCCGAAGTACGTGCAGACGTAACCGATAAATCGATTGTTGAGTTTGTTACAGAGATCAAACGCTACGCTGAACAAGGTATAAGTGATGAAGAGTTAGCCTTTATGCGTAATGCGATTAATCAACAGGATGCCTTAAAGTATGAAACCCCTGGCCGTAAATTAGGATTTTTAGCGCAAATTTTAGAACATGGCTTAACGGCTGATTTTGTGAAAGAGCGTAATAATATTGTCGCGAACATTAGCAAAGCAGAGATTAATGCCTTAGCGAAAAAACACTTAAACTTAAGTGAAATGTTAATGGTAGTCGTGGGCGATGCTAAAACCTTAAAACCGCAACTAGAAGCGTTAGGCTACCAAGTCATTAATTACGAAATTTAGTTTGATTTATTTCAACTAGCTCAGCGTTTTGTATAAATCGACGGCTGCCAATTGGCAGCCGTTTTTACATGATAAATTATTGTCTGAATTCTGAACAGCCCAATCAAAAGCTAGATTTGCACTAGCAGCACTCCAAGCAGACTAAATGCTTGCTCAGGATAAAACATCCTAAACTACTATCACTTCGCATCACTTCATATAACTTAACTACAAGAAGCTAGCTAATTGATGATAGCTAGCTTAATTCATTTGTTGATTTATCATTTAATTATCGTATTCTGATTAAATATAGATATTCGTTCATTTGCAGAGGCTGTTTTGAAAAAAATCGCACAAGGTTTTTTATTTTTTTATGTACTTTTTAGTCTATCAGGCTGTGTTGCGGTTACTGTTGTGTCAGCGGCGGTAAGTGTAACTACAACCGTTGTGGGTGGCGCTGTCGATGTTGTCGACACAGTTACCCCTGATATTATTGATGACGAAGAGTAACTAACAGGCGACGATAATAACGACAGAGATCTTGTGACTTAGTTGCTGTTAAAAAATTCAGACGTATAGATTTGAATATGCTTATCTTAATGATTGTAGTGTGTTGATTCACTCTTTCCTTTCTACTTCAGTGGCTCTCTAATTGTTCACTTACCTAATTTAAGCCCAACTTAAGCCTAACTTAAATCCAACTTAACCTCAGCTAAAAATACTAAACATAACTAAACGCAATTAACGCACATCAAGTACCTTTAAAGTGCTTTTGTGTTGTAGTGATTGCAGGGAAAAATGTGCAAGTAAATTGATGTGATTAACTTAACTTAACTAAGATAAGCCTAAGCTGAGCAAATAAACAATAGCGTTGTCAGTCTTGGCACCGACAACGCTGATTAATAAACCCAATACTACTTAAGCTTAAGGTTTGCTTTGATATTTTGCTGGTGTAGTTTTATTGGGTAAAGTTGCTTTTAAAAACTCACGAATATCTTGATTCGATGCTTCTAAATCTTGATAGCGTAAATACATCATGTGGCCACTTTTATAGCCTTTAAATGAAAGTCTGTCTTTCATTTTACCGCTTGGGTCGAGTTGCGATAAGGTATATTTAGCATCAAAATAATTAGTCGCCCCGTCGTAATAGCCAGATTGTATCATTACGTTTAAATACGGGTTTTGTGCCATGGCTAAACGTAAGTTTTTACCGGTATTATTGTTAGTTCTATCCCACGGGTGCACATTACCAAACATATTATATTTAAGATCAGTTTTATAATTAAGCTCTTCACGTAAGTAGTAATTAATCGCAGGTGTAAAACTGTGCAACCAAGAGGTTAGCTCGGCGTTGTAATCAGGACGACTGCCAGTCACTTTTTCATCAATACCTAAATAACGTGAGTCTAAACGGCCGACAGTTTGTTCGCGATTACGCAGTATTTCTTTCCAAAAGTAAGAGGCTTCAATATCTAAATTATTACGCAGTACTTCTTGTAACGATAAGCCAGAATATCGAGCCACTTGTTTAGCGATGCGTAGTTTTTCATCTGCTGCAATAAAA
>TARA_R110000765_G_scaffold11673_4_pt1 | contig 38806 bp, 27 predicted proteins | sample TARA_R110000765 | Tara Oceans TARA_R110000765 (sample SAMEA4398168) | marine metagenome | biome: Polar Biome; feature: [MES] marine water layer (ENVO:01000295) within the mesopelagic zone...; material: water (ENVO:00002006), including particulate matter (ENVO:01000060) such as...... | reverse complement strand
GCATAATACTGCATGGGGTTGCGCTCCGGGTCTATGATGGCCATTTCCCCATTGCTTATTAGGGCGTAGGAATAATGGGATAAGGGTTCGTATTCAAACTGTTTAATTTTCATGATTCTCTTTGGTTAATGTAATTAATACAAGTTGAAAAAAATTATGCAATAAGATGAACTCTAACAATATAAGAATTAAATCAATTAATGACGGAGTTTGGGGATGTTGGTAAGAAATCAACTTTTCTAAGACTTTAAATATATTTTTATTTAAATTATTCAAATAGATTTGGGAAATCATAAAAAGCATGTATCTTTGCAGTCCGAAATAATTCAGTCAGCATTATGAACTGAGGGTTTAGAGCCAAGTTGAATGTTTTGGAAACGCACATCGCGGGATAGAGCAGCATCCTTCGACTACGCTCAGGACAGGGTACCTACTCTGACTGAAAAAATATAAAATGACAGTACCCTTAAGGTACATTGAACATACATCGCGGGATAGAGCAGTAGGTAGCTCGTCGGGCTCATAACCCGAAGGTCACTGGTTCGAGTCCAGTTCCCGCTACTAGAAAAGACAAGGGTTTCAAGATATTGAAGCCCTTTTTTTATTTCCTTCCTAAAACATACCTAAAACAATTTAGTGGATTTCTTGATGGTTTTTCCGGATCAAGAACAATTGTTGTTGTGATTATGTAATTAATTGCCAGTATCACTTAGGGTTTATTATGGTTTTTTCCTTTTTTTTATTTGCTCGCCAATACCATATAATTATTGGGACATTTGATTTCTAAAAAAGTGAATTAACGAAACTATTAAAAAAGACACAAATTGGAACAGGAAGTAGTTTTGATTTAAAGGACTGCTCCATGCCCTTTAATTTTTCGAGGTCCCTGCGATTGGACGGAAGCGTTATGGTATGCCCCGTGCCCTGTCCCCCACATTTTTTCTCCCGCTTTCGTTGATTTTCATTTTATTCCTCCATATTCTTATCCGCTTTCACTTCGTCAGAAGTAGGGTTTTAAGATGCTTAAAACATAACTTGCTATCTTCTCCGAAGATTAATATATTCAATTCTTTTTTAATGAAATATTATTCACAACGGGTGGGGTGGGTCTGATTTGTTCCTACTCCATAATTAAAATACCTTCCGATTACGCAAATCCTATGTAACTATATACATATCCACATATATTTATATTGACATATTTGCATATATCCATTTTTCGTGACCGCAGCAATCCATTTATTATTTGATGCAATTGACTGATCCAAGTGAAACCGGGAGCCTATGCAACATTTCAATGGAAAGGAATAGTTGTGCAGAGGGAGAAAGAAATCACACGGATTTTTGTCGTTTGTGCTTTTTCGAGGTTATAAAGGTGTTTGGCATACGGAGCGGGAATACTTCCCTAGCAGACCGACGGAACCTACCCCAAAAAGAAGGTTGGAGCGGAAGGGTTGATCGATTACCACAAGAGCACGGGAATCATTTCCTATACTAGATTACTCAACTGTCTATTCCCATATGGACTCGGATAGTCTACTTTATGTACATCAGTGCTCTCAATTATAAACCAAACCTGCATCACAAACATTTATAAATTATAGAAAAGTTATTTCTCTATACACAAGTGACAATATTAACATATAAAAAATTTAAATATCCTTGTACTAAAATAGAATTTGCAATCATGGAACATGGAGTTGCAAAATCAAGGACGGTGATTTCCCTGATAATTGATTATTAGGAAAACCCATCACCCAGTTGTTTAACCCGATAATATAAAAATGCCCGCCGATGCATTCTTTGTAGAATACATCAAACAAAAAATTCTTTGATTTGCCTTAGCTATGGCAGCCATAAATTAACTTTCCTTTAGTCTATAGATTTTTCCATCGGCTTTGGTGAATATATAAATATCACCACCACATCCTCTGCCAAATTTTAAGTCTACCCTACTGCTTTTCGTTAATTCATAAAAGTTAGTTTCCTTATTGTTAATTGCAATTTTTAATTCTTCTATTTTAGGAGAATCAGTACTCTCCAAATCACTTATAAAGATCCTCCCTGTTGGAATATCACCAAAAATATATTTATCCCTGAACAATTTCCCCTTGGCTGTAAAACCACCGCTAATCGCCGGTCCCTCATCATGGTCATACTGAACAATAGGATATGTAATTAAATCCTCCAAGTCATTATCCGGAAGCGCATAAACGTTATTGAAATTTCCATTGGGATTAAACAAAAATCTACCTTCCCTTTTTGGCCAACCATAAAAATTTCCGGGCTCCACAATATTCAATTCCTCAATATTTGCTTGACCTATATCGCTGGCCAAAATTCTGTTTCTGTCCATCCAGGAAATCCTATTTGGGTTTCTAAACCCATAGGCCCAAATTTCCTTTTTCTTATTAGTAGAATGAGCGAAAGGATTATCCTTTGGAATACCATATTCAGTATTAATACTGTTATTGCCCATTGGATCTATACGCAATATACTACCCCAGACATCAGCACCACGGTGATCAGCAATTTTGGGATATCCAACTTGTACAGCCCCTCCATCACCAATAGAAATATAAAGATTGCCATAATCTATATCACCCTTGTATACATATGGATTAAAAGCAATCTCCTGTAACCCGTGCGAATTCGTAATAAAATCAAATCGAATAAGTTCTCGAGTTGAACCAGCGAACGATAGTGAACTGGGGTCTTTGGCCCTCCACTCTGTAACAACACCTTGCATTACCACCTTAACGCTATCAGGTAATTTAAAATCTGCCTGTTTTGAACCAGCAACTTCGGTATGCGTAGTATAAAACAGACCATTTTTACTGAATTCAGGGTGAAAGGCGAAACTTCCAAAACCTGTTGCCATTCCATTCTTATCTATAAAGTTGGGATGTGTTTTATTTAGGTCTAGGTATACACTGGGTTCTCCTTCTCTTAGTTCAAAAAGAGGTCCTCGGAGGTCATTAACAAATAACCGACCGGAATTCTTTTCACAGGCCAACTTATTTATCCTAGTATATGGCTGATTGGTGCTTGAAGCTGGAATTTGACCAATATATTCTAGATCCGCTGTTTCATCTGAAAGGATTATTTTTTCCTGAATCGGGTTCAATATCACGGTTGGGTCCGTTTCCTTTTTAAATTGGACTTTGTCATAAGTATGGATATAAGCCAAAATAGCCTCAACATCAACATCTGAAAGATGTTGAAAGTCAGGCATAACCGCTTTATACTTTTTCTTAAGGGCAACAGCCCGCGGATCCTTTAGGTCAATTTTTTTTTGGGGACTCTTTATAAAATCCTTTATCCAATTGGTTGGCATGATTCGGGTAAGGCCACGGAGATTAGGGCCTATAGCATCTTGTCTAAAATTATGGCACGAGCTACATAATTCTTCGAAAGCAACCTTACCATGTTTGATAATCTCTGGGTCGGCACTAATATTACTGCCAAAACCTCCACTTTCATTTGGTTTGCAGGAATTTAAAAACATGATTACAATGGAGATTTTAAGAAAAAAATTATATTTCCGCATATCGAAATCTTAAAAGAACTTTTAGTATCAAATAATCTCTTGGAAGTATTTGGAATAGGTAAGCAACCCAAGCCCTGGGAAACTACATGGGTTCATTAATTTTAGAGTTAGAGTTGTAAAAGACTAATTTTCTATTATTGATTATTGGGGAATTCCGGTTTTAATAATAATTAAAATGTGCCCTAAATACGGTCATCGTAACTTTCTATGCTATTACCACCTTTACCCCTTTATTTTCAAAAGCAGCCTTCTGTTCGTTGTTAATACCATCATCGGTAATCATTACATCTATTTTAGATATAGGGCTGATAAAGGCCAAACTTCTCTTACCTATTTTACTCGAATCCGCAAGTACAATAATTTGATTGGACATTTCAATCATAGTGGTATTAAAGTGTGCTTCCTCAATATTTGGAGTAGACAATCCATTTTCCACATCTATTCCATCAACTCCAAGAAACAATTTGTCACAAAAATAGTTTCTCAAACTTTTTTCAGCAGCCGTACCTATAAGGGAAAAGGATTTTTTACGCAGAACCCCTCCCGGTATTATCACCTGAACATTATCATTCTGATGCAATTGATTGGCTATATTAAGTGCATTGGTTATAACTGTCAATTCCAATTTCGAATCAAGATTTCTGACAAACTCCATTGATGTGGTTCCAGAATCAATCATAATCGTATCTCCACTACCTACAAATTTGGCCGCAGCTATTCCGATTCTTTGCTTGGCTTTAATATTAATTTTATCTTTTTCTGAAATATGATAATCTATTCCCACAGGATCCATGCGGAGGGCCCCGCCCCTAGCTCGGATCAGGATATTCTTTTTTTCCAATTGTGCCAAGTCATTTCGAATAGTTACCTCACTAACTCCTAACTTAGCACTAAGTTCCCTAACGTCGACTTTCCCATTAAATTCGAGATCCCCAATAATGATAGATCTACGCTCAACCGTGGAATTTTTTTTAGACATAAGTTTTATGTTTTATAAATTGATGACCTAAACTTTAAGGCCCCTAATGATTAAAATAAATAACTTTCGTGTTAAAAAAAAGGAATATTGCAAATCTAAGGAAAAGCAGCCACTATAACCCACCTTTATATATATTCAGCTTGCAGCCTTTTTATTCCCATTTCTTTAATTCCCCGGCACATACCTTTGCACTTTGTCGTGCATGGTATACAGGAGAAACTCCTTTCCATTGTCTACCAGAATTGGACTGGAATAATCCCCTTCCACTATTGGATTTTGCTGATATTTTGTCCAATGTATCAAATCTTTGGACATAGCAAGGTTGGATGTCCACAGTGCCACCACACCAGGTTTCATCCAATCCGGATTGGACGATCCGTGGTAATACATAAAATATTGGCCCTGATACTTAACTATTTGATTGGCTGCCACTGCCCCAGAATCATAACCTTCTGGACCCATTTTAAGCACTTCTTCATCCTTAACATTAGTCCATGTCTTAAAATCTTCAGAAGTGGCCAACCATATACCCAAATCATCCCGCTCATAAAAAAGATATTTATTATTGCCTTCTATCCACACGGTAGGCGTTCCAAATGGACCATCACTTATAGGGTCTCCATTGGCCTTCAAGATAGTAAGGTTTCCTTGGGACGTCCAATTAATTCCGTCCGGAGAAGTCAATAAATGGGCAACATCGTTCTTACCCTCAGCGAACATATAATACTCCTGCTTATATTTAACCACCTGCATATCTTCTATCCATGTTTCAGAAACTAAGGGCTTCTCCGTATATCGCTCCCAGTTTATTCCGTCTTTGGAAGTGGCCAACCCTAGAAATCTTTTAGGGCTAATACTATCGTTATAACCCGTATACCACATTTTATATATATCATCCTCAAATAATATATATCCCCTTTCCCTTAAGTTTTTATCCCAGGCATTTTCCGCATTGACTCCCATAAAAACAGGAGCTTTGGGATTTGGCTTAAAAGAAACCATTTCGGATGGAAAATCTTCACTTACTTGGAATTTAGCTACTTCCTCCTTTTTCCCCTTACATCCCAAACATAGTACGAATGCATATAAATACACGACGTATTTTTTCTTTTTCATTTTAAATTATTTTTATTAATTATTTGTTCACCCATTGCGATATTTTGTCGACCTGCAAAAATGCATCGGGAATATTTAAATTCGAATATAGCTCTTCGGTCCACTCAAAACTACTTGGTGAATTCCCAACTATTACCAATTTATTCGGAAAATGTAAACCTGCCACCTGGGGTATATCGGTGACCCTCAAACTATTTAGCATTTCCAACGCCTCCCCTCGGCCCGATGGATCGCTCACAACATTTTGCGTTGGAGGTGGATCTTTAAGCAAAAGAGTTTTTACATTACCATCCAGCAATGCTGCATAGGCGGCTACTACCGCCATTTCTCCTTGGGCAGCTATATGAATTGTTTTGGTGTTGATACCGGGTATCTCTCGTAAGGCCTGCAAACACCTCAACACATCATAAACCCTCATCGAGGCAATTGTACGGCCAGTCCAAGCAGCTGACCTTCTAATGTGCCATTGCAAGCTAGGCGACCAACCGGTCTCGCCTATGCCCCGGGCTTCAAAATAGGCCACGTCCATATTCTTCAATACACCCGCAACCATAGACTCAGCGGCCCATCGTTCCTCGTTGGGATTTCTAAGAACCAATAACAAAGGTCGGGACACAATGGAATCATAAAGGTTTTCTCCTCGTAAAGAGAATTTTAAACGCCAACCCTCTTCAGGTACAAAGCTGTAATCCTGTTTCTGTGTACCACCCCCGTCCAAAGCCTGAAATTCGGACCTTATATCAAGGGGGACAGGCTGTTTCGGGAAGGCCCCAAAAGTTTTTTCCTTTAAAAAAGACACTACTTCCTGTTTATAATTGGCGAACTGGGCGCTATTGCTTATTGACGGGGGAGAGGCCAATTCAACAAAAGAATATTGAATGGTGGTAGTCCTATCGTCTACAGGTGGGGTCCCATTTACGTAAGCTTTCAAAGCCTCATTGCTTAATTCTTTAACTATATCGATTTCCCCAATTTGTTCTGTCGACTTTTCAATGCCTTTTAGCTCTTTGAGAAAAAATGATAAAATCTCGGGGCGTAATTCCTCATTGGAACCATAACTATGTGGCCCATCCGCCTCTTTGAAAATAAGATTGTCCGATTTTCCATAGTATGAATAAATAGGTTTGATTTTTTCAAAAATGGTATGTACCGATTCAATGGAGTAATAGAGATCGCGCTTAGTTTGGGCAATCATAAACGGCCTAGGGGCAATCAAGGCGCCAATATCGGAGAAATCTATTCCATAGGTATTTATAGGCATCATACAATCACAATGGTCATCAATAGTCTTTTGTGTTATTTGGCCTTCCAAGGATCCAGCCCCCGCTACTGCGGCCGCAGCTTTGACCCGCTTATCAACAGCTGGCAAATACCAACTTTGGGACCCTCCACCTGAAATCCCCGTAACCCCTAATTTGTCCTTATCCACTTCGGGCATTTTACTTAAAAGATCCAAACCCCTTATTCCGTTCCAAATTTCGACACCTCCAGGATTGTAACCCATGCTGTACCATTGAAACCAACCATTTGATTCTTGGCCTAAATGTTCACCTTTCACCTCTCCTCTCTGAATGGTTTCAATGATTAAACAAACAAAGCCATTTTGGGCAAAATTTTTAGCATGTGCCTGATAATGGTGCTTTTGGGTATGGGAATGCCCACAAACATATAAGATTGCCGGAACCGGCTTTTTAATACCATCCGGAATATATAAGTTGGCGGGCACATATAGTCCTGGGAGAGATTCATAGTACAATTTTTCTATGCGATACCCCTTTTTTTGTATGACCCCGGTCTTTGTGATTTTAAGTGCAGGTCTATTTCCTCCCAGCTGTTTTCCCTGTAGCCCCATCATCTCTACTAATTGTTCGTAACGTTTTTCGCGAAGTGCTTCCCAATCCTTAAGATTATGGATATCCTTTAAAGAATTTTGGGTAATTTCACTAGCTGCCTTACTCAGATAACAGCGGATGTTATTGGTCTGATCAAAATTGGGTGCCACCTTAAAATCGGAAACTTGCGAAAAAACCACAGCATTGCCCAAAAGAAGAATACCAACTAATAATTTTACCTTTACCATATTAAACTCTTTTTAAATTGTCTACTGCCCCTGACCATTATTATAAAGGACCAATGTATTTATCGGATACAACAACCTCATCAAATAAAATTTGATCAATCTCTCCTTCGACTCCTTTGGTCATATAATAATTCAACCAAAATAGTGTTAATTTTAATTTTTCATTATTCCTCCATTGATACCCTTGAAATGGAGCACCGGATGAACTTTCTTCATTATATCCGCCACTTTGATTTATTTTAGGAAATCCTTCACCTAAATGGAGTACTTTTTTGCCATTTATCCAAAATGCCTGTTCTCCATTGAAAGAATCCACTGGATTGTTTAATTTGATCATATACTCAACACAAATCCATTCCCCATAGGTGCTTTTTTCTCTGTTTTAGGCAAGAATATATTGCCCCAATAGTTTTTTGGACTACCCGCCATGTGGATCCAATAGGTATAAAATCCCCAATGCCAATTTTTATTATCAGGAAACTCAATTCCAGACATTAGAAAATCTTGCCCATTGGGTTTTAGTCCTGCCAATCCCATGGGATATGGTACACTGGGCTGATAGCCGCCCAATTTTACCAAATGATGGATGTAGCTCTTTGCAGTTAAAAATTTAACATAAAAACGAGCGTACAAAACCTCATGACCCAATGGAAAGCTTTTAAAAAGATGTCCGCCCTCATTGCTACCCGCGACATAGGTCATCATAAGCGATTTTGTTCCGGAACTACCTTTTGGAACATCGCTGGAAAACGACATACCATTGGAGTTTTTACTATCGTCCCAATGCTGAAGTACCTCCTCTACAGATGCCTTTTCAAAGTCCTCCCGAAAAATGACACTGCTATTTTCTATATTGGAACTTCCCTTATCATATGAATAAGTTTCGTCTTGCAGAACTATAAAACAGCATAGCACCATAAGTATTTTCACAAGTCCAAAATTTTAAATAACAAATTAATTTTCAAATCGAACGTTTAAATCCATTTCTATTTACTTTCGGGAACTACCTGAATCAATATATTATCGCGAAAACCAATATTAATATATGGACTATCTCCATGCACATCGGCCAATTTCCTATTGTTGGCATAATCATACACCCCATAGGCCACCCCTTTCCTTAGTCCTCGTAACTCAATACTATCAGTTTTTGACCAAAGATCAGCGTACATTCCGTAAAAAAGCTGCCCTTCTTTTTCTATTACGTGTACTTCGGGCTTATCAAAGGCTATATCATAAAGATTAGTATAGGTGGCACTACTTAATTTCTTGGAATTATACTCCTTGACCCAGCGCTTCCATTCCTTTTTTTGCTCAGTATCCAGATCCGTATAAAAAGTTGTTACTTGCGCCCCGGTACCCATGGCACTTTCAAAGTCCTGAGGCACTGAAAAACCACTCCATTCATCCTCCGGTACCTGATAACAATCCCCAACCGCATAAGCAGGACCGTGAAGGGCCTTTTCCACTTTTATTCTACGCCTGGTCTGTAATGAGTTAATGGGGTCGGAAGCATTCGCTATATCATAGTAGGGCATATTATAGGGAGAATGCGGAACAGCGCAAATACAAACCTCGTGAATTGCAAGTTTCTTGAATTTATCCAGAGTTGATTTTATTACCTCAAATATCTTTGGTACTTCTTTAAAAGATTCTAAAGGGGTACTATGCTTATGTTTCCTATTAAAACAGGGGGGTACTGCCGACAGTCCTCTGGTGTCAGAATAAAGGCCATCATAATCCCAATCTACCACAAAACGTTTTACCAGATTCTCCACATGCTTCATTGCTGGTTTATATGCCGGACATAATTGGTACAATCCGCGAGCATCTACGGGATAAGTGCCGGCCTCATCCATAACCAAATACTCATTGTGATTCTTAGCCAATTGGCTCTCGGCGCTGACACCCAACGGATACCACCACAGATTGGTTTTAAAACCCTCTTCATGTAGTCGATTTACAAATTTGACCATATCCTGACTGCCACTAGGGAATTTTCCAATAGCTTTGTTAACTTCCCAGTCCCCATAATAGTCAAACCAGCCATCATCCAGATTTGCTACCTTAATTCCCATATCCTTAAGTTCTGGGAGGATTCCATAAATTTCATCCAACGTAAAATCCAACTCAAAGCCCCAACTTTTCCAGTAGGGTTCATATGCCGCCTTAGGTGATGACCTTGGAATATTTACTCCTCGTTTACGCAAAAGATTTCCATAGGTATTTAGCGCATTGTAAAAGTCCAACTTGTGAAAGATGACGGTGGTCATTACAGTGGTATAAACTTCATTCGGAGACAACCATTTTTTTAATCCAAGGCGTTCATCCGGTATTTCGGTAATTCCCATTTCCACTTTTTTATCTACATTCATCCTTACAGGTAATGAAACCCATTCCGGCTGTTTTCCCAGATGCGCCAATGCTACTCCCATATTCTCCCCCCAAACATCAATAAAGGGTATACCTCCCCCGATAATTTCTCCTTTCTCAGTGGGATGCATCCCTTGAAAATTATCCTGCGAAAAGCCAGGTTCTAGGCCTATAACAGCATAGTCCCTGCCCCATTCTTTTACACCACCTTGGAAAGAGACCAGACTATACGCTGAATTATTGACTTTTATGGGTTCTTGGAGTTTTAACGCCAACCTTTGACTGTATATGGTATCAATTCTTATTTTTTGACTCCCCATATTGCGATAGGAAGTTTCAAAAATGGCCGCATTAGTAAATTCCTTTGGAAAAAAGATGGTTATTGTTTTTTTAAGGGATACATCTTGATCGGTATACATGCCACCAATAACCATTTGTTGACATTCCCCAAATTCATTGTGATCAATTAATTTCTGAACTACCCTATCCATGTCAATTTTGAAATTAGAGTACAATTTACCATTGACTACAATTCCTTCTTGTACTTCAGGGTCAAAATAAGTTAACCCGTTGCCCTCTGCATCCAACCAATTTATTTCACGGCTAAATTTAGAGTCGAACCTAATTTGGATATGTTCCGATATAAAGTCAACCGATTGGGCACAAACGCCGTTGCAAGCCAATAATAGTATTAGTGAAAAGTATATTTTAATTACAACTGTCTTCATTAACGATATAGATTTTTGACCCTTTATAAAACTAAATTTTAATCCAACCTATTCCACTTTAAACCCTTGGTGCCATCTACTCCATGCAGACCATTGACCGTTGGTACTTTGTTGACGAACCCTAGCAAAATAGGTGATTCCGGAAGTCAATTCTGATTTCCCCTTCAAAGGTCCTAAAAAATTACCATTTTCATTGGTAACGATAATTTTGTTATTCGCCCCTAAAGAATTGGATACAAAGACCTTTTCCGTACCATTAAAATCGGAAGCCAATTCTAATTCCCAATTTTTTAAGCTTCCTGGTCCATGGTAAGGGGTTTTAACCAAGGTGGGATTCTGCGGGCAAACAACTGGTCCAATGGGCACTGTTGCAATAACAAAATTATCATACCAACGACCTTGATCTTTCAGGGAACCTTTGTTCCAGTACGACTCTAAAAAGACCGCATTTATACCATGTTTTGTGTAGTTTCCCCTTAAATTAAGGTTTTCACGTTCCACTTCCAATCTCCCATCGATCCAAAGCTGGTTTATCCCATCATTTTTGCCTGGGGTATTCAATTTTACCCGAGATTCCACCAACACCCAATATCCAGATTCTTCGGTAGAGGATAATGGAAATTTTGAAGTTGGACTATTCCCCAGCCACAGCAGATTATCAAAATCATTATACTTGGTCGTAATTATACTGTCCGTCTGTTCATGAACACCCCGCGCCGGGTCCAATGTTAGCAAATGTCCTCCGCCATGCCACACATGTGCGATCATGGCCTGTTTCCAAGAGTCCGATACTATACTGGTGGCCCTAGACATTTTTGCAGGGGAACCGTTCCAGCCGTATTCATGTTTTACATATATACGCCAATAAATTTCATTAAAGGATTGCCCTTGTTTTAAAACTGGACCATTTCCCGGAAAATCCCCAAAAGCTACCTTCCTGTCCCCAAGCCCAAAAACATCCCCTTTTTTAAATCCTACATTTACCGAGCCTCCCATAGCTCCAAAATTAACGATGGTATCCAGTGCCCCTCGGGAATCCATATACTGTTTATTCGTAGAAAAATCATCGTACCAGATGGTTTGTATTAAATCCTCATGATACTGATCAAAAGACATGGAAACATAATCTATATGCGGAGTTTCCACACTGGACAACCCTTCTCTGACAGAGCCCACTTCTATTGCCAAACCATTTTGACTCAGACTTGCCTCTTCAAAACCAAATAAGGTAAAAAGGAAAACTAATAACAGAAAAACCATTTTATGCCTCACTTTTATCGTGGATACAAAAAATTGGATATTTTTAATCGGCCTATTCACCAGGGAACATTTTTAACCACTTTTTGGCATTACCACTATATATCTTATCTACAACCTCTTTAGGTAGCTTCAAACCCTGAAATTCTTTATTCACCCTATCACTGGTCATAATGTCATCGGTTACAAAAAACTGCCAATCCAGTATCCATGTATCATGCATCTCTTTTTTTAGCCTTCGTGGCTCATCCTGCCCCCCATCGGCCAAGTCTGTGGCATATAGAATTCGGTCCTGATATTTAATAAAAAATTCCCTTACTTTTTTCCTATCCTCAATGGTTTGGAAAAAAACCTGACCTATACGGGCAGCAAGATCTATGGACATATTAGGGAATTTATCCAATCTTTTCGCCAATTCATCCACACTCCATTCTAAACTTCCCATATGGGCACCAACAAAAATGAGCTCTGGGTTTTTTTCGAGCATTCTGTCCCGTGCTGCAATCTGATCCTCATAGGAAGGCAGTTCAGGATGCTTGTGCATATGATACTGTGGATGCTCTTCAAAATAGACCCGATCATTGTTTACGGACATCTCCTCTAATGGCAGCCAACAATTTTTTGGTTCGCCCAAATGCCCAATTACAGGTATTTTGCGCTCGGTTAAAAATTTGAATATGGTATCTAGCTTGGGATTGTCCACCATTACTAACTGCCCTGTAGAATCCCGGAATACCATCCCTACATTTTTCCAGACTTTTACCGCTAGGGCGCCATCGTCTATATTCTTTTGCAACCAAGCCAAAGTATTGTCCAACCAATTTGGATCGTCCCATTCTTTAATGGAAAATGCCGTTGCCATTTCAAAGCTCTTAGGGTGCCTGGTCTTTTGATCCAACCTAAAGGCGTACTCATCTTCAACAAATTTCCTACCCCTGGAGAGGTCTACAACAATGTTCAGAAGCCGAAAATTATCCTTATTCGCTTGTTCCACAAATGCGTCACTATTGGTGGATACATGTATGTGGGTGTCTATCTTTTCTACCTTCCCAAAGTCTTCCATGGTGTAATAGGCCTGTTTTTCCGAACAGGACCACAATGTGAAAAACACTAGGCAACATAAAACAACTTTCATCGGATTTAAATTAAATATATACATGGTACGTTACACTTAAAATTTCAACTGGAATGACTTTCGATAGGCTCTTAATTTTTCCAGATATCCTTCCATATCCAACAATTGCTCGTCATAAATTAAATAGCTCATGTCCGGGGTTCTATTGGCAAAATGTCTGGAACGGTCCATTTTGTAAAAATATTTTTTAGCTGGGGTAGACATGCCTTTTGGCATTCTTGTTTTTTCCCATATGCTTACCAGATCTGCAAACACTTTTTCTCTTCGGGCGAGACTATTTCCAATGAGCTGTTCTGCTTCTTCCAAACTACTTAAAGTTGCGGATCGGTCCAAAAATGCATTTTTATGGGCCTGGGTTATGGTGTATTCCAATGCGGAAAGATCCAGATAGGTAAGACAGGTATGTTCTATCAATTTTACAATACTTCGATAAACTTCAAAATCGTAGGCATTTCTTTCCACCTGGCTCATGTTGATGTCGATAATCTGCAAAGCCCTTTTCATATTCTCTTTTTGCACTCTTGACCTCTTTAATATTTCTGCGTACTCGTTATTCCAGTACTGGTCATATTCTACATATTGCCCTCTGGGAAGATCTGGCAAGTGGGTCTTACCAATATCTCCATGATGCCAGACATTGCGCTCCATGGAATGGGCGTAATAATAAGCGCCTTCATTGAGAAGCTCAAAGAGCTCTTCCATATCCTTGACATTTGGACCATAATAGTTCTGGAAAAATGAATTTTCAAATTCTTCCAAGCCTGGAGCTGTGGCATTCCATGAGTATTGTGCAGATGTTACAAAACTTAACATCCACACTTGGTTATGTAGTCCGGAATCGTCCCAAGAAGTATTGACCATCCCATGAAACAGTCCAGAATTAGCCGATGATGTCAATAATTCATATGAATCTTTCAGACTACCCTTAACTTTCCTCGGGGAACTCGAAATACGGTTGGAAGTCATTTTAAAATGATAGGGTAGAAAAAGTGGTTCCAAACCTGGGTTTGGGTCATACATAAACATTTCAAATCCCATATTTTTAGCCTGCCTTGCAAATTTAAAGTCAGGACTCTCATAATGATATTCTTCGGTCAGCACTAAATCCGAATCCGGTTTCATATTCTTAATTGGGGAGCCACTGTTTTCCCAACCCATAGGTCTTTCCCAAAGCATTACTTTTCGTGATTTCTTTAAATGCTTGCCCGCTTTTTCTGCAAACAAGTGATACAAGCCACTATTCCCGATTTCTTTGGCCTTATCCTGGCATTTATCACAGACCCCCAATTCAAAAGTCTCGTCCGAACCAATATGAATGTATTTGGATCCTGGCGTTGCATCCATGGCTTCGTCCCAAAGATCAAAAAGCAGATCATAAGTGCCCTCTTCCAAAGGGCAAAACTCCCAATCGGAATCCTCCACTTCCCTTAAGTCCCGGTACTGTGGCCATTTCAAAATAAAACTAACATGCCCTAATCCCTGCACCAACGGCGTTAATTCTATATGATAATCTTTGGCGTATGCCGTGAAATCTTTCATTTCTTCAAGAGTAAAAGCACCTGGGGCTCCAATTTCAGGATGACTTTTATATGCCAGTTTATCTTCCCATTCCCATACGAGCATATTAATTTTATATTTGGCCAAATCCCTAATAAAACTTTTAACATAACTTGCCCTATCCTGATGGTGCTTAGTATCATAATGTGCTGCACGGATTTTTACATCAGGCCAGTCCAAAATTTCCATTCCCGGAACAAACAGCTTGGTCCTATCCTTTTTAATAAGCTGCAAAAAAGTCTGTACTCCATAAAACAAACCGTCCTCATCTTTAGCCAATATCGACAATCCGTCCTTTTCCGTACTAAGGCTATATCCTTGATCTTCTATTAAAGCACCAACTCCTTTTCTGGAGAGAACAATACCCTTTGCTCCATTTTCCCGAGTAATATTTACGGTCAGTCCCCAGTCATCAATTAGGGATTTTTTTAATAATTCCGCTGTTTTAAGATCCGTGGACGTTGCATTCTTATCAAGAATAACGCTTATAGTATTCTTCAATACAAAATCCTCACCCCCTAGCTGTACTTCTTGTGGGTATGGAATTACATGCAATCCCAAAGAGGCAAGTTCCGATACCACTGTCTGGGCAGTGACCGTATTTTGAATGCTAAAAAGTGCTATAATCAAGATTCGAAATAATAAGGTTCTTTTCATCTTTATATGTTTGTCATTTTTATATTTCCAATTACCATTATCTAAATAAAACATAAGATATGGATAGTTTTTCACCGCTTCACTTCAAATGTAGCAACTCTTTTGTTATAATCTAGCGAAAGCATACGGACCACTTTCAAGGTGTTGTTCCTTACCTATTACCATTTCAGCTATAAGCTTTCCTGTACTTGGAGCCATGCTCAGCCCCAACATATTATGCCCACAGGCCACAAATAAGTTATTATGCACGGGAGATCTGTCTATAATGGGCAACCCATTGTTGGTCATTGGTCTCCACCCGTACCATTCCTCAATCCCTTCATTGGTAAAAGGTTCCTTTAAATATTGATTGGCTACACTTTTAATAGCCTGAAGCCTATGCTTATTTAATGTGGTATCGTAACCAGAAAACTCCATTGTACCCCCCAATCTATAGCCCTCCCTCCACGGCGTAACAACTACCTTGTTCTCATCAAAGATTATGGGGCATGATGGACGAATTGAAGGTGCCTTCATTGTTATACTATATCCCTTTCCAGGAATAATTGGGATTTTAAGTTCTAACTGTTTTGCTAAATGGGCCGACCATGCTCCAGTGGCCATCACAACATCCTTTGCCTTAAAATCACCTTGATTTGTACATATTTCGGTTATTTTGCCTTTGGATTCTTTAAAGGTATTTACCTTACATAATTCCCGTATTTCAACTCCTTTTGAGACCAGATGTTTACGAAGTTCTAAAAGTAATTTTCCTGGGTTTAGCGAAGCGTCTATTTTATAAAACCACGAACCATAAGCACGCTCTGTTAGCGCAGGCTCCTTATTAAAAAGATCTTGGCCTACAATGGGTTCGGCCGCCAATCCTAATTCAGCAAGTTTAGAATCTTTGCTTTTATAGGCGTTAAAATTCTTTTCCTGGCCATATATGAAATGAATTCCACTAGGCTCCCAATTACAGTCCCACTGATGTTCCTCAAAAATATCATCGTACAACATTCTGGAATCCATTAACAAACTGCCACGTCCCTGCATACTTCTATTAAGCTGCTTTTCATTAAAGGCATTGAATGCAAATCCCATCATCCAACGTAAAAATTTCATATCCAATTGTGGTTTGACAAAAAAGGGGGAACTTTTTTGAAAAAGCCATATCAATGCTTTGAAAAGTAGTTGAGGACTGTTCAATGGCAGGGCATGACTTGGGCTAACCAGACCACAATTGCCAAAGGAACAAGAATCCTTGATCTGCCCTTGATCCAATATAATTACCTTTTTCCCCTCTTCCATTAAATAATAGGCACAGAACAAACCTATAATTCCACCACCTACAATAACGACGTCGGACTCCGATTTATTAATTAAAGACATTTTCAATGCACCTAATATTTTTTATTGATCAACCAATTGGAAGAGGTTGTCAGTTTTTGTTGAAGACATCAAGACCGGTCTTAAGTATACCTTATGGTCACCCGATCTTAATCGTTCAGCCTTTTTTTTCATCGCTTCCTCGGAATACTGTGATTTATAACATTGAAAAGCAAGAATAGTACTTTCCCTATCCTCTTCAGAGTATGTAATTTCTGTGGTAAGATAATCGTCTGCAACCCCGGCTAAGAGTTTTTGGTCCTCATCTACAATATGAGACGAAGGAGTGGCCACATAGTATAAGTCTACATCTTTTACTTTGGATTTACTAAGGTAAACCTGTGTGATGGACGCCCCGACTATTCTATGGTCCATGTGGTTTGAACCCCCATCAGGGCCCCATGTAATAATAACATCGGGATTTATGATGGAATACAAACTATCCATTTTACGCATAATTTCTTGAATGTAGGGAACATGTCCAAAAAAACCATCCTTTAATTTCAGTTGATCGTGATATCCCATCCAAATGGGCCTTTCAATTCCCATGTGTTCAGCAGCACAATTTAACTCCTTATGGCGTAGGGTTGTTAATTCCTCTCCAGGTTTTAAATCAGTTTGACCTGTACCATACCGTCCATCAGTTACGGTAACCAATTGTACATTAGCCCCTTGACGTGCATATTTAGACATTAGCGGACCTATGTATATTTCATCATCCGGATGGGCAAAAACAGCCATTATAGTTTTTCCCTTTGCAGAAATATTCTCAGGGATAGTCGTCGATTGTTCAGTTGAGACGTTTTTCTTCTCCCCGCAAGAAGACAGAATTCCCACCACAAACAACAACTTAAAAAATAATAGTATAGGCCTACCCACTATACTACAATAGTCATTTGTCGTGTCTATTTTGGTAAAATAAAGTGAAATGTTTTGTTTGTTTTTCATATTGTAATAATTAACAGTGGAAGATAGTCTTCCTCAAAAATTGGATAGCTATTAACTTATGAATAGTTTTATTTATCCGTTATACTGATTTAATGAGTTTGAATATATGGCAAAGTTGCAGGTTACCCCCACAACTTCGCAACATAACTAACTAACAAACTCAATATTTTTAACCGTTCTAATCTTTTACCATTCCCTTTATTTTCAAAATCATATAAATGAAATGGAAGGCATGCCTTCGAATAGAACATTGCTATAAATTATTCATACGGAGGAAAAGTCCCCTGTTTTGGATGCGCAAAAGGCACACCAGCTTTAGCATCCCACCAAATTTTTGATTTCATTTTATCGCCACCGTCCAAACGTCCAGCCGCAGCTTCAACTCCAGGAGCATTCAAATTATACTCTATTAAGGGGTAGGGCAACCTTCTAGGTAAGGCATTATTTGTTTCAGCAGCAGGTTCACTACCTATATAAACTCTTGGATAACCTGTTCTACGATGTTCCGCAAACGCTTCATATGAATCCCCTATAAGTGCCAAATACTTTTGGGTTATAATCATTTCCAGTTTCTCCTCATCAGTTCCGGAAAGAACACCTGCTGCGGAGGACAGAAATGCACTAATATCAGCTGGGTCAACCCCATATTGCTCCATGGCCAGTGTGATTCCATTTTGATAAAATTCATTGGCATCACCTGCTGCAATACCTGCTAAAACTGCTTCTGCTTTTAAAAAGCTAACTTCGGACGCTTGTACTACATTAAAATCATAGGTAGCGTTCCTAAAATATTGACTCCATCGTGCTGGCTGGGGATAAAGTGCCTTTTCTTCAGCAGTTAAATTAATAGCCCCACCTATATATTGCATATCATTATTAGGTTCCAAATATATGGTCAACCGTGGATCATTATTGTTCAACAGATTCTCTACCAGTGCAAGGCCTGCTGAGATTGAAGATCCCGCGCCGGGGTTACCATTCACTACCTCTTGGTATAATGGATTGGTATTGGATAAATCCGCTGCATCCGTGCCTTCACTGGTTATGACCGCATTTTGATCATTGGTAGCGATTAAACTTGAAGAAAATACATCTCCTGCATTTTCTTGAGCTAAAGCTTCGTCGGCATAGCGCACCCTTAAAGCTAACCTCAATCTCAAAGAATTTGCAAATCGTTTCCAAGAATCCGCATCACCGCCAAAAAGCACATCTGCCGCACCAAAACTTTTTTGCCCTGAAGAACTACTCAATGCTGCAGCTGCTTCTTTCAACTCTTTTAACATGTCCACATATATTGATTCTTGCGTATCGTATTTCGGATACAGCACGATATCATCAAAAGAAGTGGCAACCTCAGTGTAAGGAATATCGCCATAAACGTCTGTCATACGATGATATACCCAAACTTTCCATATTCTAGCCATGGCATTTTGATTCTTTAGATCGGGATCAACAGCAGTAAGCCTAATGATGGCAGCTAAATTTTCAATATAGGAGGTATAATAATTAAACGGTTCCGAAAAATCGGACAAGGTGAGTATATTTCCAGAATCAGCTCTTTTTATGTAACTCGAAAATTCTCCTATGCTACCCACGTTTAAAATATCAAAACCAGATTCTTTCAACACTCTTGTAAATAAAAGAGAAGGTTTAATATCATCATCCGTAATCAGTTTAGGATTTGTATTTAGCTCCTCAAAACCATCTGTACAAGAGAAGGGCGTGCATAGTGCTAGGAGCAATGATAGCGTAATTGGTATTCTTATTATTGTTTTCATAGTTTATCGTTTAAAATGTTACTGAGAGATTAAAACCTAGGCTTCTTGTGGTCGGCATTGAAAAAGATTCGTAGCCTTGTGCCGCCGCTGTGGGCGAAAATGCAGTATCAGGAGCAATACCCATTTCAACAAACTTGGAATCCCTGTAGAGATACATAACGTTACGGGCCACCAAAGACAATCTAGCAGTATCAAAAGGTGTATTCCCTAAAGTCTTGCTATTAAAAGTATACCCCAAGGTTACCTCTCTCAGCGAGGCATTGGTTGCATCCAACACAAATTCCTCCCCAATATTGCCCCAAGACCTCATAGCAAAATAATCTTGCCCCAATACATTGTTCTGGACCGAAGGAGTATAGGTGCCATCCCCGTTGTCTATAACTCCTTCTACTGTTAAGTTTTCCCTAACATTCGTCCATACACCTGTACCCTTGGCATTTTGATCATACCTACTCCATGAATACACTTCTCCTCCCATCCTTACATCGATCAACGCACTTAAGGACAAGCCTTTATAAGTAAAAGTATTTGTAAATCCCCCTAACCAATCAGGCTGGATATTCCCTAAAATTGATAACTCATCCGCCCTTACATACGATTTTCCGTCTGCGTCCACTACCAATTCACCAGTTGGACTTCTTTTATACTCATATCCTAAAATACTTCCATAGGGCAAACCTGGCTCAGCAATTATACTCGCATTGCCCGTTGAAATAAAATTGTAACGGTCTATACCTTCAACCAAGCTTTCAATATTGGAAGTGTTTTTGGAAAAATTAATATCAGATACCCACTTAAAAGTATCCGCTACCTTTATCGGGGTCATGGACAAAAATAGTTCTATACCTTTATTGGAAACCTCTCCAGCATTTAAGTATAACCCATCAAATCCAGTACCTTCGGACAAGCCTATCCGCATTATTTGGTTACTGGTTTTGGAGTCATAGTATGTAAAATCCAAACTCAATCGGTTATTAAAGAATCTCAAATCAGTACCAACCTCAAAAGAGGTTGTCAACTCATTTTTGAGATCTGTTGCCGGGACACCCCCATTAATTCTTGCAAATCGTTGCCCCTGGAATGTATTACCTTGGACCGTGTATCCACCTTTTGTCTGATAAGGGTCTGCATCATTCCCAGCTTGGGCATAAGACAACCTAAGTTTAGAAAAGGTAATTGCGTTGGAATTAAAATTGAAGGCATCCGAAAGCACATAACTTAAACTTGCAGAAGGATACATAAAGGAGTAGTTTCCCTCCCCCAAGGTACTGGACCAGTCGTTACGTGCGGTTAGATCAAGAAAGGCATAATTCTTATAGGCCAACTGCCCTGTCATAAACACTGATTGAATTTCCTTTCTTATCAAAGAATAGGAAGGGAATACCAAATCTGCATTTTCAATTGTATACAACTCCGGAATATTCATATTTCTTCCTATGGTTGCCGACCTTTCATAACGACGTTTATATTGAGTGGCACCTAAAGAAAGTGAGCCCGTAAAATCAGTTGAAAGCTTCCCATTTGCCGTTAATAACACATCGGAATTCAGCTCGTTAACCCTATAGGTATCAAAATCTAAGCGTCCATTCACATAAGAACCTCCTGGCGTACCGGCACTGTACTGCTGACGTTGAGTTTCCACATAACTATCACTACCTATCCGCCCCATTATATTTAGCCAATCTGTAATTTTGTAGGTAGCGGACAAAAGACCCACAAAGCGGTCACGATTATCCTCACTGGTCACTTCATTGATCAGCCAGAAAGGATTTGTAGGACTACCCCCTTTATAATTACGGTAGCTGCCGTCCTCATTGCGACCACCATTCATAGCTAGCCATTCCAAATCAATATTTCTTGGCACTAGATTAAGGGCCGCTGCCACATTCCTTCCGCTAGAAACCCCTACTATGGGCCTGTTATCCGCACCACTTTTAATAAAATTAGCCTTGGTCTCAACATGAAGTCGATCAGAAACATCTGCTCCAAAAGTTGCAGTAAAAGTCTGTCTGGCAAACTTGGAGTTTGGAATTATACCTTTATTATGTAAAGTGGATGCAGACACCCTATAATTAATTTTTTCAGATCCACCATCAACAGCTAAAGTATTGGTCAACGTACTACCTACATTGTAGAAATCCCTTAAATTATCCTTAGGCTGCGCCGAATAGGGAACAGGACCTAAATCGATAAGGTTTCGAATCAACACTAATCTACCATCGAACTTCCCGCCCCAGCTATCCAAACCACCACCTTGTTGCGGATATTCAACACCCTCATACTCCGCAGTTCCAAAACCAAAAGTATCATCATAGCCAATGCCATAGTTATTTTGAAACTTAGGCATAACATTCACCATTTCTATTGTGGTATTAGAGTTATAGGAAACGCCCATTCTTTTTTTGGAGGAGGATTTTTTAGTTGTTATCAAAATAACGCCATTGGCCCCTCGAGAACCATAAAGTGCAGCAGCATTTGGTCCCTTCAAAACAGAAATAGTGGCTATATCATCCGGGTTAATATCCTTTATACCGTCACCAAAATCACGGCCGGCAAAAATATTCGTTTGGTTTAAGTTATCGTTACTTATAGGAATCCCATCAACCACATACAAAGGCTGGTTGTTACCACTTAAAGAACTACTCCCCCTTATCTGAACAAAGGTAGATCCCGCAGGACCTCCTGAACTGGAAGTAACAAAAACACCTGCCACCTTACCCTTGAGCGAATTGGCCACGTTTACCTCTCTAGCCTCGGTCAAGGATTCTCCAACAATCTCCTGGGCCGAATACCCCAAAGCCTTCTTTTCCCTTTCTATACCAAAAGCCGTCACTACAACCTCTGAAAGCTCCGTACTTGAAGCATTCATAACAATGTTAATCTCTGACCTTGCACCCGCGGCTACTGTCTGACTTTCATAACCTATATATGAAAATTCCAAGGACACATTGTTATTGGGAACCTTTATTGTATAATTACCGTCAAAATCCGCCGACACTCCCGTGGCTGTTCCTTTAATAACGACATTCACCCCCGGAAGAGGTGTTCCGTCACTTGCATCGGTCACAGTTCCCGAGATCGACCGTTCTTGCGAAAACACTTGTGAAACACAAAGTGTAAAAATTGCAAAAATCAAAATTTTTTTCATAGTTATCTAGTTTTGGTTAATTTAAGTTGTTCTTCATTTCAAAAAGCTAAAATCACTACTATTTCGTAAGAAATACTACTAATTCATTGCAATATAATAAGTCGAATCAAAATAACCAACAAAATTTAATAAATAATTTTAAATAAAATAATGATACGAAAGTATTTAATTTAAAATACAAACTAAACGAAACCACCAATAGTGATTAAATAAACCTTTTAAAAGATAATTTTTTAAGGACAATTCCTCGAAAAATTACAAATTTGAAAGTATATAATAAATTGAATAAACCAACATCATTTAATAGTAGTTGACAGAAGCCTACAAAAACCCAAACTGCCGCAATACAATTGTTTATGTTACTATAACAACTAAGTATAATACTTAAAATAAACACTATACAACCAATATTTAGATCAAAATTTTGATTTTAATTCATACTGGAACAAGGTTCCTTAGAGAAGAAAAGTAATACCTCATTACAGGATTTTTTCAAATAGAAGGTCATATAAATAGAAAACTATATAAATTTAGATACCTTAAAACAGTATACCTTATATTTTACATCAAAAAAATTAAATAGAATATAGCATCCCATTGTCTTATTTTTCCTTTCGAAACTTACTTGTTATTTATGTACAGCTGATAAATTGTTCTATATTGACGAGATATCAATCCCATTTTAATCAGAAAGCTCCTTGGGGAAATACACTGGGAGCACAGCCCAAAAATTATATAATAAAGATGCCCCAAAGTGGCACCTAGGACGATCAATAGCTAAAAGCAATTCTGGACATAGAGGACTTTAAACTGGCTCCATTAGACCGGCAATTCGGCAATAGCCTAGTGAGGCATGCCATATTTCAAATTTACGGAAGGAAACCTACGCACCGATTTCCCTAAACTAATCTTTGCCCAGTTTCTTCCCTTCTGGCTGTATTGCCAAAAGAAATGCAGCAATAACAGCAAAAATAATTCCTATTACCTTAAATTGTCCGGGCATTATACCTAATACTAGCAAGGATATAATCGAGGTCATCAAAGGAGCTCCAGCATTGGTCATAGGAGACACCACTATAGCCTTACCATACCTAAATGCAAATACAAGACAAAGGGCACCGATAGCATTTAAAATTTGAATGGCCGCAGCTAAATAGGGACCGTTCCAACCCCAATTAATTTCTCGGGAAAAATCCGTCATATAAAAGGCTATGGGGATAAGCATAATTCCTGTAATCATCATATAAAAAAATATGCTTTCCGCGCTCATAGAACCATTTGCCAACTTCATGAAATAAGCCTGTACACCCCAAGCCACCAGAACCAAAACCGCAAGTACGAACCATAGGGTTCCATTTTCACCCAACTCTTCGGTTTGAAGGTCCCCGCTATATTCAAATAACGGCAAAGAAAGCAAGGCCAATATAATACCTATAACCCCTAACAAACCGGTCCGCTCCCTTAAAAACAAAAGAGAAAGTACAATCGTTATTAGCGGGGAAAGGGAAATAATTGGAAAGATTAAATACGTTGGCCCAATCGTTACTGCATAAAATAGTATCATTTGACCTCCTGCTCCCAAGAGACCGATAATTAAACCATATAAAATGGCTTTTTTATCCATTTCCAATTTCCAATTGATTCGCCAGAGCACAAAGACAGCAGGGACAATCATTGTAAGGGCCCAAACACAATAGATCAATGTATCCGGAAACCCATTACGTGAAGGAACACTGGTAAATGCACCCCATACTCCCCAAAACACAGTAGCAACTATTGCATATAACAGCCAGGGCTTCTTCTTACTTTCTTTCATATCGCATTAAAATAATAATATTCATTTTGAAACTATTCCACTAGTTTCTTCCTTATTAAAACCAGGGGAACAGTTCTTGTTAAAAGCTACTTATCAACGCAACCAATTATCCAGGTTCTCCCTTACAAACCTATCATCGTTCAATTCGGGATAAATGGCATACACCCTATTTATTTCCTCTTTCTGACCCGGACTTAACCTCTCTTTTGGATTAATGGTGTAATTGTCCTCTAGTAATCCCTGCCTTATCAACACCTCATGAATTCCTGCTATGGACCCCTTAAAGCTATTTCTGGAATCGAAGAAGGCCGCATTGGCATCTGTTATTCCAATACCCACCGACAAAAGGTCCAATGCTTCTGATGGTGGTGCATTTTTTATCCTTTCAAAAAGTTCGACAGCCTTTTTATTCCAAACTGCCCAATGTCCCAGCAAGCCTCCTACTATTTTTTTCTTAACGATACCCTCAGCTGTAGGAATGTTATATTGTGTTAATAAATCCGCCACAATATTATCATCATTTCCTGTGTATAAGGCTATATCTTTAGCTCTTCCGGACTCCACGACACCGCGTACCACATCAATGGTGTTATACCTATTAAAAGGTGCCATTTTTATGGCCACTACATTTTCAATTTTAGAAAATTCGCGCCAAAATTCCGTATCCAACACAGCTCCTCCTACCGAAGTCTGCAAATAAAACCCTATCACAGGTATAATTTCTGCAACCGCCGTACAGTGTTCTATCAATTCCTTGTTAGATTTTCCTTTTAAGGCTGCCAAACCCAACAACGCTGCTTGATAGCCCAAATCGGACGCTATTTTGGCCTCTTTTGCAGCCTGTGCAGTATTCCCCAATACCCCTGCTATCCTAAAAATGGGCTTTCCACTTTTATTAAAAAATGAATCCATCTCTTCCTTTCCCAACTCCAATACAGGTTGGTACAGCCCAATTTCCCTAATTTCAAATTGACTTGTATGGACCCCAATGGCCAGTCCCCCAGACCCAGCATCCAAGTAATACCTGGATAAGGCGCGCTGTCTTCGTTCATCCAATTTGAGAGCTTTGGTTAAAGCCGTAGGATTGGCGGGTATCGCCAGCCCTCCTTGTAATAATTCCTTTAGCTCTTTTGACAATAGTCTGCTCAATGTTCTAAGTCTTTAATCATTAATACTTGCCGTCCCTTACCTCAAAATGGGTTGACTTGCCTAATAAACGTTTGTCAGAACCGATCCAATGGGCAGTCCATTCTATTACTCGATCCACATCCACCGAAGGAGCTCCCAACAGCCCTAGGCTCTTGGAGACATTCACGGATAAAGCCGAATCTGCCTCAGCACCTTTTAACTTCACTTCCTTACCCATTATTTTTCCATACTTTTTGGCCACTTCTGCCACGGAAATCAATTCTGCACCGCTAATATTCAGGTGCGCAGCGGGCGTAGTACAATATTGCAAACTTCTTAGGATCATCTCATTTGCATCCCCTTGCCAGATGACATTGGCATAGCCCATGGTTAAATCCAATGTTTCCTGGTTGTAGACCTTGGAAGCAATATCCACCAATACCCCATACCGCATTTCCACGGCATAGTTCAATCTTATAAGGATTACTGGAGTACCATATTTTATACTTCCATATTCAAACAAGCGCTCCCTTCCCAAACAGGATTGTGCATACTCCCCTACAGGCTCTGGAATATCGGATTCCCTGGATCCGCCCGAAGTGATATTTACCAAGGGGTAAACACATCCGGTAGAAAATGCCACAATTCTTGATTTTTTAAACTTATGAGCCACTAAACCCGGCAAAAAGGAATTCATGGCCCAGGTAATGGATTCATTGCCCTCGGTGCCAAATTTCATTCCTGCCAAATAAATAACGTTCTCCACTTCCGGTAGACTATTAATGAATTCTAGATCCAAAAGATCTCCCTTAATGGTCTCAATACCACTTTTTTCAAGATAGGACTGTTGTTCCTTATCGCTAAATCTCGAAACCCCAATAATTCGTTTTTCGATTCCGGCCAATTTGCAGGCCCTTTTGGCCATACGCGCCATTGAAACTCCCATTTTACCAGCAACCCCCAATAATATTACATCTCCATCCAGTATTTTAAACATTTCCACCAACTCCGAGGTAGGCCTGGATAATGCCTCCTCCAGTTCATTTTCGTCCTTAAAATATTTCGGATAATCCATTATAATTTCTATTTACTATTTTCCTGAATAATTCTCTTATATATTTTAACAGCTTCTTCTAGTTTATGAACATAGCAGAATTCATCTGTTTGATGGGCCATTTGAGCCTCCCCTGGACCCAAAATTATGGTTGGCACGTTATTTAACCAAGGAGTAAGTACAGAGGCATCGGTTAAATATGGCGCTACCTTTTGTATTTTTGTGGAATTAAGATTTACATTACAAACCTTGGCAACCAATTTTACAAAAGAATGATTCTCTGCAGTCGCAATAGCGTCTAAATCGACCATTTTTACCAGTTCTACCTCTGGCCCCAATTTTTTGCCCAAAATAGAAAGTGCCATAGCATTTTCCAATTTCGGAGTTGATCTAACATCAATAGTGAATTCGGCATTATCAGGAACCGAATTTAAATTTAATCCGCCAATAATTGTACCTACATTGATGGTGGGAAACCCCAACAATTTATCTTCCGAAACATCAAATTTCAATTTTTCAATACTATTTATCGCCCTAGCAGCTTTATAAATTGCATTATCCCCCAATTCTGGCATGGAAGAATGCGCAGTAACCCCAGTAGTTTTTGCATTTAAGTACAAACCTCCTTTATGCCCAGTCAGAGGTGCATTGGAGGTAGGTTCACCAACCAGCATTGCACTTGCACTTCCGATGTTATAACCACTACCACATAGATGCCTTGCTCCATTGCACCCCAACTCTTCATCTGCCGTAAAAATAAGTTTTACGCCTCCCGTGGGCGGGTTAACATTAAAACACTCTATTGCTGCAATCATCATGGCCGCTATGCCCCCCTTCATATCCGAAGAACCGCGCCCGAACAATTTTCCATCAATTACACTCCCCTCAAATGGGTCTGTTTTCCATTCCTTTGCCCCCAGAGGAACAACATCCAAATGTCCCGTAAGTAAAATGGGGGGCACTTTCCCCGAAAGTCCTTTGGTCGCCACCACATTTAACCGTCCTTCGGAATATTTGGGATATTCCACATCAAAACCATTAACGGAAAGTATGGACCCCACATGCCTGGCAACTTCTTCCTCGTTGCCAGGAGGGTTAATTGTATTGAATTTTATCAGGTCCCGTGTTAAAGAAATAACATTCATTTACCAATTTGTTATGCTACAAAGCTGGTTCGGCATAAATAACATGTGCCTTAAAATAATGACTGGTTATTAAACACATTATTTTATATTTTTTACAATATCCAATTTATCCTTTACCAATTCTACAATTTGATCCGTTGCCACCGGAAAAACCTTCCGTAAATCAATTTCCTCATTGGTCAGTAACTTAACTTTCAAGGTCTGCATAAATATATTCTTGATTTCTGTTGCCAGGTTTATTTTACAAATCCCCCTATCCACTGCTTCCCTAAGACTATCCCTAGGAACACCGGAACCGCCATGCAACACCAATGTTGCATTGGTTATTGCTGCGATTTCAGAAAGCCTATCGAGTTGTAATTCCGGTTCTTTATCATAAAAACCATGTGCAGTACCAATAGCAATGGCCAGAGCATTTATACCTGTAGCATCCACAAACTTCTTCGCCTCCATAGGCTGAGTAAACCCCCCTTTAACCTTATCCTGACCCAATTTAGCAATATAACCAAGTTCCGCCTCTACATTGGCACCGTAGCTTTCGGCCAATTTCACCACTTTACTCGTAATCGCAACATTTTCTCCAAAAGACTTTTCACTGGCATCGATCATTACCGAATCAAATCCCGCATCCAGACATTGGGCCACCAGTTCATAGGAATCCCCATGATCTAAATGCACCCACCCTTCAACTCCATAATAATCCAACATAGACTTAGCCATTTGAAATGCCACAGGAAGCCCCATGTACTCTATAGAACTTCTTGTCAACTGTAATACAATTGGCTGCTCCATCGCTTTGGCTGCCGATAGAACGCCTTTTAATGTTTCGTAATTATAAAAATTGGTCGCCAGAATTCCCTGTCGTTTACCTCTTAATTCTATAAACTTATCTTGTAACTTCATTCTTTTTATCCATGATAATTAAACTTGTTTATTGCAATTCTCATAATCTCATCGATATTTTCAAAAGCCTCGGTCCCACCTGCTTTGGTAGTTGAAATTGCACCGATTAAGTTTCCAAATTCTTGACACTCCTCAGGGGAAGCCCCCTGTATAAACTTTGAAATAAAACCTGCATTAAAACTATCCCCTGCACCAATAGTATCAACCACATCTTTATTCAAAAAAGATTTATGTTGAACCACCTTATTATCGTAAAACATAATAGACCCACCACTACCACATTTAACCACCAGATACTTACTTTTATTTTTAATGCTTTCAATAGCCTGATCAACACTCGAACGTCCAGTCATTTTTTTAAGCTCAACTTCATTAGGAATAAAAACATCCACAAAAGGGAGCACTTGTTCCAAATTAAGTTCCCATTTTTCAGCCGGATCCCATTGTACATCAAAAGAAGTCGTGGTTCCAACATTTTTCGCCATTTCAAACAACCTATGAACATTATTTTTAAATCCTGGTTGAAAAAAATAAGAAGAAAAATGAAGGTGTTTGCCTCGTAACAACTGACCTTCACAAATATCATCCAACCCTAAATGCGACATTGCTCCCTGATGAGTAACCATAGCCCTATCCTCATCATAACTGAGCGCTACCGTGGCACCCGTTTTAAGATCTCGATCAATAATTATCATTGAAGTATCAACGCCGGATTGCTTCAATTTATCAATTATAAACTGCCCGTAAACATCATTGCCAAGCTTGCCAATAAACGCCACCCTTAAACCCAAAGAACTTAAATTACTTGCACAAATGGCAGATGAACTGCCCAAGGCCAAAGTCATTTGATCCGACAAAATTTCTTTTCCCACTTCAGGAAAACCTTTAACTTGGTTAAAAATTAAGTCAACATTGAGCTCCCCCACAACTATTACATCAATATCCTTAGTCATAATTAAATTTTAAAAAAATGTTTCTATTTCTATAGAGTAGTATTCTGCACTAAAATAACACAACATCTTTTCTTAATTAAAGACCATCCTAATTATAGCACAACATAATTTGCCTAATCAGACAGACCTATTTCTTTTTATAAATCCTAACCCCTTGAACCACTCTGTTAATGGAATTATTTACCGACGGGGAGTCGGGCGAAAGACCCAAATCTAAAGATTTGAACAACCCTAGGAGCTGACTGGGAAGCACAGCGCATACAGCAAAAAATTCCTCAGGTATATTATTGGATTCAGCCACTTCAATGGACAAGTCCAAGGAAATTGATTCTTTATTTTTTATCAGCTCACCAATTCCAATTTCATATAACTTTTCTTTTTGCCGATTTATAGATCTAACCAGATCATACTCATATTTGTTTACAAAATCATTGTTGGAGAAAAGATAAACCACCAAAGTAGATCCATTGATTACCGCTTGGGGCCCGTGTCTCAATCCAAGAAAGGAATCGTACTTGCAAATTACTTGGCCATCCGACAATTCCTGTACTTTTAAATGAGACTCTCTTGCAATTCCTTTTAAAGCACCTGAACCCAAGAAAACCACCCTATCAAATTCCAGAGTCGCCACGGCCTTGATCTTTTTAGCATATTTGTTTAAAATAGTATTCCCATATCCCACTAAATGTTCTACATGTTTTTTATTCCGCTCCAACCCTTTAATGTCAGACACCAAAATGCCCGCCAATAACATTGTTGTAAAGGAAGCCGTCATTGCCAAGCCCTTATCATTGGCTCCTGTCGGCATCAACAATACAAAAGAATTTTCAAGATTGTCCAAATTAGCAAGCTTACCACTGGGATTACAAGTGATTATCAAATGAAAGATAGTAGTACAATATTCATTTGCCAGGTCCACGGTCGCAACACTTTCCGGACTATCTCCAGAACGGGCGAAGGACACCATCAATACCGGTTGTTCGGAATCCATTATATATTCCGCGGGATGCGAAATAAAATCAGTTGACGCTATCACCTCTGTAGACCTCCCAAACTTCTTCTGAAACTCTTTATGGAGCACGTCTCCAATAAAAGCTGAGGTACCGGCACCCGTCAAGATAACCCTTAGATTATCATAAACCAATACTTTATTCATGAAAACAGACAATTCTTCCTTGGAAGATACTACATCTTCATATGTCCTTTGCCACAAAAAAGGTTGCCCCATTATTTCGGCGGACGTATAACTTGAATTTGCCTTATTATTATATTTAATCATACTTTCAATATCACAATTAATCTTAAAAGAAATCAAATGTAAATAAACTTTTAAGTAAACGAAAGTATTTTTTATGTTTTTATTTATTATTCCTTATTATTTAAATTTTATTTGGATATATTTGTTAAACAAACATCAGCCATCTAAAAACCTTAATATTAAATTTAAAAGAAGAAAATCGGTTTAAATGAAACCCAAAACCTGTAAGCCAGTAGAAAAAAACCTTGGCTTTCAAAAATTTTTTCTTCGATTTTTGGCCTTCATAAAAAATAATACATAATGAGTTTAATAAAAAAGTTAAACCAAAAAAGTCCTATAAAGAGCGCACCCAAATCCTTTCTTAAGAAGCTAGGTCCCGGCATTATTACCGCGGCTTTGGTATTTGGACCTGGGAGCCTAACCATTAACACCAAGTTAGGTGCCAATTATGGCTATTCGCTGATATGGGTTATATTATTGTCCATGATTCTAATGACCGCTTTTACTAACATGTCCACCAAAATTGGCTTATATAGTAGAGATTCATTTATTTCGCGTTTAAAGAACGAAATTGGCTACCGGACGGCCTTGCTCGTTGGCCTCGGTATCTTCCTAACAACAGCCTCCTTTCAAGCTGGCAATACCGTTGGAGCCAGCTTGGCCTTTTCTGAGTTGTTCTCCACACCAATGTTAGTTTGGATAATATTTTTTACCTCTTTGGCTATATTTCTCCTATTTTTTAAATCATTTTACAAGATTCTGGAGAAATTGATGATCGGATTAGTGATTCTTATGTTGACTTCCTTTTTACTGACCATAATCATGGTGGCCCCGAATATTCAAGAAATTCTTATGGGAATCATCCCATCTGTCCCTAATGGATCAGAGTATTTTGTTATAACCCTCACCGCATCCAGTTTTTCAATTGTGGGAGCATTTTATCAATCCTATCTTACCCAAGAAAAAGGTGTGGGCATAGCAGATAAAAAAGATAGTTTAAAAGAAAGCAGAACGGGAATCATTATCCTTGGCATGCTTTCTACATTGGTCATGATTTGTGCCTCATCGGTTCTTAAAAGCAATAATATAGACGTGCTTAGTGCTTCTGACCTAGGAATGGCCCTGGAACCTCTTTTCGGGCCATTTACTTCCTATGTTTTCATGATCGGTTTTTTTGCGGCTTCCTTTTCCTCAATGATCGGCAATGCAACTATAGGTGGAGTAATCTTGGCGGATACTTTGTTTGGCATTAGTAACCTTCGGAAAATCAAAGTACGGGCCATGATTATATTGGTGATCTTGATAGGTGCCATTATAGCCCACATATTTGGATCACTGCCTTTGGAACTCATCATTTTTGCACAAGGAATAACAATAATGATAGTTCCCATGATTGCTGTTATTATTGTGATCTTTTCCAACGGAAAAAGAATTTCCAATGAACTAAAAAATAATATGTTTACCACAGCCGTGGGCATTATTGGAATTATAACATTGGTGTTAATGTCCATTTACAGTATCTTTTTTCTATTCTTTAAATAAAGTTGGATTCTAAATAAGAAAACTAAATGTCACAGTCTACATTTTAATCATAACTATAATACCAAAACCCTCAACGATGAACAAACAGATAACAGCCCAAAGCAGAAGAGATTTTGTAAAATCAGGAGTCATACTTGCAAGCGGAACTCTAATTGGCGGAGTACCTATGAACGCCTTTGGCAATAATGTAAACTATGAAAAAAGAGTGCTGAAAATAGGACTGGTAGGTTGCGGAGGAAGAGGAACCGGCGCGGCCTATGAGGCCCTGAGTACTTCTCCCACTGTGAAATTAGTAGCGCTAGGGGAAGCTTTTGAAGACAGACTCATCAGTGCTTATCAAAATTTAAAAAATAGCTTCCCTGATCAGGTCAATATACCTGACACCCACAGATTTGTTGGATTCGACGCTTATAAAAAAGTTATAGAACTTTGTGATATTGTCATCTTGGCAACACCTCCTCCGTTCCGCCCAATTCATTTGGAAGCTGCTGTTGAAGCCGGAAAACATGCCTTTGTGGAGAAACCTTTATTTGTAGACATACCAGGGTATATCAAAATAATGGAATCCAATAAGATTGCCAAGCTACAAAATTTAAGTATTGGAGTTGGATTGCAATTACGTTACGAAAGTGGCTATCAAGAAATGAAAGAGAAAATAGACAATGGTGAAATTGGTAACATTACTTCATTGGACGTTTATTATAATGTGGGCGCTCCGGTGATATTCCCCAGACAACCGGAACAGTCCGAAATGAATTATCAGATGAGAAATTGGAGGTATTTCACGTGGTTATGGGGTGGGCAATTAGCAGGGCAGGCCATTCACCAAATAGACCTCATGAATTGGATTATGGACGATTATCCAATCACAGTTAATGGACTAGGTGGTCGACAGGCATATTCCGGACCTAATCAAGGAAATACTTTTGACCATCATTATGCAGAATACGAATATCCCAACAAGGTAAAACTCCATGCTCAATGCAGGAATATTGACAATAATTGGAACAAAAGTGGCTTTCATATTCAAGGAACGAAAGGGTATGCCGATGATAAATCCCAAATATTCAATTCAAGCGGTGAACTAATTTGGCGTTACCGTAATAAGGAAGAAGTATTCGGTTCATCCCAGAAATGCCAATCGCATTTCATAAACTCAGTTTTGGAAAACAAACCAATAAATCAGTTAGAATATGGTGCAAAATCTACCCTAACCACAATAATGGGTAGAATGTCAATTCACTCAGGTCAGAAATTTAAATTAGATCAAGTCCTTGCTTCTAGAAGAAGTATTCTACCAGAAGAATTTTCATGGGATGCCAAAATGCCAGACATGCCAGGAGAAGATGGTAATTACGAAATACCAATTCCTGGTAAAACCGAGGTATTATGACAAAAATCATGATTATTATTTGATTTAAGGGGCCACTCTCACACTTCAACAACATAAGAAGACCAGAATACCAAATAATAACTACCAATTTCCTTATGTAATCACTAACAAACTAACTTTATGATAAAAATCAATTTAAAAGTCCTTTTTTTAAGCTTCATTTTGATCAATGGTCTTCTTTCTTATGGCCAGAAGGATTATATTCCAGGTAAGCAAAGTGTAAGCGGGGTATTCTCCAGTACAGCTATGGTTGCTAAACATAGCCCAAGGACCGAGGCTGGAACCGGGGCCTTAATGCCTTGGGCCAATAGACTATGGGTCATAACCTATGTAGCGCATATGAAAAAAACAGGCTCAGGGACAGGTCTATATGAAATTGATGAACATTTTAACCTAAAAATGAGACCTGAAAGTGTAGTTGGAACTTATGCTAATCGTCTTATTCATACCTCAACACAACAACTTATAATAGGCCCTCATATAATCGATACCTTGGGAAATGTAAGGACAATTGAAGGTATTAAAGATTATAGGCTGGCGGCTACCATGGATCATTTGGAAGATCCGGAGAACAAAGTGTATTATTTGTCCATGGAAGGCGATTTTTTGGAGGTAGACTTGAGGACATTAAAAGTGAAATATTTGTTTGACTTAATGAAGGAATTGGACGAACCAGAAGGTTCGAAGCCCCATTTCAAGAGTGGTTTTACCAATCATGGGAGGGTCGTAGTTGCCAATAACAGCTATTCAGAAAAAGATTTTAATGGAGAATGGCAGGCTGGAAGGCTAGCCGAATGGGATGGTAAAACATGGAAGATTTTGGGAAAAACGGCTTTTACAGAGGTTTGGAGTGCCAGGGCATTTGGAAGTCCTATGATGGCAAATGGTTGGGACAGAAGATCTGCAATTCTAAAAGTATTGATAAACGGTAAATGGCAAAAGTATCGTCTCCCCAAATCTAGTTATGCCTTTGACCAAACTTCCGCCACAGAATGGATGCGTATCCGGGAGGTCGAGACCGAAAGGGCATTGATGGACTGCCATGGAATATTCTATGAAATTTCCTACCACACATATTCCGGAGTACCATGGGGCATACGTCCGATATCTAAACATTTGAGAGTAGTGCCTGATTTTTGCTCATGGAGGGGAATGCTAGTTTTGGGGGGAAATCAGGCCACACCTATGGGATTTGATTTAATCTCAGAGAGAAATCCCTTGGCCGGACAGCCACAGGCGAATTTATGGTTCGGAAAAACAGATGATCTGTGGTCCTTTGGCAAGCCAACTGGTATGGGAGGGCCGTGGTACGAAACTGATGTGAAAAGCGGAGAAATTTCAGATCCTTATTTAATGCACGGATTTGATAAAAAGGTGCTTCACTTAAAACATGAAGAGAATAAGGAAATCACCTTTAAAATAGAGGTTGATTTTGTTGGAGATGGCAATTGGAGTACCTACAACGAAATCAAAGTTCCAGCACGTGGATATGTACACCACATATTCCCAGAAGGGTTTAGCGCACATTGGGTTAGACTTACCTCAAATTCAAGCGGAAAGGTAACATCTTACTTTCTATATCAGTAATTGAACCTTATTTTTTATAAAAAATAAGGTAAATGATTATGACTTTATCATGCTTCCATATTGAAAAAGAGATTAAGGCTAAAAAGAATAGTCCAACTGTCGTAATATGAAAAAGATCAAATCCTTGTTGTCAATAGTCCTAATAGCCATCGTTTGTGTTGAAATGTCCGGACAAATCAATAAACGAAAGCCAATGAATATAATCTGGATTGTTGCTGAAGACCTCTCTCCTGACCTAAATTGTTATGGAAATGGAATTGTTAAGACCCCTAATCTTGATTCATTGGCAGTGCGCGGTATGAGATTTAACAATGCCTTTACGGTTGGGCCTGTTTGTGCGCCTAGCAGAACAGCCCTAATTACAGGCATGTACCATACTTCCATTGGAAGTTTACACATGCGCTACCCTAATAAACTTATGCCTGAGCTACCAAAAGGTATTAAAACCATAGCTCAGCTCAGTAAAAATAAAGGCTATACAAGCGCCAATATTCAAGATTATCCCGCAACGGGCAAACTGGATTGGATGTTCGTTCATGATGTTAAAGACAATTTTAATGCCTTTGGATGGAAGGAACTGGACAAAGGAAAAAAACCTTTTTTTGCTTTGTTATCATTAGGGTTAACACATCGGCCTTTTGTGACCCCCGAGAAAAATCAATTCGATCTCGATAAGATTATTATTCCACCCTATTATCCTGACAAGATTATTACAAGAAAAGAATTTGCCAGCTACTACGCAACCATTGAAAAATTGGACCAGCAAGTTGGTGCAGTCTTGGACAGTTTGAGGAAGTATAATTTGGAAGACAATACAATGATCATATTCACTTCTGATCATGGTCGTCCCATGACAAAAGGTAAATATTTTCATTATGACTCTGGCACGAAGATACCTCTGATAATTTGTGCGCCTGAGAACGCAGCTAAGATATACGGGTACAAGGCTGGTTCGGTTTCAAATCAATTGATAAGCTCCATAGATTTAGCTGCCACGAGTCTTTCGTTGCTCGAAATAGATAAACCTGATTATATGCAAGGAAAGATCTTTTTGGGAAGGAATAAAGATGCCCAAAGAGAATATGTATTCAGTGCAATTAATCGCATAAGTGGTACGGATTTCCGTAGTAGAAGCATAAGAAGTCATAACTACAGATACATCAGAAACTATCATCACAATTTTTCAGTAAATAGTTCATCAACATACTATAGGAGATCAATGCATCCTATTTATCATTTGTTAAACATATTGAACGAACGAGGAGAGTTGACGGAAGCTCAAAAAGCTTTGGTGGATGAAATGCCTTATGAAGAACTCTATGAAATTACAAGCGATCCTTATGAAACAAAAAACTTGGCAAAGTCCCCAAATTATCTGGATGTTTTAGATGGTATGAGATACGAACTGGATATCTGGATCGACATCACTTCAGATTTAGGGCTATGTGAAGACAATTATGAAATTAAGAAGACTTTTGCGGATTTTCAAAAAAAATCCAGTCAAGATAGATCTAAGAAAATAGATTCTTTAAGATTAAAAGTGTTAAGTGAATTAGATGATAATTAAAGTTCAATAAACAATATGTTGGAGGATGGTTTCAGTTCGGATAGATATAGTGCTATACTTGGCAACTTAATGGACAATGGATTTTTAAACAAAAAGGACGTGGACGACTTATTAGAAGAATTTATTACGTTACAAAAAATTAGTTTTGACGGTATTACTGATGAAAAAACTAAAATTGTTTCAGAAGCGTTAATAGATAACTATAATCGGCAAAAATTCAAATAAAGGATGTTAGCTTACAAAGAATTATTGGATGTTATTCCGAAATATATTTAATATAGGAAGCCATTGGGGTTATAAAAAAAATTATCAATCCATTATATCTTTTCAAAATATCGGTAAAAGTGAAACTGGCGTATTGAAACCCCCTATCCGAATGGAATATAAGTGCTTCTGTGATGTTGTTCTATTTAATGGCCATTTTCCATGCAGGGATTATAGTATCGCTCGTATTCCAGGTTTCGCCCATCGACCACCCCACAACCCTTTTAGGAAAGGCACACTCATACCTGTTTAATCTCTATATAAGTTATATCCGACACCCAGGCTTAATTCTTTCTAAAGACCATAAAGTTCTGGTTCAGAATATTATGGTCCATGGATAGGTGTGTTCAGTGTCCGTTGTAATTTTGAACCTGCGCTTTCTTCTGGTAAACAGATTATTGGCTCTCATTATCCTGGAGACTCTTGGTCTGGAAACACGATATCCTTTTTTGAGAGCTCCGCTTTGATCCTTGGTGCCCCATAACTCCCAAAGCTATCTTTGAAAATATTCCGGATGACCGAGGATATCGTTTGGTTTTCCAACCACCTTTTGGAAGGCTCGCTACCCTACTAAAGATAATAGCTGCTTTTAGTTAACTTGAAAATTTTGCACATCCACTCAACTGGAAATTTAAATTTGTGTTGTTTTATTAACCTATATTTGTCCTGTGGCCTTAGGAGAACCTGCCTGTCCGGTCCAGGCGGGGATGGCTACCACCTTTTTTAGGATATCACGTTCCAGATCAACACCCCTTTACCTCTTCTTTAAATCGGCGATCTCACGTTGCTCGTCAGTAAGTTTCGGATTTCCCGTACCCGGAAAATTGTTCCTGCCATAAGCATCCGTTTCTCTGCACCAGCGGCTCAATACGGATGTAGGCATATCCATCTACCTTCATATTTCTACAACACTCCACGTGGTAGCTAAGTCCCACAGCTTTTTCTTTAAACACTAGGGTGTAATTTCTTTTTTCTCTTTACATTTTTCATGTTAATTTAAAAAGCTAATACGCTCTTAACTTTATGTCCAGTTAAATATAGTAAGTTCAAATCACTATGGGTTCAAATGTGGTGCTGGTGTATGAGGTTAGGGTATGGTACATTTATCCTTTAATATTCTCAATATTTCTTTAGGGTCGTTTTCGCTTATCTTTTAACAAAAAAAGGAACAATAGTTTCCCATTGTTCCCTTTTCAACTAAACTAACTCAACTTAAATTGTTATACTAACGGACAAGGCCCTCTAATATTTTTTGTCTATTTGTTGTATACATCCAAAATAGGATTGTTACACTAAGAGTAATGACTGCTCCCCCTATATACGCAATAGTATTGGCCAATTTAAACCCTTCGGGGGCGATTAAAATATAGGTACTACAGACCATGGTCATAAAAATCGCAGGTAAAAGGGTTACCCAATAGGCTTTATTGTTATACATAAGATAGGCCGTAATGGTCCAAAGCACCACAGTGGCCAAAGTCTGGTTGCTCCAGGCAAAATAGCGCCATATTATACCAAAATCGAC
>TARA_R110000765_G_scaffold94480_1_pt1 | contig 39079 bp, 29 predicted proteins | sample TARA_R110000765 | Tara Oceans TARA_R110000765 (sample SAMEA4398168) | marine metagenome | biome: Polar Biome; feature: [MES] marine water layer (ENVO:01000295) within the mesopelagic zone...; material: water (ENVO:00002006), including particulate matter (ENVO:01000060) such as...... | reverse complement strand
CGGAACTGTTTGTAATCTGCTAGATCATTCACACTGAATAGAGCGGACTGCTCACCTTCTACCGGAATGACAATTGGCGTCGCGCCAGTCGCTAATACTAAGCGTCCGTAGGTATATTCACCTATTGTGGTGTAGAGTCTTTTTTGTGAACGATCAATTTTGTTGATACGAGTGTGTGCGTATACACGAATATCTAAGCGTCGCTCCCAGCTCAGCGCAGACTCTCTTACTAGATCATCACAGCTTTTGCCTAGAGCAAGCGCATTAGATAATGCGGGTTTACTGTAGACCGATCCATCATCGGCGGTAAATAAGGTAATAGACAAATCTGGAGACTGGCTACGCAATGCTGACGCCAACTGATAACCTGCATGACCACTTCCGATAATAACGACTGGTTCAATAGTATTATCAACGATAGCGTTGCCAATACTTTCCTCTTCGTCGTCGGTAATCTCGAGCATCTCAAAATCAGCTTTTGTCACTTGACAGTCAGGGCACAACCAATCTTCTGGAATGTCTTCCCATCTTGTGCCAGGTGCGATTCCATCAGCAGGCCAGCCTTTCGCCTCGTCATAAACCCAACCACAGACAATACATAACCATTTTTTCATTGTGCCTACTCCCTTTTACTCTGTGACTACTTGTTGTGTCTCAAACGAATACCAATATTGCGCGTCTGAACATAACTATAGATGGCTTCCTGCCCTTTTTCTCGACCAAAACCTGACAATCCTACGCCGCCAAAAGGCGTCTCAACCCCGCCTGCAAACCACTCATTAATGAATATCTGCCCAGCAACCAGTTTGTTTGCCACCCGTAAAGTCTGACTTAACCCTTCGCCAAACACCCCAGCCACTAAACCAAACTCTGTACCATTGGCCATTTCAATCGCTTGCTCTTCTTCATCAAATGGCATTATCACTAAGACAGGTCCAAAGACTTCTTGCTGCGTGATACTCATCTCATGGCTAGCTTCGATGATCGTTGGCGATACAAAATAACCCTCTAAGTCAGGTGCACTGCCACCTGTCAAAATACATGCGCCCTCTTCACGAGCAGAATCAATCATTTTTAGAATCTGCTGCTGTTGACTCTTAGATACCACAGGCGTTAAATCAGGGTTATCTTCACCTACTCCGATACTTAAGCTCTGTGCCAAATCAACGACTGCATTTTTTACTTCGTCATAACGGCTGCGATGTACCAGTAACCGTGACATCGCTGAGCATACTTGCCCAGAGTTATAGAAAATACCGACCTTGACACTGCTCAATAACGTGTCTAAATCCACATCTGCTAGTGCGATGGCAGCAGACTTTCCTCCCAGTTCCATCACCGAAGGTGTTGCGCGTTCAGCAGCATCTCTTAAGATGCGTTGTCCAGTTGGCACTGAACCTGTAAATACAATTTGATTGGTTTCTGAGTGCTTGACTAAGTGCGAGCCAATCTCTGAGCCTTTGCCGCAAAGTAAGTTCACCGCGCCTTGTGGAAAACCAGCTTTTTCGATCGCTTTAAATAACAATGTCATAGCGATGGGCGAAATCTCAGGAGATTTTACAACCACCGCATTGCCAGCAGCCAAAGCTGGCGCCAAAGAACGCGCGCAAATGGATACAGGGAAATTCCAAGGGACAATCTGTACTGATATCCCCATTGGTTCGTATTGAGTAAAATTGATGTAGTCTTTGCCCAATGGCACAGATATCCCTTCAATTTTGTCTGCGATGCCAGCGTAATATTCAAAGTAACGGGCTGCTTCGATGAACTCATCACGAGCCGTATCCAAGTTTTTACCGTTTTCTGAGCACAGCACTAAAGCGGCCTCTTCCGTAATTTTACGAATTTCCTCAGCTGCCTTGAGCATCCAAGTAAGGCGCTGCGCTGGGCGTATATCGGTAAGCAGCCCTTGGCTCACACAATGCCTTGCTCCAGCCATTGCTAGATCAGCATCCTCGATACTTGCTTGAGCAACAGTGGCATAGGCTGCTCCAGTAGCAGGGTTCATCACAGTCAGTTGACAGTGTGAGTCTTTCCATTCGCCATTGATATAATTGAGGTAATGTTGCATCTTATGCCTCCCTTTCTAGTGCAGCTTTCGCTTGTGTGGCTAGCCATTTTTGGAAGAAATGTGTTGGTAAGTCCATCTCGGGTGAAAACACACCGCCACCAAACCCTGGAGAATGACGACCCTTTTGTAGACCTTCGACCGCCGTAATGTCTTCACTAAATACCACACGCCAAGACTCTAGCGTCGCTGTACGACAAGCTGCATAAATGTCTTTGGCAGATTCATCACTGACAAAGTACAAGCGGAGTTTTTCAGTTGTTTTTTCGGCACTGATGGGATCTATCATCATTGCAAATACATGGTCTGCTTGAATGCCCAACAGCACGTTTGGAAACAAAGCCACATATTCAGCATGACGCAATTTGTCCTCTGGCCAGCTTGGAAACTTAGGTAAATGAGTACCTTGAGTATCAGACAAGTTGTATTTATAGCTACCTTGTCCTGCGAAGCGGTCTTCAAACATAATGTTGTAATGGTCTTCTAGCTTTGAGTACGTGTTCAATGCTGGATGAACCCAAGGCAAATGATAGGCTTCGCAGTAGTTTTCGACCGTCAACTTCCAGTTACTATCTACCTCAATCTCTAAACCTTCACTCATATCCACACGGTGGATTTGATCGACACCATTCTCTCCCCAAAACGGCTTCCAACGCTCTAACAAAGGAGCGATATGCTCTTCAAACGGTGCTGCATCCCCTGATATGTTTACGAAGACCATATCCATCCAAACACTAGAACGTAATGCACGTAGACCATGGTCTTCGCATTTAAAGCGCTCATCTTTGTGTTTGCCTATACCGCCTACGTGCGGTGTTCCTTTTAAGTTTCCATCTAAATCGTAACTCCAAGAATGATACTGACAGCGAATCACGCCCTGTACCACACCCTCTTCATGAACCAATTTCATACCGCGGTGACTACAAACGTTATGGAACACTTGCACTTTACCTTCACGATTACGCATCATCAATAATGGCAATCCCATAAATTCGACAGGTTTGATGTAGCCGTTTTTAATAAGGTCAGAGGCAAACCCGACACATACCCAAGTTTTGCTTAAGATGTTATCGCGTTCAAAATTGAAATACTCTTCGCTGACATAAGCAGTATTAGGCATACCACTTGCTTCAGTGATGGGGTGTAAAACACTGTCTACTTGTTGGATTGAGATGCGATTGTGGTTAGTTTGGTTCATGCTGAATCTCCATGTAATAAAATGACGCATACTTCCTTGCGTTGACTGTAGCCATTCATGAGTAATGTGTACTGCTTGATGAAGATTCTGCTAGACATTTCAGGGTTTGACAAACGACTTTTCTGCTAGATATTCATGAGTTTTTGTCATGTATTTTATGGAAAGACGCTGTTTTTAATTCCTACAATTGTTTTCTATTAATAAAACTCATGCATTTATGATAATAAATAGGTTGAAAGGTACTGGCACATAGCACTACTCTGAATGACCCAAACACGCAGCTGGCTATGGAAATCTGGCTGTTGTAACGTATTCAAGGAGTGATCATGCTAGCTACATCAGGCATTTTTAAAGGACTAAATCCAACCATAACGGTTGTCTCAAAAGTATTGGTTATTGCTTTCGTATTGTTCTGTGCGCTCCAAGCAGAACAGGCAGGTGTGGCATTTGAAAGTTTTTCAACCATGCTATTGCAAAATTTTAAGTGGTTTTATATTTTTTTGATGACAGGTGTTGTCGGCTTCCTGTTTTTTGTGATGTTCAGCCGTCTTGGGCATATACGCTTAGGTAAAGACGATGAGGAACCAGAGTTCAGCTTTATCAGCTGGATATCCATGCTGTTTTCTGGTGGTATGGGCGTGGGTCTGGTTTTTTGGTCTGCGGCCGAACCTATTTATCACTATATGAGTAACCCTTTCGCTGCCGACTTGAGTGATGAGTCGGCGAGTATGGCCATGCAGCTTACCTTCTTTCACTGGGGGTTACATCCATGGGCAATATTCTGTATCACGGCTCTAGCATTGGCTTATTTTAGCTATCGAAAGGGATTGCCTTTTAGTTTACGCTCCATACTTTATCCAGTCATTGGAGACCGTATTTACGGACCTATTGGACATGTGATTGACATCTTCACTATTGTCATTACGGCGTTCGGAATTGCTCAATCTCTTGGTATGAGTGCGCTCCAAATCAACACAGGCCTAAGCCAAGTGTTTGGTATCGACAACAGTCTATCTAATCAGCTTCTTCTATTGGGTGTGCTATGTACGATCGCGACTTATTCTGCAGTAACAGGCGTCAACAAAGGAATGAAATACTTATCTAACCTAAACATGCTATTAGCACTCTTTTTAATTGTCATTCTGCTTGTCATCGGCCCAACTCGCTATATCCTACATACACTGCTCGAAACCACTGGAAACTACACTCAAAACATCATAGGTATGAGTTTATGGAGTGACGCACAAAAAGACTCGGGTTGGCAGAACTGGTGGACAGCTTACTACTGGCCGTGGTGGATGACTTGGGCACCTTTCGTTGGTATGTTTGTCGCTCGTATCTCCAAGGGACGCACTATCCGTGAACTAATTGGTGGCGTACTGCTGGTACCAACTTTGATCACAGCGATTTGGATGTCAGTCGTAGGTGGCTCTGCTTTAAAAGCTGAGCAGGATGCTCGCCACGTTTATGAAACGCAAGTGGCAGCATTGGTTGAATCAGGCCTACCTGCTCAAGACGCTTTTACTGGTGGACCTATCGTTGAAGCTGTCCAGCTAGATACCACTTTTGCTTTATTTACTATGTTTGATAGCGTGGGCGGCGACACAATCGGACAGGTATTGAGCATTCTAGCTTGTATATTACTTGCCACGTTCCTAATCACTTCCGCTGATAGTGGTACTTATGTTTTATGCTTTCTGGATGCAGAAGGCGCGCAGACATCTCCCAAAAAAATGCGGGTTGTTTGGGGAGTGTTAATCGCTATTATTGCTGGTGGCTTGCTCTATGCTGGCGGTTTAAAAGCCATGCAAACAGCCTCTATCATCGCTGGTTTCCCAATTTCAATTTTCCTTTTCATTATGTGTATTACTCTATACAAGAGCTTAAACAAAGAAGCAGACAGGATAGAGACTTACAATGCTCTTAATTCAAACGTTAAGACTATAGATCAAGATCTGCCAAAAGCATCATAATAAGACCGGCTTTACCTCATTAAAATAGAAACCCTTGCGGGTTTCTATTTTTTTGACGAGTAACTTGTATAATTCTATGCCCCACTACTTTGACTGCTCATTTTAGGTGGTTTGTTAAAAGCTCTGTATCTGTTAGACATATATATATTTCGATTGAATTATCATCAGAGTCTTTTAGCCATAACGCATATGGCGACGTATTTTTCCAAGTGGTTATCAGTGGTTTAAGAGCAGTTAAGCAAGCGTTCTTTGTGCTAGAAAAGATATCAATGATTTTTTGTCTGTTATTGACATTAACTCTACACCTATGCCAAGTATCAGACAAATCAATGGATTAGTTCCTTCGTAACATACCTAAATGAAAGCAGTGAGAACTGACTTCTCTATCTAAAATCTACTTAACATAAAATCTGTTTATAGGAACAGTGATTGGTTTTGGCAATTCTCTACCATCTATTTCAGACAGTAAAAAGGTAGTGATTCAACACTATTATGGGAGCATGTTTGGTGCGCTATCAAGGTATTAACCGTATTACGTAATCCTACTTTTTAAAAGTTTATCGTTCATATAGATATTTTTTAATACCTTATGATGTTATTTTTCTTCAAAAGTAGGCTTTCACCTATTTGATGCTCCATCTGTATATAGTAGGAGTAGAAATTGAAGACAAGACGATTGAAGGTTAGAATAAACTTTAATCTATGCGCCATGATGGCTAGATTTGATTTAATAGTGCAAGGCAACCTATATGAACAACCGTAATTTTTTTGGAATTATTACTGCTACTATAGGACTATGTACCGTCATTGCTTTTTTTAACGCTGGTATGGAAAATCAAGTTCTAAGCTGGCCATCAGAAGCATATTTTGGCCTAACATTTAGTATTGGTTGGCTAACTAATCTTTCTGCATCTATAGCATATTTGACTGCTGCTTTAATATTTATTCTAATTGCAGTTGCCTTTTATAGGCTGGGTAGTTGGATCTACGGATTGATGACAAGACAGAGCTAAAAGGCATATGCTCGTATTTCACTTAAATGTCGACGCTGTATTTAAGGTTGTGTACTTAGCAGCCTAGCAAGCGTCGATCCGTGACTGAACGTCTGTTTTATAGCGCTTTATGTTTGATTCCTATATCAGTAAACCTTTAATCTAAACGGCAATTACACAGAAACTGCGATGTTTTCTCTAAATTAAAAAAGCCATAAAAGTCATTACTTTTATGGCTCTACTATTCTGTTTTATATTTTGAAGCTTAGACCTCGCTTTAAGCTAAATAAGCTCTTTTAAGTCAGTCAACTTGTCTAAAATTGTATCAGGTGAATATTTCACTAGCTGCTGCTCATTTTGTGCACCAGATAGCACACCTAAAACCAGCCCACACTCTGCATTTTGGCCTTCCTCAATATCGATACCACTATCCCCTGCTTTTAACACCTGCTGTGAGTTATCAATATTAAACTGCTTCATCGCAAGAGTAATCATATCAGGACCTGGACGACCATTGTCTACATCATCGGCTGTTACTAGTGCATCTACTTGATCTCCCACAGACCACCCTAAGACAGTCAAAATTTTATTAGCAGTCTTAGCATCATATCCTGTATTTAATACCACTTTACGACCGCTCGCCTTTAACTGCTTGAACAACTCTGACATGCCTTCAAACTCAGATAAAGTGTCATTGCTATAGGCAGTTGCAAGACTGTCTCTAAAAGATGCAAACGCCATATCCGTTAACGATTCAATACAAGCATCAGATAAATCTAACCTGTTTAAAATATCGCGGATGGCGTTGCGTTTTTCTTTCCCTGCACCATATTCTAAACATAACTCAAGACTCACTTGCTTATCTGACTTGCCAGCGCGCATCAGTACTTCATTGATGGCATTACATACGGTTTTATAGACTAGGTTGCCTTCATCTACTGTTGTGCCAGCCATATCAAACACACAGAGCTTAATATCAAAAAATTTATTTTTAATACTATTTAAACTATCACTATGTGAGCTACTGCTTATTACATTATTATTTACTGTATTCATTGCTTTGATTCCAATACCAATTCAATTAATTCTTCGCCAAATGCGAAACCTGTTGATGCCCCCGTACCACTGGTGACTGCACCGACCACCACGCCTTTTTCAGGTGATGTCTTAAATACCACGTCATCTGCACTGGGATATACACCCAACCAGTGCTGAGTAATATCTATCTCACCAATATCCATCACCTGCTTAAATTCATTAATGATTAGATCATCAATTCGAGTATCTCTAAACGGCAGTTCTCTATCACTATAGTCATGACTATCGCCAATGATTAGTGAGCCATCTTCAGACTGAACCACAATTAGGTGGACACCTGCTTGACGCTCTACACTTTGAATATCGTCAAGTAAGGTTTTTAGTATCGTAGCTTCAGGTAACTGAGCAAATCCATCATAACGGGCAAAGCTTAAATCTGACATGACAGCGGCATTTAATCTAAATGCTTTTTTGGGCATGACTCGTATCATATTTAGTGTGCACATCTTAGCTTTGGTCTTAGCGAACACGTCTGGATATAAGCCAGTAAAGTCCGCTCCGGGGCAGACCACACAGTGCTCAGCGTTAAGGACACCACGACTGGTATGCACTTTTGGTAATTCCACTGAAGTCACCGTAGTATGGTTGTAAAAGTCCACACTCTGGGTCTCTTGTAACCAATGGGCCAGCTTAGCAATTGCAGTATTGGACTCTACTCTAAGCTCATGCGGACTATATAACACCCCTTCTCCTTTGTTCAGATAAGGAACGGCTTCATTAATTTCAGACTGTGTCAGTAGTCGGCACCCCTCACCCATTTCCGTCTTTAAAAAAGCGTGTGCAACATTTACCGCTTCAGGTCGCTGCATTAACATATGCAGACCGTTATGCTCTACCTGAATACCTGCTTTTGGCGCAATCTCGGTCCAAACATTACGCGAGTGCATGGCGCGTTGCCAATGCTCACCTCGACGCTGACCACTAACGGTCACAAATCCAAAATTACGAACAGAAGCATCTTTGTTCTGAGATTGGCGTTCTACAACTGCAACACTCAGCCCCTTTTTAACGGCGGCGTAGGCGCTTGCCAGCCCAACGATGCCCCCACCTACGACGACGACATCGTATGTTTTATCAGAAAGTATTTTGCTCATTGTCATATCTGCTCTTCCCATACATCTTTATTAATTAGCCCTCTACTTGCTTAACCTATGAACTAATATAGCTAAGCATGAGTGGGCATTATTTTGATTCAACTAAAATTACTCACCGTGGAAAAAAGCACGGTGCTTATCTAACAGCTCAGCAGTTAATGGCTCTGGATAGGTCTTAGAATTATCAATCTGATTCTCAGCAGCTACTGTCTCGCCGTCATACACAATATTTGGATAAATCTCTAATAAACCTGGGCGAGCTTTAGTGACAATTAACTCAGCCATTTTCATTGCTTTAGGATTGGTCTTCTCTCCCTTATCAATAACAGCAACCGATTCAGTCAATGTGTAATTACCTTCACTGGGATCCACAAAATCAATTGGTAGGCCTTTTGCTTTATTAGCGACTGCCTGATGACGTAGACCAAAACCGATAGGCACCTCACCTGCCATTACCTTTTTAAGAGGACCAGAGCCAGATAGCTCTAAATTAGGTCCTGCATTTTCACGAATAGCATTTATGATTTGTTGACCTTCAGCATCGGTACCATATTCAGCAGCAATGTCTTGTACAAATAACCAACCGGTTGATGAGCCATTTGGATCAACCATAGAAATTTGATTTTTATAAATAGGATTCGCTAAGTCTTTGGCACTGGTAGGTATGGGGAGATTATTGGCTTCCATCTCTTTGGTATTGAGTAAGATGGCACCCGTAAAGCTGAGGATCGGTGCATAGTAATTAGGCGTCGCAATCTGTGGGTTTGCTGTAAATGCTAACGCTTTAAACATTGGGTTCTTTGCTTGAGCACTTTCGATATAAAACGAGCTCATTGTCACCATATCAGCTTCAATATTTTTTCCTTCTGCTAATAGTCGTCCCCCAAGCTCACCTGTTCCGAATGATTGAAATATGTATTGACCTTCAAAGCCTGCCTCATCAAGCACCTCTTGAATAACCTCGACTGCCTCTTCATCAGCATTACTATAAATAATCACCTCCTCGCCAGCTGTATCGTCCGAGCTTTGCGACCCACAACCTGCTACTAAAACTCCACAAGTTAATCCCATTACTATCGTTTTGAATAAGTTCATTGTTGTTCCTAATTATTTGAATGGTTAACGGTTCAATTAGTTTTCGTCACATTAAGGCCTAAACTGTGTTGAAATATCTAAGCAACTGTCGTCTTTATCACTTTTATTTTTGTTGTGCCATATATGCTTCTGGTGTAAAGGTATCGCACCGTTGCGAAGAATATTAATGCCGTGATATTTGTGAGTAGCACCATCAGTGACAAGATAAAGATCTCATCAAAGCGGGCAAAGTGCTGTAGTTCAACAATCTTTGTAGTTAGCACCATCGTCTTTGCACCTGAAATGAATATCACAGCACTGATGCTGACCATCGCACTGATAAAAAAGTACGAGGTCACTTCGATAAGTGTAAATATTGAGTTGGGTACAACAATTCGGCGTAAAGACTGTAGCCATGAGTCTCCAAGTAAAGAAGCTGTGGTCTCCCAGCCTAAGTTCATTTTTGATAATGCGTTTTTACTCATGAGATAAGGTGTCGAGAAGTAATGAATTATATTGCTAATCACAATAATGAAGATGGTGTTCGATATCGATGACCCTGAAAAAACCATCAGGTAAGCAATACCAATAACCATACCTGGCACTGTATTGGTCACTAAAGCTGAGCTTTCGATCGTCAACTTACCTATCTTGAATAGTCCTGAACGCTCGTATATCAACGCGGCAACATAGGTAATAATGGTGCCGAAAACAGCCGTTAAGGTCGCGACAATAAGTGAGTTTTTATAAACTCGCATTAAGTTCGAGGACTCAATCACCTTAGTAAATGTGTCTGTACTAAACGCCATCTCGTAAGGCCATGTCTTAATCCATGGAATGATGAATATCACAGCAAATACGAATAACAGCGAAATCAAAATGCCACTGGACAACACACCCAGAATCCTGTCTTTGACTTTAGAGGTAGGCAAGTCAAAATGCTCTACTGAGTCATACCTGACATTAAATCGAGCCACATACCAAAGCAGTAGAATGCTCAAAACAGAGGGGATTAGCATAAACAAAGCAACCACAGAGCCCTTTTCAAACGAGGGAGATGCACCCAGTATTTGGGTATAAAGCTCAGTGGCGATAACCTTGTACTGACCACCAATAGAGGCTGGAATACCAAAGTCAGTAAAGGCCAAAAAGAAGCATTGAATGATAGCGGCTGCAAACGTACCAATTAAGGGACGAATGACCGTCATATCTATCTGGCGTAAACGTGAATCGCCCATCAATTCTGATACGATCACGAACTTCTTATCCAAATATTGAAAGGTATTGTTAAGCAGTAAAAAGGCTATTGGCAAGGTATAGATGGTGTAGCCAAGCCACATACCATAGAAACCATATATGTCTTCAAACAACTGAAAGCCAATAATCTTAGTGAGTAGACCTTGCTTACCAAAAGTGTAAATAATGGCAAATCCATAAGTCACTGTTGGCAATAGCATAGGGAACAGTGATGCAAGCTTAATGGTTTGTTTAAAACCCTTTGGCAAGTTAGTCCAGTGCACCGTATAGGCAAGGATAAATGCCAAAAAGGTGGCACTCATCGCACTAACAATGGCGACAAAAAAACTATTTAACATCACTTGTCTGAAGTCATTACTGCTGATGATATCGACGTAATGGCTTAGACCTAATCCATCAGCCACATTAAATGACAGCATCAACATTTTGCCTAAAGGCACAAACATAAAGACGAGAAATAGCGCACCAATGAAAAGCCACGAAGCTTTCATTAGCGGTGAGTTATTAAGTTTCATAATGACCTACGCGCGAAATAAGTAAGTTTTGAGAGACCAGCGTTGGTCTAGTGCGATTAACCTGTGGAAGTGTCTTTAATGGATTTAGCAGCTGTGCGCTGGATTATGGCGTTGATATCTTCAGTAACTGAGCTACCAGTTGGTGTAGGTCTCATTTGAGTGTATTTTTCTAAGGGGTCAGTTGGCACACTGTCCGCTTCAAATAGGCTCAAGATATTACGGCGTTTGATATTTAGCTGATTTAAGATAAAGCTCTTAACAAAATCATTGGCAGGGTTTTTGATGATTTCTGATGGTTTAGCATATTGAGCTACTTTGCCGTCTGATAACAACAAAATGCGATCAGAGAGTGTCATTGCTTCTTCAGGATCATGTGTCACAATCAAAGTGGTTAGCTCATAACGCTCTGCAATCTCGCGAATACGTGTCTTAATGGTCTCTTTAATAACCCCGTCTAAGGCAGATAAAGGCTCATCTAATAATAAAATCTTAGGCTTCATCACTAAAGTACGTGCTAATGCAACACGCTGCTTCTGCCCACCAGAGAGCTGGCTGATTCGCTTATTCAAATGCGGCTTAATCTCCAAAAGGTCAACTAGCTCATCAACCTCCGCTTGTGTGCTGACATTAGGTCTATTGCGCAGCCCATATTCAATATTCTGCTTTACATTCAAGTTAGGAAACAATGCATAGTCTTGGAATACAATATTGAAACCTCTGTGCTTCATAGGCACACGTGTGATGTCTTCCTTATCATAGGCAAGTCGACCAGAACTAATATCGGTTAGACCTAAAATAATATGCAGCAACGTGGTTTTCCCACAGCCAGATGGGCCCAATATTGAAACAATCTCACCCTTATTCACTTTTAGGGAGATATCCTCAAAAATAACTTTGCCATCATACTTCTTAGTCACATTTCTTAGTTCTAACATAATTCAAGCCCAAACTTATATTTTGGTATTAGCAGTGAGTGATAGCTCAAGCAAATACATTTAGGTAAATTGTTCAATGCTTTAATCGTTTACACGTAACTAATATAGAAGATGAATATGACAGTTTGGCGTCAAATATAAGGTTAGCTTATACATTTAATCATTCAGTCTTATTTATCGTGTATAACTTCTCGTACTTCCCGGAGATAAGCCTGACAATCTCTGCAACTGAAACCTATATGAAAGACGGGGGTCATATGACGAAGAAACCTTACACCTATAATCAACTAAACATCTTAAACTCTGTGCTTGAGGAAGGTAATTACACGCAGGCGGCCAAACGTTTGGGTGTGTCTCAATCTGCCATTAGCCAAGCATTATCTACGCTTGAGAATAATCTTGGGTTTAAGTTATTTATGCAGCGTGGCAGGCACTTTGTGCCAACAGATTACTGCTTAGAGCTTGGAACGTTAACGAGTAAAGTGCAAGCAGTTGAAGATGAACTAGATCAGCTGATTCAAAGAAGTAAAGTTTTTGAATCAGCTATATTGAAGGTAGGTCTATGCAGCCCGCTGCCGGGTACTGAAATTATTAGGCAGTTTAGTAAGCGCTATCCCAAGCTACAGACTGAAATCTATTTTGGTAATTTTTATGAAACGTTCAGTAGAGTAATTAACGGTCAGGTAGATGTTGGTATTCTTGCAAATGTTCCAAAAAGTGACAAGTTTCAATTTAAGAAATGTGCTACCCAAAGGCTTGTTGCTTTGTGCTCACTGAACCATGCTTTTGCATCAAGAGAATCTATAAGCTTAACTGAATTAGCGACTGAAACCGTCATATTCCGCACACACGGCTCCACCACTCAAAAGCTTATAAATGAGGCGCTAGCAAAAATTAATTTAGAGATAACCCCTACGTATATCGTAAACACCCAAGAAAGTGTTTACGATGCGGTTTACCAGAACTTAGGGGTAGGATTTGCATGGAGCGAAAGCGCAATAAGAAAGGATGGTTTTGTGAAGGTACCCATTGCGGAGCTACCTTCAGACTATGATGAGGTCGTTTTTTCACTCAAAAATGTAAACAACTTAGTGGTGACTGCTTTGATGAACTCTTTAGATACCTCTGGTTAGACTAGGTCAAAAGAGTATCCTAATGTTTTCAAAATATACGTATCTTAAGACACAAACATCCAATAATAAAATGGTGAACAAGCAATTAACCTATAACGTTTTTAAGTGAGCTTAACTATAATCTACATGGGTTAAAAGTGGCTGAATCTTGCCAAACGGAGGCAAATTGGTACTATGGCGTTATAGCCTGAGATTGTTATTCCTTGTCTGACTGCAAATTATTTCATGTCTATCAACATTTTTAAAATAAGGACACGCCCTAATTAATATACTCGGAGAAGTTCAACCCAAAATTTCGTCAAAACTAATATTAGCTAATGTGTAAAGTCCATAATTTTTTATATGAAAAAATAAAAAAATAATGCAGACGTTAATAAATCCTAGAATAAGGTTACGATTTCTAAGTCGCAACCCTAATTTGGTACATATAAAGATTACATAATAAAGCCATTATTGATTAAGCTGCTGCTCAACCAAGGTTACCCAGTAATCCATACCAATGGATAAGATATCGTCATTGAAATCATAAAATGGATTATGCAGAGCAGTACCGCCACACTCGCCTTCACCATTACCAATCAAGATATAGCAACCATCAATTTCACGTAACATAAATGAGAAATCCTCACTGATTGTATATCGTTCACAGTTGCCATTTACGTTATCAGCGCCAACCACTTTTTTTGCCGCTGTGACAGCATAAATCGTCTCAACTGAAGCATTGACCGTAGACAAACAAGTGCTATTGAAGTGATATTCGTAATCGACTCCTGCAGATATACACTGCCCTTCTACCACACGTTCAATGGCCTTTTCAATTTTACCCAATGCTGAATCGGTAAAACTGCGCGTGTCACCAGTGATCGTAACTTGTGAAGGAATAACATTCACCGTACCATTGGTCTCAAAGTTGGTCACTGAGATTATAGCGGTTTCATCTATGGCACTTAAATTACGCGAAACAATCGTTTGCAATGCAGTAACCACTTGCGCACCAACAACGATCGGATCTGTACCCATATGCGGTAATGCCGCATGCCCACCAGTGGCATTGATAACAATCTTAAAGCTACTTTCACTTGCCATCAATGAGTTTGGTCTAGTTATAAACTGTCCTGCTGGAACACCAGGGATATTATGCATACCGTATATAGCGTCCATCTTCCAGCGGGTGAATAAGCCGTCAGCAATCATTGCTTTTGCACCAGTAGCTCGCTCTTCATCTGGCTGAAAAATGAAATGCACTGTACCATCAAAGCGTTTATTATTTGCCAGTACGTGAGCAGCCCCTAGCAACATAGCAGTGTGCCCATCATGCCCGCAAGCATGCATCACGCCATCATTCTTTGAGGTATGGTTGAACGTATTTTGTTCATGTATATGTAGCGCATCCATATCAGCACGTAGACCCATTGAGCGCGCACTAGTACCATTTTTTAAAATACCAACCACACCAGTGCCACCAATATTGCGATGAACTTCCAGTCCAAACTCTTCGAGTTTATTAGCAACAAATTCTGCAGTCTCAAATTCTTTGGTACTCAGCTCAGGGTGCTGATGTATATGATGACGCCATTCGACTACTTTTTGTTCTAAATTCATGAATATGTCCTTTTATTGCTATTAAAAAAGCTTCCTCATTACCGTTATTCCTCCACCAATATAAGCTTATCAATGGAAATTATTTTTCACCATTTAGCAATTTACCATAGCCTGAACATTTAGCTGTTTTGCCACAAAGTTGCATAGAATGCCAAAATAGAGCTGAATTACTAGAAATGATAGGAATACCGTATTTATCTTCAAGATACTGAATATGTTCTACTGCTCGAAGGCTGGTACAAGACATAAATATTGCTTCTGCTCCAGTATCTTTTACAAGGATTTCAATACCCTCTTCAAAACTACTTAATGACGCTTTATGAATCATATTATCATCCATAATCCCTAACCCAGTTAATGCGACTAATTCAAAACCAGAATCTTCTAATTGCAGTTTAAGTTGGTAGTTAACATCGGTTGGATAGGGAGAAAATATAGCTATTTTCTTTGCGTTAAGATGTTTAAAGGCTGCTTTTGCAGCAGACCATGGGTTTGTAGTAGGTATATCACCGCGCCCTTCTGTCAGCAGGTTGGATATTTTTTCTTCACCAATCACAAATGAGGCGGAGGTACATGCAAATGCCATAACATCCATTGGTAGTCCGTCCGCCACCAGTAACGCAGCTGCACCAATGCTTGTAGCAACTTCATCCAACGCTTCTGGTGTCATGCCGTTTTTTTTAAATACGCGATTGCTGAATAAAGACGCTTGTTCTGCCAGTAAATGTGACCAATCTGTTTCTAAAGTATGATCATTGGCTAATTGCACCAGACCAATATGTACTCTGTCTGGACGAGGCGCAGGCGTAAATGTCAACTTGATTTCAAAATCATTAAATTGCTCAAGATTCATATACATATTCATATCCATTGTTATTTCCGTCATAGCAATACTGTATCCATCATATTGCTATATTTAGAATAGTGATGATTGAACGTTTTATCAGTGTTATATCTGAAGGATAATAAAAGAGTGATACTTGGTTAGATAGTCGTCGCAATTTTCGGGCTCTCAACATTAATTTCTTTATCTTTTCTAATGGCATAAATAATTCCTGCAACAAAAGCCAGCCCCGTTACCAGTACAATGTACAGTTTGATAGAAGTAATTGAATTGTATATAAGAATCCCTTGCACCACACCAGCAAGGCCTACTAGCGTATAAAATGCCCATAAAGGAACTTTTTTACCAAACTCTCGCTTTGCCCAAGCATGTGGAAATTTACTAGGCAACATTGCAATTGATACCATCATAAAAATACCAATACAAATATCAGTAAGAATGTAAGTATTTGCGATAGTGCTGATGTCCCAACCGAGAATGATTGGTAGCATAGAGGCTAGCCAACAAAGCGTTAAAATCTTCCAAGGAGTACCTCTTCTATTGGTAACAGCGAAACTTTTTGGAAACCATCCATCATGCGTGGCTGCCTGAATGGGTTGTACATAAGAGGCATAAACACTATTAATGGTCGTCGACAGAGCCATAAATGGTCCGCAGATCATAAAGAACACGAATAATGGCGTTGAAAGAACTTCTCGCGCAACAAGGGTCATAGGCTGGTTAGCAACTTCATCAATAGGAAGAACACCACTGGCTACGACCGAAACGCCAAGATAGATTATAAAAATGGTAGCGGTTGTACCTATCATCGCGAAAGGAATGTCTTTTTTAGGATTTTTGGCGTATTTACTAAAATACATTAGATAGTATTGAGCATATGTTGCAAAAGAAAGTAAGCAAGCTGCTTTAAAGATACCTAGATTACCTTGGGATGCAAAATCTGGATTTGCTTGTGGTGAAAGAAGGCTAAAGTCAACTTGCCCAAAGCCAATTAGAATAAATGTCGCAACACCAACCAACAGTAGAGTTGTCATTATGTTTTGGAATCTAGATAGGGTATCTAGACCAAATAAATTCACAATATAGAATACTGTTAAACCTGCGATGGCACCCGCTGAAGGAGTGACTGAGGGAAGTAAGGAGTTTATGTAAAACCCTAGCGCTAATGCATATATAGCGACCGTAGGAAAATATAGAAAGAAGCTTACAACGTACATGCCCGCATATTTTTTGCCAAGTATTCTACTAATAAGAGCGTAAGGGCCACCATCTAAAACCATCGCACCACTCGCAAATAACATAGGTATGTTATAGAGCAGTCCAAATATAAGTGCAATGCCAAAAGCCAACCACAAAGCATGTCCAGTGAGTCCAATACCTGCACCGACAAGCGAAAACAGCCCAGCACCGACACAAATGCCGATCCCCATGGCTAATAGCGTCCATTTGCCCAGCACATGATGATTCCTGTCTAAAGAATTTGACATCTTATTTTATTCCCTATTAATATTCAGTGGATATATCACTTCCGATGTGATTTTTTAGAGCGGCCAAAGTACCTATAGCTGTCCTTTTATATAGGATTCACCTATACGCATCTTTCATCAGCTCTTGATGCTATTAGTCAATAATGATTAATTCAGGTTCAGCTCGTTCTGTTAACCACTCTGCACCATCTTCTGTAATGACAATATTTTCTTCATGCAACATCATTTTGTCTAACGCATAGGTCATACCTGGCTCTAGAGTAAGCACCATACCTGGTAGAAGAACGGTATTATCCGTGGCGGTATGAGAAGGACGTTCGGTCAACTCCATACCCAAACCATGACCCAGACGACCAATGTCACTTCCTAACGCTCCATTGGCTTCTAATACATTCCACATTGCATTATAGATATCTGTTGTGGTTGCGCCAGGACGCGCGGCTTCAAAGCCTTTAGTCGTAGCCTCATAAGTAGCGCGATAAGCCGCTTTCGTTTGTTCGCTAGCACGACCAAACGCCCAGTTACGATCAAAATCAGAAAAATAACCATCCCAGACGGCGCCAGTATCAATTAGTAAGACGTCACCAGAATCGATGACTCGATCAGTGGGCCCCATTAAAATCTCGTAATAACCATCTGGCCCTGACCCTGCGATAACAAAAGGTGTCTCGTCAGCGCCCTCTCTCATCATATCTATACTAAATTGTTTACAGATTTCACGTTCTGTCATACCGACTTTTGCGTATGTCGGTATTTTGTCAAAACCTGCATTTGTGATACGACAAATTTCACGAGTCTTGGCAATCTCAGCTTCTGATTTGATTTGACGTAATGTATGTACATCAAGTGACACATCAACAAAATCACTGCTTATCATGCTAGTCAGCAATGCATAGTTGTTGATGGGCATTCGTAAATGAGACTCTATACCTAATGTAGCGCCGATTCGTCCATGCTTACGGGGTAGCGTATTAAGAGTGTTGGCCAATAAACTAATGCCATCGTCTTCTGGCTGAGGTGAGGCCCAAGTGTATATATCTTCAATCCAAGTTTCTGCCATGCCTGTCGCTCCTATTTTAGGAATAATGGCAATGGGTTTCCCTGCTGCTGGCACGACGACAAACCAAGGACGCGTGGGACTGCGCCAGAACTGCGATAGAAAACCAGTAAAGTAACGAACATTTGGTTCAGTAGTAAAAATCATTGCATCGAGTTTGCGCTTATGCATCATTTTCTGAGCATTTTCTGTTCTGGTCTCAAACTCTTTTTGAGTAAACCCTCTTGTGAGTTTGTTCATATTTATGACATCCATGTATATTGAAATTTATTTATAGAATTAGGTTTTCTTTTAAGAAATGACTGATTGCATGGCTTGCTGTAAATCAGAAATTAAGTCGTCAGTATTTTCCAGACCTATATTTAGTCTAACTAGACGGCCTTCATAATCTTTATTTGGGCGTTCGATAGAGGGGTAAACTAAGGCCAGACTGGTTACACCACCCCAGCTCATACCAATTTTGAATAGCGCTAAAGAGTTAATAAAATTTTCAACTTGAAGCGCGCTGACATAGTCTTTGAAAATAAAAGAGAAAACGCTGCTAGAGCCTGTGAAATCACGTTTCCAAAACTCGTGACCAGGACAAGAAGGTAAGGCGGGATGTAACACTTGCTCAACGTTAGGGTTTTCTGCTATCCAGTGGGCAACTGTGAGCGTTGATTTTTCAAGATGCGTGAGTCGAATGGCTAGTGTTTGCAATCCTCTAAGCGCTAAACTACAATCATCTGGAGACACAGCCAGCCCTAACTGCTTAAAAGTAGCACCTACTTTTGCTTTTAATTTTTCAGAACTTACTGAGACGGTTCCTAGAAGCAAATCACTATGCCCGCCGACATACTTGGTAAGCGCTTGAATACTAATATCAACGTTATGACCAAATGCATCAAAGTGTACTCCTGCTGCATAAGTATTATCTAAAGCAACAATGACGCCCCTTTTGTGAGCTTCAGCACAAATTGCTGGAATATCTTGTACTTCCATAGTGACTGAACCAGGGCTTTCAACCCATATTAGAGTAGTATTTTCTCTAATAAGATGAGCAATATCAGCGCCTAGCATTGGATTATATGCCTCAACTTCGATACCCAAGTTTTTGAGCATACCTTGCGCCATCTCTTTATTTGGGCCATAGGCAGAATAAGGTACTAAAGCATGACTTCCACTCTGGCAGGTGGCCAAATAAACCAACGCAATTGCAGCTTGTCCTCCTGGAACGGTAAAAGTATGATGTGCATTCTCTAGCTCGGCTATGCGTTCCGCCAATTCAATGGTCGTCGGCGTTCCGTATAAGCCATAGCTATAGCCGTTTTTTTTCTGATCCCAACCATCAACGACATCTGACTGTTTTTCGAATAGTACCGTAGAACCTCTATAGGTAGGCGTTACTAACGATTTAAACCCTAGCGTAGATAGGACTTGTGGTTGAGCTAACTTAGTTTGCCAGTGCATACTTATTTCCCTGAAGTATTTATTAATTTGTACTTGTAAGTTTAGCCCTTTTATTATAAGAATAAGGTTCTGAATAGAGCCGATAAACGAGAAAATTTACTAATGAAGACACCAGATTTGCTAGATAATTTCGATAAGGAAATATTACGTACTTTACAAGAGGATAATAAAACCTCTTTGAAGCTCCTGTCTGAGAAAGTATGTTTATCTATAGCGTCCGTTCAACGCAGAATAAAAAAGATGGAGGATAGTGGTGTTATTTCTACCAATACAGCAGTCGTAGATCCCATAAAAATCGGAAAACTCATTACCATTGTTGTTGAAATACATATAGAAAAATCTCATTCATCTAAGATGGACGAGTTAAAGAAATCCTTTTCAGAACCGCCGATACAGCAGTGCTATTACGTGACAGGAGACGCAGATTTTATCCTGATCCTAGTCGTTTCAAGCATGGAAGAATATAGCGTTATTAGGAAAGAGTTGTTCTATGACAACCCAAATATTAAGTGGTTTAGAACAATGATTGTGATGGATCGTGTGAAATCGACATTGCATCAACTGATATAGCTTTATAAAGTTTAGTTAGAGTCTAAACAGGTTGAGATGGTATACAAAAGATTAAAGCACAAGCTGTTTTCATAATTACTGAAGTATTGACCTGTGTTGTTAATATCTTAGCCACTGAAGTTGTATGTAACAGCTTTATCCCCGTCTAGCACACTTATCAGTCCTTATAAGAAGAATTTTGAAATATAGTTGACTTTAGTAATATGTTTTTGAATAGCTACTAAACTTAAGAGAATACCATGACGATTCTACAATTCAGCTCAATTATCGCGTTAGTGACATTAACCACGCTAACCGGTTGCCAGCACACGGATAAAACATTAGAGAGCTCACTAGAAGTAGAACCCTCCAGTGTCATGCAGAAACTGTTTAGTATTAATGCGGATGAAGCATTTTATATCACTTTCCCTGACAATAAGAATCAAGTGGAATTGACAGAGTTTATCAGCGCCAATGACAGCCAAGATAGCAAACCGTATGTGAGAGGTGATCGCACCCATCACGGGTGCGTGGATTGAAACGCTAAGAACCCTATTTTTGTGCAAGTCCTAATATCGCACCCATCACGGGTGCGTGGATTGAAACATGGGTAGCGGTACGACTGGCGCAATGGCAGTTAATCGCACCCATCACGGGTGCGTGGATTGAAACAATATCTCGATTTACGCCAGCATTAAGTAATGAATCGCACCCATCACGGGTGCGTGGATTGAAACCATCTAGATTAGCCTCTAGAAATGCAGGGGTGATTAATCGCACCCATCACGGGTGCGTGGATTGAAACTACGCTAAGAATGGGTTTGGCGGCGAGGTTGTGCATCGCACCCATCACGGGTGCGTGGATTGAAACATTAAAGATTATGGCCCATTACGTGACTCTTATGCTTCGCACCCATCACGGGTGCGTGGTGAGTAGCGTTAAAAAATTACATGCCAATTTTAGCTGCGCAAGAGAAAATACCTTTAAGGATATTTTCTGAGAAACGGAATGACATTATACTGCTGAGAAAAATCACAGATTTCCCCTTGCGACGAGCTGAACATTCCCCAAATGTTCAGACTACCCTCGTCTCACATCACGGGTACATGGATTGAAACTACTATGCCTCCTTAAACCCTCACGACAACCATCGTCGTCTACCCCTTATTTGCTCTTGAATTTTTAAGCACGTTATCTCTACAATCAAAGGCATCTCTGATCATCAGTATTTAGATGATTGGTCATGCCTTTTTTTACCCTCCACCTACTGAGACAGCCATGTATGCGCTCGTTGATTGCAATAGCTTTTATGCCAACTGTGAGAAGCTCTTTCGCCCTGATTTAAGAGGTAAGGCAGTGGTCGTACTGTCTAACAATGATGGCTGCGTGGTCGCTCGCTCCAGTGAGGCAAAACAGCTTGGTATCAAGATGGGTGTGCCGTACTTTAAGGTCAAAGAGTTTTGTGCGCAGAACGACGTTACCGTCTTTAGTTCAAACTACACGCTTTATGCCGATATGTCTCACAGAGTCATGAGTACACTTGAGAAACTGTGTCCTACCGTTGAAGTCTATTCTATCGATGAAGCCTTTTTATACTTAGCGGATTATCCTACCGCAATGACTGATCTTGATAGCTATGGGCGTAAGCTCAAAAGCATCGTTGAGCAGTACACCGGTATTCCGGTATGTGTGGGTATGGGTAGTACGAAGACTATGGCAAAGCTTGCCAATTATGCCGCTAAAAAGCATCCCGCCACTAAAGGTGTCTGCGTACTAGATAACCTTCGATGGATAAGACGCATCATGCAGATCACCGATGTTGGTGAGGTATGGGGTGTGGGTCGTCGTTATAAGGTCAGACTTAATGAGATGGGTATTCATACGGTTTATCAACTCGCCATCTGTGAGCCTGCCAAGATAAGACAGCACTTTGGGGTAGTGCTAGAGCGCACTTGCTTAGAGCTTAATGGTCAAAGCTGTCTTGGTATTGAAGTACTAGAGGCTAAAAAGCAGATTATCTCTTCTCGTTCTTTCTCCACTCGTATTAGCTGCCCTGATGAGCTTAGCCAAGCAGTCTGTAGTCATGCGGCAAAAGCGGCAAGCAAACTACGTAAACAAGATAGCGTTTGTCATTATCTCAGCGTCTTTGCTAAGAATAGTCCGTTTAGCAAAACCGAGAGTTATACCTCCATATCTGGTCAATGTCAGTTTATAACCCCGACCGCTGATACCAGAGTGATGGTAGCAGCAGCTCGGCAAATACTGACGCAGATATTTGTCGAAGATATACGCTACGCTAAAGCGGGCGTTATGCTCTTTGATATCTGTCAGCACGATGAGGTACAGCCTGACTTGTTTGCAGAGGATAGTAACGACAATAAGCAATGCACTCAAAGTGCTAAAAGTGCAGAGGTCATTGCGGTGATGGATCAGCTTAATAAAAGGTATGGCCAAAACAGCAATCAGCAAGCGGCTGTGTTTATCGCGAGTGAGGGAATAAAGGATAAGCAGTCATGGCAGATGAGCCGGGATATGCTATCGCCTTGCTATACCACAAACATTAACCAATTACCCAAAGTAGATTAAATCAAAGGTGGACTCAATGACGGTTAAGATAATAGGAAGGCTGACTGACGAAGGTGAAACGGTATTACTGTCTTTATACAGCGATAGAGTCAAAGCAGGCTTTCCAAGCCCAGCAACAGACTATGTGCAAAACCGTATTGATCTAAACACACTGCTTATTCATAGCCCAACGACAACTTACTTGGTAGAGGTAGAAGGCGACAGCATGATCGATATTGGTATCTACCCCAATGATATTCTAATTGTGGATCGGTCACTAAGCGCTAGGAACAAAGACATCGTGATTGCACTGGTCGATGATGGCTTTACGGCAAAGCAGCTGATATTAGGTGAACACATTATCTTACGAGCTCATAATGAGAATTATGCAGATATCGTGGTGAAAGGGTCGCTTGAGCTGTTTGGGGTGGTGGTGAATAGTGTTAGGCGGTTTAAGAGGTGAAAGAGTATCTTGCCTTGCTTGTATTATCTTAATTAGAAATAAAGATTGATTAGGTAGCAAGCTACATCTTAACCTACTAACTTCTTATCATTTTCAAAACAATTCTTTTAGTCCTTCGCTAATAGATTATGTATTACTGCTTGAATGATTTACTCTTCAAAAACTGAGCATCTAAATCTAAAATCAATGTTAGATGTATAGCAAACCTTAGAAGAGGTGAATATTCATAATTAGAGGCTTCCCTTTTGTTGTTTTTCTTTGAGTTCTTTTTGCTATTTGAATTATGTATACCTAGACTAATAACATTATCTGGTTTATACGTCTCGAATTTTAAACCAGGGTAGTCCACTAGCTCTTCTTTGAGTAATAGAATTATTTCATCACTACCTCTTATAAGCCAGTACTTATCTTCAATTAGCTTAGTCCCAATCTTTAAGAAATCTATTACCTCATTCATATCTTTTGTAGAAAAATTAATACTAGGGCGTGAAGTACTCATTTTTGAAGTCGCAAGTCTAATAAAATGATTCCATTGTTCATTTTTTTGATCTCTAACTGCAGTAGTATTTGTAAAAAATTGATCTAAGATCCTCTGTTCACGACTATTTTTCAGTAACGATGGGGCTAACTTCAAGGTGTCTGTTTTAGTAAAAAATCGCTTATGCCCTCTGTTTGTTAAAATATTACGAACCTTAATAGCATTATCAAAATACTGTTGTGCGTGTAAGCCTTCGATATCGAATTTTGCAGCTACATCATCGACGTTTTTATCCTCTACCATATCTTCTAAGAACCCAATAACTCTTCGTAAACCATACCGCTTTAATAGCGTTTTATTGTTGGTATATGCATTGGCTACGACTGGGTTATGATCTTCTTGAATAGTAAACTGCTTTGGACTTCTATAATCCTTATCTAGTACTTTTCGGTACAATAGTTTTCTTATCTTTTGAAGATCAATACTATTGCTATCACCTCTATATCCGTTCTCTTTTAATTGTTTTTTATCTATACCAGTGATATTTTTAAACATGACATAAGGTAATTGAATCTCGGCTTGGCTAAGACTATAAGAAGCCATTAACCAAGCGGTGTGATTATAATGCTCAAAACTTCTGTCAGGTGCCAAGTGCCCAAGAAGATGAGCACAGCTATACCATAGCTCCTGACCCCAAATGTGCTCGCCTAGCAGTCCTGTTTTGATACGTTCAATATCTTCTTGATTGTAATCAGTCAGACTCATAACCAAGTCAGGATGACCTTGCATCACTAATGCTAAATTAGTCATCGCCGTATGCCTAAACCCATGAAACATCATGCGTACGTCTTTAAATCCCCCGATGTCTTGATGCAATAGGTTGAGCAGCTTGATTGGAACATGATCCGCAAGAGGTAAATGTGAGGAAGACAATGTAAAAATAAAACGTTGTTCATTTTCCGTTTCATTAATGCTAATAAATTTAATAAACAGTAATAACTCAGATGGCTTTAAAAGTGCAAATAGTGGGACCTCTCTTATACTATTGTCTGTTTTTATTAAACGATAGTGATTTGGACGTATCATAACTGACGGTTTGCCCTGCTGCATTCCTTCTATATCAGCATACTTAAGACCTAATATCTCTTTTTTGCGCATACCAGTACGATAGGCAACAATGAACAATACCGTAAGCATATCGGCTTCAACGACATCAATCCCAGTTCTTAATTGCGCTAGCAAGGTTGAAAATAGTTGTGGAGAAAACCATTCAGATCGGACTTTACGCTGCGATGACGTTAGTGGTACTTTAACCTTTGGAAATCCATATTCTACTTCAGCGAATCTATGCATACTTTGTAGCTGTTTTGCAGGGTAACTCAAGTCCTTGACAGCCATATCGTCAAGTATTTCATCATACAACTCCTCGAAGTATTCTGTTGTCCAACTCTCAAGCGGTTGATCTTTAGTAAACGTTAGCCATTCATAACCTATAGCGGTTATGTATTTGCTGATAGACTCATTATTAATTCCCTTTTTTTCTACAAGTGATAACACCCAACGGATTAATATCTTATAGTTCAATTCTGAAGAGTCATGTGACATCTGCAAGAGGTCATCAATTATATTGCTTTGCGATTTGGACTTATTTTGATGCTTATAGTTTTTATGCAGTCGTTGCTTAAGGGATTTGATCAAGTCTAGCTCATCATCTGGTTGACGACGAGGTGAAGCTTTCTCGTCGTCATCATTGGAAACAATGATTTCAAGATCTAAGAAATCGCTGTTCTTATAAGTTTTTTCAGTAGTTTGATACTTCTGATTAAGCAATCGTTCAAACGGGCTTTTAGTAAGACCGACGGTGTTCTGCTTGCCTTTGACTATAGTTACTAAGGCTTGATCTACATTAACCTCAGGTAGCATCTCCCATATATAACTGCTGTTGGAGAGCATAAATGCCAAGGTCGGTATTTCAATACTCAACTTCCGTAATAATGGAGCTAAGGTAGACCTGAATATATTTTCAGTACTCGTCTCAGTCAGTGTTTCGTGTCTTCTCCCATCTGGCGTTAGTATCGTTTCAGCCTTACGATGATAGTCATTTAATCGTATTAACCAACACATCGTAACGCTGCCTGTGATGATCTGCTGAGTGCAATACAAGTTATCAGAAGTATATTCATTACCATACTGCTTATTTTTATAGCGCACATGATTAATAATATTAAAATTTATAAAAGGTTGGCGCTCTCTTAATTCGACAATAGTGTTGACATAGTTTACGAGCGTCTTTTTATCGTTAATTCCTCCATACACCATTGCTGAAAATATCAGCCATCCTATAATTTGGGTCTCTGTATAGTGATCAGTATCTTGCCAGTGTTGATGAGCAATTTTCAAAATACGGCTCATCTGCTTACCATTTTTAATCCAGTCAAAATCAACACTCAAGGTATTGATCTTAGCCTTAACTGCTTTTGGAGGCATTGAATATGCAGTATTTTTGGTCTGAAAATTATCATTTTGATATGTGATGAACTCATTAAGCAGCGTATAAGCATGTGCTAGAGAATACCCTTGATAGCAGTAGCTAGGAATGTTTGAGGTCATCTGACTATAAAACGTTTCGAGTACGGTATCAGTTATTCGTTGACCTTTCGTTATTGGGCATATTTTGGCTTCATCAAATAAAGCATCCCAGTTTTTTTGAAACATTAGTAGTAGGCTACGTTTATTTAGTTCTGAGGGTGTTAGCTCATTTTCTACATCAATTAATTGATAGCCAGTAAATGATTTGACAAAAAATTTATCAGTGATTCGTCCGTTTGAATTTACCAAGATGATAGACCCTTATTTTAAATAGTTAATAACTTACGCATCTTGTAATCTTTCTAAGTGTCTTTCTACTATAGTAGCCAACGATTTTATACCAATAGATTGTGCAATTATTTCGAGAGTAGCACCTACTCCATATATCTGCTGTTTAGAGATTGAAGAGAACTTATTTAGAGCTTCTTGATCACGCCTTTCATGGCCAATAATTTCATTAATCAGCGGTATTGGTGTATTGAGTCTCTCTAACTGAGTACGGACAAAATGCCGAACCCAATAGGGGTCAATATCTAGCTCATGAGGCGTCTTTCTAATAATATCGCCACGTTTGATAGGGTTTAGCTGGTGCGTAGATTCCAAAAGATTAATAATGGTTGATTCATCATTATCATCTAGCGTCTTGCCAATAAGATTAAATAACTTTCTATCTTCAATAAAAGTCACTCTAAAGATTCGTAAGAACTTTTTGTAGTCTGTTATTAGTTGTCTAGCACTTTCGCATAAGGGTACTAGTCTATCCGTCTTACTATTACGGTTCGGCTTATCATCTACGATTAGCCAACCCATTTCTTCATCTATCTGATTTACTGAACCTGGTATACCGTTGTTAGCTCGAATACCTGTCGACAGACAGATGGCATACCATGTATAGATACTATATCTATTAAAGAGTTCAAACGTCGTTTTGCTATCAGATACCCATAACGTTAAGTCTAGAATTAGATTTTTGACATGTTCGATATTGAGCACCTGCATACTACCTGTAGAGAAGTCCGGCACTGGTTTATCAAAGTAGCTAAAATCATAAGTTAAGCCTGCACTTAATGAGACTAAACAATCTTTATAAACAGAAATAATGTCATCGTTTGAATGACTACTATAATAAATTGCAGGAGCTATAGAGGCAGGTGTACGACAAATGAGATCGGCGTAATGTCTATTACCTGATGGCGTAAATCGACGAATATACATATGTAAAATTTTCGATATACGAGTATCGGTAAGGTAAACGATCTTGAGCTGACCTTTCATCGCTTTAATAAACTCTTTAATCCTCTCCATCGTTAGTTCTGATGCACTAACCTCTGCCAACTTACGAGTCAAATCTATAGGCAGTGGTAAATAAATGAGATCAGATTTATTTTCAAAACAGGAGGTTCTAGCTTCTGCTCTATCACTCACGCCTAACCTATGCATAATAAAAGCTTGCTCATTATCGTACTCAAGTAATGAGCTTTCGCTAAAAAACTTGGGGGTTAATAACGTTTTGATAGGTAAGCTGGTGATTAAAGAGAATAGTAAAAGAGCGGCTACTGGTTGTTCGCTATAGGTTACTAAATGGTTAAATACTGCTTGGCAGCTCGTTTTTGAAAGATAACGAATGTTAGTGGCTAATTCAAAATCATGCGCTGCCATGTAGGTTTGCTGTACCGATTCATCATAGTTGTGAAGTGGTGCGGTTTGCTTAGAGAGATCGGGTTGCGGATAACTAAAAAAATAGTCTGAATTATAGGCGTCTACCAATTCTTCAACAGATACACTTTCTTTGGATAAAGATGGTCGTTGACAAAATGGCAACATCTCTGTTGGATTATTATCAATAGGATCAGAGACGTTATTAGAATTATAAAATCTATAAAAATGAGGCTGTGCATTAATAGGTATAGTTTCAGCTTTAGGGTTTTGCCAAGGTTTAGGTTTAGGTTCTGCTTTGTCTAGCTTACCTGATTTAGAGCCGCTGTCATCACTCGTTTCTTCTTGCTCTTTGTTCTTCTTACTACTGCGTCTATTTTTTCTTTCAGGATAGTAAGCCCATTCTATTATCTGATTAATTTGCTCGATCTGACGCGCACGTTTCTTATAGTTACTATTGTCATCTTGCTTCCAAGGTGCATTCTCCAATACTCCAGCACGCTCATTGAGCTCATCTATCAAAGCTTGTAGATGTTGTGTTTCAAACTCTAAACTTGAGAATGGTGATAAGGTTTGAAAAAGTTCATAATTCCAAAACCATTGGTAGTCCGAAGTTTGGGTATAGCCATACATTTTAAATTTTTTTAGAATACTTTTGGCTTGTACAGGGTTTAAATTGATGTGTGACAGCACACTAAGATAAATGGCGAAGCCTAGCCACTCTCTGATCAGAGCATAGTCAGTATTAGAGACAGTTAAATCTTCAAAATTATGTTTAACAAGGGCTAACAACCAATAAATATCTGCTCTTTTTTTATTTCTTTTAGGTCTGTCATAATTTGGAAGAATAGATGCTAATGCTTCAAAGTCTAAGGACTGATGCCTGTTTAAATGGTAGTGATAAAATATGCACTTAATGACTCTGAACACATCTATGTTGTCATACAAGATATAGTGCGGTAGTAGCTGCTTTATTGCAAAATTGATTTTAGCTTCATCCATCACACGGCTCCTCTAAAGGAGTTTTACCACGCGAACTGTGATAACTAGTTTCTGATGATCCAACTAGATTAATAAATATTTTTGTCGTTAGTTTTGAGTGGTTAAATAATTTAATACAGTCATCTTCAGACAGCTGCTTTTTCAATTGCTCATAACACTTAACTAGATTTAATAAACTCTTATATCTCGTGATAAAAAATATTATCTCATTAAATGCATAGAACCTAATCTGAGCCTCGGTTAAACCTTTGCTTAAGTTCAAATTTAGTTCAAATTCATAGATATTGCTATCTTTTGTGTCGGTTGTAAGACAATGATTTAAGATAAAGAATTTATCATAGAACAGATACACCTTACTACTTTGCTTCTCTACCTGACACATTTGCAAACATTGAATTCGAGTCCAAAATTCAATATCGCTTTGTCTTATGTATGGGAAGATGAGACGATCAAATATCTTATAGTAGCCAGTGTTAGCTTGATGAACGATTAGCTCTTTTTGCTTTATATCGTTTAGATAAATGCTTTTCATAAATAGTAAAACCCAATAACGCTTATTAAAATCTCACATTATTTAATCTACTACTATTTTTCATAATTACAAGCAGTTATTATAAAATACCCAGTATTTTCAGCAACTTATACCAGAATATACCTAAATATATCTTAAAATACCTATACATACCATTTTCATTTGAACCTAACCTTAGGCTTAGTGTTGTCGCTTTATATTTTAGAACAGAAATAACGACTATGATGATATGAGGATTATTGTGATCACTAGAGTGAACAGAGTAGCTTAGAGTCACATTTATGACAAAAGGCTCATAATTAACTTACCTACTCAGTCACTCTTCGAACATCAAACACGCTCTCAAGCTTACCCGATATTGCTTCTCGGTTGTCAGTAGCGAGATTACCGTCTGGATCACTGTAGCCACTCACGCCCCCTTTAGTGATACTACTATCACTATCACCGTCGCTGTCTGTGCCATAGCCAAGCCCATTCATGGTAGCTTGTGGTTTGCCTTCGGTTTTACCAAGACTCAAGCCTACAGAGATGGCATCGCCCTCATAGCTTGTAGTGTTGATGATATCTGAGGTTTCTATGCCTTGTTTAAAAACGGTTTGATTGTCCTCTGCACTGACAGTGGTAAAGCCTGCGCCATCAAATCTACCTTTGCCTTCAACAATTAGGTCTGAGAATTGGGTGAAGTAACCCGCTTGTTCATTCACGGCTTTATAGTCGGCATTAACGTCCGTTATGCCACCGTTCACCGATAGACTAGAACCTGCACCGCCACCTAAAATATCAAAGTCTCCAGTGAAGTCTACATTCTTCTGATTGCTGTCATAGGTCGCCGTGTCTTGACGACTAATGCCAGTGAAGTTACCACCAACACGTCCCGTTAGTTTATCGGTGTTGAGGGTGGCACTGTCAAAGGTGACGTCATTATCGATGTCAAATGTAGTGGTGCCTTTGATGTTTAGTGTACTGTTGGCATAGCCTTTGCCACGACTTACATTAGCAGTGATACCAGCACTTGCTTGACCGCTATTACCTGTAGAGGCGTAACCGCCAATCGCAGCGCTTGAACTTGAATTCGTGCTGCGGATGTTACTGTTCTGGGTGACGTCGTTGACGTTAAAGTCATTGTCGGCTTGGAATAGGGCGTTATTAGTGACGTCTAGAGTACTGCCGTTGATGTTAATGTTGCTATCAGTGCCAGCACCTGTGGCAATAAGGGCTAGGTTGTTAGTAGTGATGCTTGAGCCTTGGTTTTGATCGTTGTAGCTACTAGAGTTTGATTGGCTCTTTCGCGTGCTGATGGTGGCTTGGATGCGGGTGTTGCCTAAGCTTAATACGCCTTGTAAGGCGTCGCTAGTTTGTTTGGCCAAAGCACGATCTTTTGGTATCGCTGCCATGCCTTTCATGCGCGTACTACGTGTATTACCAGTAGCCTCTTCTAGATTTTTGATAGTGTTGACATTATCCACTAAGCTATTAGAAACAGAGACTGTCAAACCCGTTTGCTTAAACTTTTGCTCGCTTTGGTTGGTAGTGACATTCATGTTATTGTCAATATCAATGTCTTGGGCACGGACGACAACGTTGCCTCGATTGCTGTTATTAAGAGCGTCTTGAGTGTCTGTACCAGTACCAGCGATGAGGTTGCTACCAGTCTGTTGATAGTTGCGCCCTGCGTCAATGATGACATTACCGTCGATAGCACCAACATTGCTGCCTACATATTTAGTCTCGGTTTTAGTATTGCTATTATCGGTTTGCTGCTTGCCGATCGTAAAGCCTGTGCTACCTTCACTACCGAATATTCCTTTTTTCTTCTCTTGGCTTGAGCTATTTTCAGTCAGTGTATTTTTTGCAGCCAAGATACTGAAATCACGACCAGCGCTTAGTTGGGTGCCGCTATCGCTCAGCGCATTGGTTCCCGTTAAGCCAATATCGCGCCCAGCTTGAATAGCAACGGTATTGCCTTCAATGTTACTAAAGTTAGCCACTTCTCTACTTTTAGCACCACTCTCTTTAATAGAGCTACGAGATAACTGTCCACTAACTTTGTAGCCAGATTTAGCGTCTACGCTCTCAGAGGATAGGCTGTTTTCTATCGTGACATCTTGACCTGCGGATAATGCGACAGCCCCTGTGTCAGCAATAACGTTGCTGCCTCTGATACCGATATTATTATCGGTTCTTAGTGTGATATCGCCTTTAGCGGTGATAGTGCTACCAACTTCATCACTGACTTTTACTTGACGTTGATTGTCTTCGTTAGCATACATTGACTCACTAAAGCCTGTGGTTGCTATTTCGAATCTAGTTACGCCTACCAGATATTTAGAGAGCCCCAATCTTTTTGATTGGGGCTTTTTTTATGCTTGTAATATAAGGGCTGTAGCGGAATAGCGAGGTTAATTTCAATCAAGAAATATCTGGTTCCTATTGCCCTACTCTCTTGGCAACACTATACCAAAAGAAGTCGCAGGCTTTTCAAATAAAGTCAAAAACCTTATTAAGTCGATTTTACTCCCTTCAACACTCAAATCATCAGAGGAAATCATCTCTTTAATGCCCGCTTCGCCAATGAGCATATCGACAAACAATGGCCGTGGTAAACTTAGCGTAGCATTTACTTCCTGCTCCAGTGGCGTTCTACTATCCAATAAACGATGATGTAAAACTGAATTTTCAATCCAGAGTAAATGGCTCTCATTGAGATCAGTAAAATTGATTTTGACCTGCCAATCCTTATCCGTTGCATCTTCAGATTTTAAGCGCACCGCCATCGTATCAAAGAAGTTAGATACTGGCGTTTGTAAAAACATATCTTTCATATCCGCCATATTGATGCCAGTATCTGGGTTCCCTTGGCGTAACTCCAGTGCAGCCGTTAAATACACATCACGCCATGGACCAGACTCAGTTTGATATCCCAACTGATCATAAGTACGTGCTAATAATCCTCTAGCCTCCGCATTTCTACCATCTGAAAATACTAAATGGTTTAATAACTCAGCTGACCAGCGATAGTCTCCGTCATCAAACGCACTTTTAGCTTGTGCTAGCATCTTGTCACTACCGCCTGCAAGTTTGACATAAGCGCTAGCACGCTGAGAGTCAGGCAGTGGATCTAGATGAGCAGGATTAGCATCGTACCAGCCCAGATAGCTTTGATAAACGGCTCTAGCATTATGTTTGACAGTACCGTAATACCCACGGTTTGAGAACACATTGGCTAAGCTGGCAGGGAGTCTGACCTCTTCGGCAATTTCACCTGGTGTCATGCCTTGGTTCATGCGACGTACGCTTTGATCATGAATAAACTTATAAGTATCACGTTGTTGTTTCAAAAAGGTTTGAATCTTATCTTGTCCCCACATCGGCCAATGGTGGCTTGCGAAGTAAATGTCAGCATCACCAAACAGATTACGTGCCTCCTCTATATATCCACTCCACTTCAATGCATCCCGCACTTTGGCACCGCGCAGGGTATAAAGGTTATGCATGTTTCGAGATACCAGCTCTGCCCCGCCAAAAGCTTTGTACTCTGGTAGATAAAATGTAAATTCTGCTGGTGCCTCTGACTCAGGCGTGTACTGAAACTCAAACTTCACACCATCTATATCTAAATTAGTAGGGGTAGTACTGACTAACAGGTTGGGTTCTACGATGCTAAATTGACCAAAAGCGGGACCTTTACCCAAACCCGTATCGACATGACCGAGTGCACTTCGCGCAAGATCTTTACCATACATATAGGAGGAACGACGACTCATAGCGACGCCAGCTATAATATTTTCGCTAGTGGCCTCTTCCATAAATCCTTCTGGGGCGATCACTGGTATACCCTGCTCATCAATCTGCTGTTGATTAACAACCCCTAAAACACCACCAAAATGATCGATATGACTATGAGTAAACACAATAGCACTGATGTCAGTTAGGTTTGGATAGCGTGTAGCCAAATGCTTCATAGCAAAATCATAAGCGTAGCGCGCTGTTTCTTTTGAGGTCATGGCATCGATTACTATCCAGCCGCTATCCCCTTTTATCAAAGTCATATTAGATAGATCAAAACCACGCAATTGATAAATGCCTGGCGTTACTTCGAATAAACCTTGAATGTTGTTCAGCTTTGCTTGACGCCAAAGGCTAGGATTGACCGTATCAGGAGCGTCACCTGTAATAAAGTCATAAGCGCTCATATCCCAGACGTTCTTAGTCGGGTCAGACAAGGATGAGATTTGCATAGACGCTACGCTCGCAATAAGGCCACGGCGAGCATCTTCAAAATCCTGCTGATCGGTTAAATTAAGCTGGTTTGCGATTTGACTATTGGCTTCTATAGTGGTCAGCGTTGCAGCGCGTTCATCATCATCGACATCAATGGTAGGTGACGATGAGTTACAGGCTGCTAATAACATACTACTACAGAGTATAAGTAAGCGATTTGAGATTATCACCTTTGAACCTAAGCGACTGATACGAGAATTTTTTGTAAAAGTAATCCTTGCCATAGTAAATCCTTTTCCTATTTTCTACACAAAACGCGGTAGACTAAGCGCCACACGAACGATAGTGGCAAAATTAATTTAAATCCCTCATAATATTTTTATGACTAGCCTATATATGATGAATAAACACAATGAGCGACCATAAATACAGTGTTCATAAAAGCATGATTCTTTCAAATCGAAAGGCACTGGCTTTGTATTTATTTAAAATAAATCGTGCTCATGATATTCCTAAAATCATGTCGCTCTCAGTTGATTTAGATACCTTTAAAAGTGATCGTGTACCCCTAGAGGTGGTCACTAATGAGATTGACTTGGCTGTACAAATCTTGCAAGAAGACTATATCGGTCTAAAAATTATGGAACTCACTGATGTAAAGCTTTTACCCCTATACATAGGCATCAAGCTGTGTATCGATCCCTTAATAAAAGCTGATATCCAAGTTCCGCTAATTGTCCTTTGTCGTTTGGTGGCTCGCTATTTTAAGGTTATCACTGAGTCCATACAGGTCACCTTGACTGAAGAAAAGCGCTTACTACGTTTAGACTTTAATCCAAGTCTGCCGGAGCTGGCGAATAACCATCAGATTGACGGCGTTATACTCGCTGTCTACAAAATTTTATCCGAATTTAGCGCATTACAACCTGTCAGGCTCACTATTGCTCATCGCCGTTCATCACATGGTGCCGAGCTTTATAAACAGCTATTAGGTATTCCTGCCGAGCTCTCTGGCATGAAAAATAGTTTGTATTATCCTTTGTTAGAAGGTTATGACTATCCGCCCAGTTCTGATTCAATGACACGAATTGAATCCTCAACAGAAACTAGCTTCTTCATTGGTCCATTGCAGTACATGTTCGATAAAGAGTTTCCTGACTTAAGTTACGTTGAGCGCTGCCAGCATATCTTAGTGACTATTATAGGTATAAGTGAAACGACACGTGAGACCGTCGCTTCCGTACTAAATATAAGCGTTAGTAGTTTACAGAGACGTCTGCGAGAAGAGAAAACCTCATTTCAGAAAGTACTACTACTGACCAAAAAAACAATGGCCCATAAATATCTAGTTGATCAACACCTCTCGGCTACTGATGTTGCTTTTTTGCTAGGTTATCAGTCTCACAGTCAGTTCTTTCAAGCTTTTAAACGCTGGTATGCAATGACCCCGATGGCTTATCAAAAGTTGCATCGGGGACATAAAAGATCATCCAATTAAGCGCTCTTTATCTATTGAGGTAGAGACTTATAAGCATCACAGCCCAAAGCTTCAAACTCAGCTTTGGTGAAGTACTGTACTGTCGGTATAAACTCTCCTAATACATCAGCTTCATCACCTGGCACTTTAGTATTTTGAATAGCTTCATCAAAATTAGGATCAGGTAACATATTTCTTAAGATTAGTAGACCATCAGTCGCATTGTTTTCCCTGCCTTCAATAATAGAGAAACCATCGCCTTGATCTGACCACGGTAAGTAGCCAACACCACAATCGTCTGTGACGTTACTTGGACGATCCTCAGGTAAGCTAGTCGCTATCGTAAAGTAACCATCTGGATTGATTGTGACTTGCTCATCATACAGACAGCCTGTTACCTTTTGCGAATAGTACTCATTTTGACATAGCGACCAGTAGCGTAACTGCGTATCATCGGTGTCAAAGATATCACTGCCTTGTAGCGTTGACGGTACCGTTGGAATCTTCCCGCGGATAACAGCAACTGGTTTGATATCTCTATCAATATAAGTACCGATATACTGGTTTTCTAAGTTAGCATAAAAGGGAACTTGTCTAACAGGGTTACCATCACACTGTCCCAAGAATCCACATCGAAGGCTAAATGGTGTGTTATAAACCGCACGCCAGGTTGGATTCTCTTTAGCAGGATTGTTTTGACGGAATCTGGCATAAGTATCTGGCGGTATGACCGGAATCTCTATCAGCTCTTGATCCGCTTGTAGGGTATCGCAAAGATTTTGACCCTTAAGGACTTCACCACTACTCAGTGTTAGCTCAGGATCAGGTAAGCCAACACCACCTGTCGCATCACGCCCTTCATTAGGAACATAAACTCGATATAAAAGGATAGCTTCAGTGCCAACTGCTGCATCGTCATAAAGTACGTTGTCTAATGGGATAACAGGTGCTGCACCTGCCGCAACCTCAAACTGAAAGCCACGATTTTCATTATTACGCTCGGCACCTGGGATAAAAGGATTGATGGCGCCACTATTGGGTTTGATGTCACGATCTCCTAAAGCAAATGCAGGAGATTGATCTTCTGCACGATAGCTATTGAATGACATGTAACGTGCATAAGGATACTCGCCATTAAGTTTTAAAGTAGCGTCTTCAGGCAGCATGTATTTAGCGTGCCAGTACGTAGCCCCTGTATCAGGGTAGGCAAAGTTTGCCTTTGGATTATCGATATTGTAAGGACCACCCCAAAAGCAACCCTCAACATCTTCTGACACATTGCTATCTGGAATAGTCGTCGTAATATTGTCATTGTCATCATCATCGCAGGCAGTTAAAAAGCCCATACTGATAATAATAGCGCTGGTTAGCGTCAGTTTTTTAAGATTAAGCATAAATGCTCCTTTTATCATCATTACGTCCTTGTTCAGCGTTATGCTGGTTACTATTGCAAAGTTATCATCAGAGGTACTCAAGCGCTAGACGCATTCGGGTCAACGGTTATAACGACTATGTCTTTGCGAGTCATCTCATTCTTAAATGTGTTAGTCAAAATTCAAAAAATTTTGAGTTTGAAAATGTAAACCTAAAACTTATCTACAGCTCTGCTACGTTCTAGTTGAGACTACTCCTGTATAATCGCTTGATAACGGGATTTAATTATCAGACAGTAAGTAAAAAAATAACCCTTCAGTACACAAAAAAATTTGTTATTATGACTGACAGTCTTTAAAATGACCAGTAGTCACACTTTTGATAGGTAGAAAATATGGGCATTCAAGAGCGCAGAATTCGTGAGTTTGAGCAACGTGGTGAAGAAATCCTAGATGCAGCTTTGAGCCTATTTGGTTCAGACGACTGGGAACAGGTTACCGTTGAGCAAATTGCGAAAAAATCTGAAGTGGGCAAAGGCACCGTTTATAAACATTTTGAAAGTAAGAATGAGATTTATGTACGCCTTGCTATTCGCTTTCAAAAAGGTATGGCTGCTGAGATAGCGCTTATCGATCAGTCATTGCCTGTGCTTGATAAGCTTCGTAGTCAATTGCGCGTCGCATGGGAGGCGCATCTTTCTAGCAAAGAGCTACATCGAGTTTTCATGTTTTGTAGCCGATCTGAGTTTCGCGCGCAACTGCCCAGTAATTTACTGCTAGAAATGCAAGAAACTGAAGGCCAAGTCAGCTTCTTTAGTCACAAGCTTATGCAGGAAGGTATTGAACAAGGCTTGTTTGCAGACAAACCTATTCATTTATTACTTTTTGGGCTACAAGCCATATTTTGGGGTGCTATTCAACTGATTTGGAGTGGTTATCTTGGCGATATTGATCATGATGAGCATCTGGAAGAAGTCACGAGCTTTATGATGGCAGGACTAGTGCAGCATGATCAGCCGCTTTCAAAAACGCAGTAACCGTACTGGGCTACCAATAGCTTTATAGCTATCAAATACGCCCATTTTTTTTATCCAGCAGTGACCGTCAGTCATTAATAGACTATCAGTATTATAAAAGAGACAACTATGAACCCTTATGTAAACAGAGCAAAAAACTTGTCCTACCAAGCCGCCACTGCATTACTAATATTGACGACTTTAGGTATAGCTACGACAGCTAACGCTGAGTCAGAAAGAAATGACTGAGAAAAACAAGGGTCAATCAAACCTTACTCTTGGTGCAGGTGTTATTTATGCCCCTGAGTATGAAGGATCGGAAGATTACAAGGTAAGAGCCTTGCCCGTTATTAATTATCGCAAAGGTCGTTTCTTTGTCGGCACGCTTGGCGGTGTGGGCTACGATTTATCTAATACTAAAGACCTATCTTACGGTCCTATCTTATCTTATCAATTCGGACGCGACGAAAATGACAATGAGCGTTTAGAAGGACTCGGTGACATTGATGCAGGTGCTGATGTGGGCGCTTTCGCTAGATGGAATCTAAAGCCGTTTTCAGTAAACAGCTCTTTAAAGTATGGCTTGGGCGATGTAGAGGGCGCACAAGTAAAATTAGGCGTCGGCTATGCTTTGCCACTTAGTGTGAAAGACAGTCTCCGTTTTGAAGCTTCTGTAGACTGGGCTGATGAAGAAGTGATGCAGACCTATTTTGGCGTGACACCAGAACAATCAAGCCGCTCAGGCTTGGATCAATATGACGCTAGCTCTGGTATCAGGCGCTATGGTATGGGCGCATCTTGGACTCATGTCTATACACCAAAAGTATTTTCAACTTTGAATGCAGGGATTTATCAGCTAGGTAGCGAAGCTGCTGATAGCCCAATTACTACTGAAAAGACTGGTAGTTTAGTAGGTGCTAGTGTTGGTTATAAATTCTAAAAAAGCAATATTTCTGCGACCTACTCATCATTAGCAATCATTAAATTTGATGTGTTATGACACTAGATATCGTTACTTCAGGCACTAAAAGGTGGTTGGAATAGTAAATCCAAATAAGTCCCAAACATAGAGAACGATCATGAACATTAAACACTGGGCTCTACCTTTAAGTCTTGCAATAGCTTTAGTAGCAGGCTGCTCAAAAGAGCCTGAAGCTGTCGATACCAATACCAAAGAGGTAAGCGTACGAGCCGTTAGCGTAGATACTGTTACGCTACGTCCCATGACGGGAAGTGTTGCTGCGTCGGGGTTACTGTTGCCACGTGAAGAAGTAGCCGTAGGCTCTGAGATATCGGGCTATCGAGTTGCTGAATTACTGGTCGATGAGGGAGCAACCGTTAAGAAAAACCAAGTATTAGCGCGTCTTGACCCCAGCCTACT
>TARA_R110000765_G_scaffold425694_2_pt1 | contig 39439 bp, 42 predicted proteins | sample TARA_R110000765 | Tara Oceans TARA_R110000765 (sample SAMEA4398168) | marine metagenome | biome: Polar Biome; feature: [MES] marine water layer (ENVO:01000295) within the mesopelagic zone...; material: water (ENVO:00002006), including particulate matter (ENVO:01000060) such... | reverse complement strand
CCGCAACAAGCGCCAGTGCCGCGCGAGCGGCTTAGTCCAAGAGCCCAATTTTCCGGATGCTGCAGCCGGTTCGAAAGTCCGCTTTTGACACCTGTCAGCCTTGCGATGAGTTCTTCAACTTGGTAGCTGACACCACAAAGATTGGCAGGCAAATCGCATGGCACACAAAGTATTCATAGACGGGGAAGTCGGTACTACCGGACTTCAAATTCGTGAACGTTTGCGGCAACGGGACGACATAGAACTCATTTCCATCGACCCTGCCAGTCGCAAAGACTTAGATGAGCGGTTGCGTTGCCTTGAGGCAGCCGACATCGGAATTCTTTGCCTGCCTGACGCTGCCGCCATTGAGGTAGCTGACCAACTGCGCCACACGGACACACGCCTGATCGACGCCAGCACAGCACATCGGGTTCACGATGATTGGGTGTTTGGATTCCCTGAATTGGATGCTGAACGCCGCGCTGCCATTGCTACGGCAAAGAACGTGTCAAACCCCGGCTGTTATTCAACGTGTGCAATTGCGTTACTGCATCCATTGGTAAACACCGGTGTTCTTGATGCGGACGCACCTATCAGCATCAATGCGATCAGCGGTTTCTCCGGTGGGGGCAAAGGGATGGTCGAGGAGTTCCAAAGCGGCGTTTCGGACAGTTATTTCGTTTATGGCATGTCCCAAAATCACAAGCATGTTCCTGAAATCATGAAATACGGTGGGCTGATCAAACGGCCTGTCTTTGCGCCGTCTGTCGGCCAGTTTGAACAAGGTATGCTCGTTCAAATCCCATTACCCGTCGGGATTGTGAGAGACACAGGCGCGGTAGGCTCAGTATTGAGCGACCACTATGCGGAAAGCCAGTTCGTATCGGTTGTCACACCTTCTCACTGTTCCGATAGAATTGATCCACGTAGTCAAAACGGCACGAATATGCTGGAACTTTCTGTCCATGGTGACAGACAAGACGGCCCTCTCGTTCTCATGGCTGTCTTGGATAATCTTGGGAAAGGCGCGTCCGGCGCTGCGGTTCAAAACATGAATATCATGCTTGGACTGAACGAAGGTATTGGACTTTAGACTCAGTAAATGCTGACATTCACACATTACGCAGCATTTTGCCGGGACCGATGACTGCAACGCGGACCTTTCTGCCGTTCGCTGCAAGTGCATGATCCTTAGCTTCGCCTATGCGGTATCTGGAAAGGACGGCGGGGAGCGGTCATTCGCTGCGGCTTGAACCAATGTCGGCATTGTAGAGCCTCACACGCCGGGGGGACAACGCGCTCGATCAGAACCTACGCCAGATCGCGACCGTGTCGGCGCGTCCCCACCAACACGTTCATTTCTTTACGACCAATGCCGGATGTCTACCTCGCCAATATCGTGTTACATTGACAATGGAATCACGAGGAGGAGCGGGGTTTTGCTGGAACATGCACTTGTTCTGGATTCGTTAGGGGCGCCGATCAGGCACCGGCAGAAAACCCATTCAGCTGATTGGGACGAAGTGGAGGACTTCTGCCGGTCGGTCTATATGCGATATCGGGTGCGGCCTTTGGATCGCTTGTCCCTGCCGGATGCGACCATGATTTCGGCGAAGGCGGGCTGTGTGACCATGACCCGGTTTGCCTACGGCACCGGCATTCACCTTGACCGTTTCGATCCTGATGCCGGAAACATCCTTGTTCTTAACACCCTGCGCGGGGCATTGGATCATCAAACCGATGGTGGCTCTATTGCAACCGCTGCCGGGGAAAGCTTTGTCGTAGATTGCTCCCGAGCCGAATATTGGCTTGAGGGTGATCCCGACCATATGCAGCTGAACCTCACGATCCCGCATCAGGCGATGGTTGATACGGCCGAGAGGTGGTTCGGTTTCGTGCCGGATGACCGCCTGTGGACGAGCCGTGTCAAGATCGGCGGCCCCAACTCAGCCTGGCCCGCGCTTCTCGATTATGCCACCCGTGCCTTAACGCGCGCGGGCGAAGTCTCATCCGACGCAGTCTTGGTGCGGCATATCGAAGAGATGCTTTGCGTCGAACTTCTGCGACAGTGGGCATCGGCCGCTGGGTTGAGCCTTGAGACCGGGGCCCGCTGTGCAGCCCCCGGTTACGTTCGCGCGGCCGAGGAGATCATGGAAGCCGAAGCGCGCGAAGCACCTTCAATCGGCGATGTGGCCAAGCGTGTCGGCGTTTCTGCAAGGACACTGTCCGGCGGATTTCAGAAGTTTCGAGGTATTTCGCCTCGGGCATTCCTCGTGGCGCGGCGGCTTGACGGGTTTCGCCGGGATCTTGAAACTTTGCCAGCCAATGTGACCGTCACCGTGATCGCCGCAGACTGGGGCTTTTCGAACTTCGGCGCTCTGGCCGGCCGGTATCGAGAAAGGTTCGGAGAAACGCCGTCGCAGACGCGTGGTCGGGTCGCACGACGCGTCCGCCCGCACTGACTTCGTTTCCGAAATCGGACAGAACATACCGGTTGCGAACAGCGCGGCCGATCAGTGTTCCGCATTCTTCTCTTCACATCTTCAAGGGAGGAACCAATGAAGGACATCAACCCAAACGATCTGAAAATCCGGTGTGACGCCGTTCTGAACGGACTGGGCACCGGTCCGTCGCGTGTGCCCGGGGTTGTCGCGATGGCAACGGACCGCAATGGCGATATCTACGCCGGCGCGGCCGGAGAGCGGCGGCTGGACGGCGACGCAATGACGGAGGACACGGTCTTCGCCATCTTCTCGACCACCAAGGCAATCGCTGGCACCACAGCCCTGCAATGTGTCGAGGAGGGTTTGTTGGACCTCGATGCGCCTGCGAAAAACTACGCCCCGGCCATCGGTGAGTTGAAGGTGATCGACGGGTTCGACGCGGACGGCACCCCCAGACTGCGCGCCCCCAAAAGTGATGTCACGACCCGCCAACTGATGCTGCACACGGCCGGTTTTGGCTATGATTTCTTTAACGAGACCTATAAGCGCCTCGCCGAAGAGCAGGGCCAGCCCTCTGTCGTCACCGGCAGCCGCGCCTGCATCGAAACCCCGCTGCTATTCGATCCGGGCACGAAGTGGGAATACGGCACGAACATCGACTGGGTCGGACAGGTCGTCGAAGGCATCCGCGGCAAACGCCTGGGCGAGGTTATGAAAGAGAGGATCTTCGACCAGCTCGGCATGCAGGATATCGCCTTTACCCGGACGCCCGACATGAAGGAGCGGACCGCGACCATCCACGCGCGGGGCGAGGATGGCGGGCTGACCCCGATGGACGACTTCGCACTACCTGATGACCCTGAGGTCCACATGGGCGGCCACGGGCTCTACGCGACTGTGCCGGAATACATGAAGTTTATCCGCATGTGGTTGAACGACGGTGCCGGTCCGAACGGGCGGGTCCTGAAACCCGAAACCGTCGAATGGGCCGTGCAGGGCGCACTTGTCCCACCGCAGAAAGTCACCATGCTGCCCGGCGTCATTCCCTCGCTTTCGAATGATGCAGAGTTCTTTCCGGGCATACCCAAGGACTGGTCCTACACCTTCATGGTCAACACCGAAGACGCGTCCACCGGGCGCCCGGCCGGCGCCATCGGCTGGGCCGGGCTGGCGAACAGCTACTATTGGATAGATCGAAAGAATGGGATCGGCGGCTACTGGGCAACGCAGATCCTGCCGTTCGCAGATGGGGTCTCCTTTCCAGGGTATATGGATTTCGAGAGCGCGGTCTACGCGGCCCTCTCGGGGCAATAACGGCATTTTCCTGCTATGCCAAAGGGCGGGGCGCATGCGCGCCCCGTCGGACTTGCCGGTTTTCACGCCTTAGATAGGTTATGAGATAAAGAAGCCATTGGACGGGTTTGGACCGAACGTCCGCTAAGGGCCGTGTGCGAAAATACAAGCTACATCTGAGGTAGTTTGCGATTGTCTCGCGTTGCCTCAACAACTTTCGCAATACGCGTGGCCCTCGTCGGAGGCGTTTTCGCGATCTTGATCCAGCGCAGTACATTACGTCTGTAAGAAGGCGCGAAAGCGTCCCAATGTTCTTGATCCAACTCCTCAGCGAGGTCTTTCGGAACAATCAGCGCGTCAACATCGTCAAAGAATGACCAAAGCCCAGATTCCCTACCAATGGCAACCATTGCCTCGCCGGCCGGATGCATACGACCTTCTCGACGCAAACGCTCTACTCTGTCTTTGTAAGTCGTTGACCAAGCCTGTTGCTTGCGACGCGAAATCAGTTGAGCTGTTCGATTGTCATCCACAACAAATCGCCTACCGTCGATCCAGCCGTGCGCGATGAGTGCATCCAGCACGTCCTCCCGAGCAACGTATTTCTCAGGATGCGCTGCCTTCCACGTTACCAGCCGAATGCTTTCATCCAGCGTGTGGTTTTCAGCGAACCAGTCCCAAAGTTGAGCCGATGATTTAACTTCCAAGTCATCCATAAGATAGAAATAGGTGCGGCTCATCGAGAGTCTAGCGTGACCAAATAAAAATGTCTTTAACGCGTCGAAGCCGTCTCCAGCAAAGGTCTGCTATGCGGGCTGCGACTGCAGCATCTTGAAAAGTCGGCCAAAGACAGCTTTGGGCCGTTGACTTCCGCATGCATAAAGCAGTACCAAATCTGTCTGCATAGAGTACGCGAGTGCTCTAGCTTCGGTGCAAAGTTCATCCGAGGTCCCGCGGTCTCCACTTGGACGACTTAGCCGGCAGCCCATTGAGGGCTCTGGGTAAGAGGCCAATATCAAGTAGGAGATCAATATGTTTTATATCAGAACCACATATCACCCATCGGGACGCTACACCTGTATGGCGCGCCAAGACAATGAGCGTATGTGGCAAGACTTACCGGGCAAATTCTTCGGTAACACCAACAAGGCTGAGTTCTACGAAGAGGTCAGTTTTCTTCTTAAAGAGCTGCGATCATCTGGCGATCTCGGCAGCTTTGATGATCTGGCATCCACTCTCGACAAGTAGACAAGTAAATAAAACCGGGGCGGTTTTGAGATAATCGCCCCGTAATACGATCCCGTTGAACGGCGGCTTAGCGATTTTCTGCAACGCGGCAAGCAGCGTTTAGACCAATGTCCGCAAAGGGCCGGTCGCGGTGGCCTCGCCCGTGCTGCGAGTGCAAACCTACACAAATCCGACGCGGTCAGTTTGGGCTCGGAGCCGCCCAATGCCGGTGCGGCATTGCCAAAGATGAAGGCGATCCCGAACCAGCCGTTTGCCTAGCGATCTACGCTACAGATATTTAACTGTTTTTGCGGATACGCCGACATCCCCGCTTCAACAGCTGATGTTGAGGCACCACGCCGCGAAATCTGACTGCGAGCCCATTCTTTGAATTCGGTTCTCCTGCTGCGTGCACTCGCAGCGTGGAGAATGCTGCGTCAGCGTAAAATTCGGTGCTGCCGCGCAGCGGAAAAACCAGCCATTCGTGCAGAGTGCAGCAGGGATCAGAGGTCGAATTCACAGTCTGCGGGACTTAGCTGCCATCGAAGATTAACTCATCACGAGCTATTTTTCTATGAAATTTACGTTCGGTTTTGTCGCGATCAACTTCAACATTTCGCAGACTTCAGCCATCGTTTTTTGAAGCAGTCGCTTTTTTGAATTGTAGTGAGTGCATCTGTGTGGTTCCCGCATCTCTCCCTGGTTGCCAGTCTGTATTCGGTTTCCGATGGTAGGCCAATAGAAGCGCGTCGCCACTTTGGGCTCGAAGCCGCCTCTTGCTTTCGCAGAAACACATGATGACGACACCCTGCAGACCCCGTATTTTGATTTTGAGGCCGGACTTGCCATCGTGATTGGGACGCGCTGCCGCAATGTCGCGCCGGAAGATGTGCGCTCAGTTATCGCTGGCTACATGGTCGCAAACGATGTGTCCGTGCGCGATTGGCAGATGCGTTCGCCGACATTTACCTTGGGCAAATCGTTTGACACACACGGCCCGATTGGCCCTTGGATTACGATGGATGAAGGCATCGCTGATCAGATTTTCTATATCAGCCAAGTGTTCACCCTGATGCCCGGCGATGCCCTCTTGACCGGCACACCGTCCGGCACTGGGATTGAAACAGATACCTACCTCAGGCGGGCGATGTCGTGCAGGTCGAGATTGCCGATTTGGGGCATATCGAAAACACTGAGCGCGCTGAGTTACACGCCGCCTATCTTGGGCACCGGAATAAACAATCTCCTCGCTTCGGCTTTGCTGGTGGTTTTGCAGCAAATTGCTCGGTCGAAGCGAAGGTTTCGTACGCGCGAGGTACAGTATTTCTTGTCAGAGAGATCATGGCCCCAACCGTTGGGGCGGCGCGTCGAGCGATTAGGATCGATGACGCTTCGCACAGATCACTGATCGACCCCCATTTTGGGAAGTCACATTCCCAAAAGACGACGTGCATTTTCCTTCAATATCAGCGGGCGGACCTCTTCGCGAAAACCCGCTTTATCGAAAGCATCGAGCCATTTTTCCGGCGCGATCATGGGCCAATCCGACCCAAACAACATCTTCTTTTTCAGCAGTGTATTGGCGTATCGAATGAGGATTGGCGGGAAGTATTTCGGGGACCATCCACTAAGATCGATATAGACGTTCGGCTTATGGGTTGCGATCGATAGCGCCTCTTCCTGCCAAGGAAAGGACGGATGAGCGAGGATGATGGGCATGTTCGGAAAATCTACCGCGACATCATCAATATACATCGGGTTTGAGTATTTCAGGCGCATCCCATTGCCGCCCGGCATCCCTGAGCCGACACCCGTTTGACCGGTATGAAACAATGCCGGCTTGCCAGATTCAGCGATGGCCTCATAAAGCACATAGGAGCTGCGATCATTGGGGTAGAATCCCTGCATCGTCGGGTGAAATTTGAAACCCTGAACACCGTGGTTCTCGACAAGATCGCGCGCCTCGCGTGCGCCCAGTTTCCCCTTGGCTGGATCAATCGAGGCAAAGGGAATGAGGATGTCCGAATGCTTGGCCGCCGCTTCGGCCACCTCGTAATTATTGTAGCGCCGATAGCCAGTCTCGCGCTCAGCATCGACTGGGAAAATCACCGCGGCGATGTTTTTCTCTCTGTAGTGCGCGGCTGTTTGATCAATTGTAGGCGGGTGTTCCCACGGGGCGTTGAAATACTTTGCCATCGCCGACTGCAGATCATCATAGCCATCATCCGCGTGGCAACCGCAGCTTTCTTCAGCATGGGTGTGAAAATCAATGGCGCGGACGGAAGCAAAATCTACCATTGCAGCCTCGCCTTAATCTTGCGTGCGGTTAAGGTCACAGCCTCGATCCCGACGGCCCCTACAGCGGCCTTGAGCAAATCACCCAGAATAAAGGGTGTCACACCAACGGCGAGAGCAGCCGAGACCCCCATCGCAGAGCCTGTGCTTGGCAGGACAAACCCATACGCCAACCACAAAAGCCCAAGCGCAAGACAAGCCACATCAGCGATAACAAACACGAAGAAATGCCGCAGCGGACTGCTCAGCCATCCAGCGCTCTTGACCGCGCCAATGATGAAAACCATCACAACAAATCCAACCAAGAAGCCGGCTGTGGGACCCGCCATATAAAGCGGCCCTGCGCCCAGCCCCGCAAAAACCGGCACGCCCGATAGGCCCAAAGCGAGGTAACCAAAGATCGCGAGCACTCCCAAACGCAGCCCCAAACTCGCCGCAACGGTGAAAATTGCCAGCGTTTGAAGCGTCATGGGAACGGGCCAGAACGGCACTTGGATTTTTGCCCCGATGGCAATGGCCGCCACGGCGCACAGGACAAGCGCGAAACGCTTGATTTTCGCGGCGCTATCAATTGCCGGATAGGTGTTTTGGGTGTCCATGGTCTGCTCCTATATTTTGGGTCTGCGACGCATTGCCTATTTGGCCATGCAGCCGCCATCGATAACGAGAGTTGTGCCTGTCACAAAATCCGAAGCGCTTGACGCTAAATAAAGCGCCGTGCCTTTGATCTCGGATGCTTTGGCGATGCGGCCCATTGGCGTAAAGCCAACCACGGCGGCCAGAAATTCTGGATCGTCGAAAGGCCCCAGTTCGGTTCTGAAAAACCCGGGGCAGATCGCATTGATCTGAATGTTTTGGGTGGCATATTGCAGCCCAAGCTCGCGGGTCAGATTTACCACGGCGCCCTTTGTTGCATTATACGCAGGGAGCGGAAAAACGCTGGACGCGCCTGCCAATCCCCACATTGATGCCGTGTTGATGATTTTGCCCGACCCTTGCGACACCATTTGCCGAAGTGCCGCGCGATTGGAGTTAAAGACTCCGTTGAGATTGACGCCAACAACCTTATTCCAATTCTCGGTCGAATAGTCATGCAAGAGGCCCGGCTCTGGATCGCCGATCCCTGCATTGGCAAAAAGAATGTCGAGACGGCCAAACCGCGCGATACAAGCGGCGACGGCCGCATCAACCGCGTCCTCGTTCGCGACATCTCCATCTATGCAAAGGATGTCTTCGCCCAAAAGAGCAGCGGTTTGCGCCAAACCATCTGCATTGACGTCAAAGCACACGACCAAGGCCCCGTTTTCGGACATGGCAATCGCCATTTCCCGGCCTAATCCGCCGCCTGCACCCGTCACAAAAGCAACTTTGCCTTCAACGCCGAAAATGTCGGATATACTCATCGGAATTCTCCTATCAGGCTTCTTCTTTTTGGCGGGTGCGGGCAAAATCTGCGTACCAATCGATCACGCTTGGATCCTTCATCGCGCCCTTGCTGATGACCTCGTCAACGGTTGCACCCATCAGCAGCTTTCGGATCGGAATTTCCATCTTTTTGCCAGTAAGCGTGTTGGGAATGGCGGGGACGGCGATGATTTGGTCAGGCACATGTCGAGGGCTGCGTTCTTTGCGCAAGCGCGCGCGAATGGCCGTGATAAGCACCTCATCCAAGGTCTTCCCCGGGGCCATTTCAACAAACAGCGGCATGTAAAAGCCGCCCGCTGGCTCTTCGATACAAACCACTAAACTGTCGATGACTTCGGAGAAAGTTTCTAGGGTGCGATAAATCTCGGCCGAGCCAATCCGGACGCCAAAACGGTTCAAGGTCGCGTCCGAGCGACCATAGACAAAACAGCTTCCGTCGGCATTGAATTTGACCCTGTCACCGTGTTTCCAGATGCCCGGATAGTCCTCGAAATATGAGCTGTTATAGCGCGCATTGCCTTCATCGCCCCAGAAGAACAAAGGCAGCGATGGCATCGGCTGGCGCAAAACAAGCTCGCCGATCTCGCCGGTGATGATGTTGCCCTCCGCATCAAAGGCGCGCACATCCACGCCCAAGGCGGGCGCTTGAATGACACCAGCTTGAACCGGCAAAGTTGGCGCGCCAGCTAAGATGCCGCTGCAAAATTCAGTACCGCCGGATTGTGATGTCACCCAAACATCGTCTTTTACGTTTTTGTAGACCCAATCGAAGGCTTCGGGCGTCGCGGGGGATCCAACCAACATAACGCTTTTCAGGCGCTCAAAAGCAAAGTGTTCCTCTGGAACATAGCCTTGTTGGCGTACGAGCTGTGTGAAGGTCGGGTTTGTGCCAAACACAGTTGCGCCGGATTTATCCGCGAGCTCAAACAAAAACGAAACGCCCGGATGGGCCGGATGCCCATCATAAAGCACAGCCTGCGCATTCATCAGCGGGCCCCACATCAGCGTGTTCCACATCATCCAACCAGTCGTCGAATAAAAGAACAGGCAATCGCCTTCGTGTAGATCGAAATGAAATGCCGCTGATTTGTAGTGCTCGACGACAATACCGTGATGCCCGTGAACAATCGGCTTGGGCAATCCGGTCGTGCCGGAAGAGAACAAAATCCATAACGGATGATCTGAATCGACCCGCTCGAATTCGAAAGTTTCTGCGGCAACGCCGTCACCGGCCATAACGTCTGACCAAGAGGAGATCGGGCAATCAAATTGCGTCCTGCCCTTTGCGTCTGGCAGATAGTCAAGCATGACAACCCGCTCGACAGAGGGAAGTGCAGCGACAATATTCTGGATTTGATCCGAGCGATCAAAATCCTTGCCCCCATACCGATAGCCGTTCACCGCGAAAACCAGCTTCGGTTTGATCTGGCTGAATCGGTCAATCACCGTTTGCGCCCCGAATTCCGGCGCCGCCGATGACCAGATCGCGCCAATCGCCGTAGTCGCCAACATGGCCACGACGGTCTCTACGATGTTGGGCATATAGGCCACAACACGATCCCCAGGGCCGATTTCCATCGCGCGCAAGTTCGTTGCCAACTGGCGCACTTGCGCGCCCAAATCGGCCCAGCTCATTTCCGCCAAATCACGTATTTCAGAGCAATGCTGAAGCACAGTTCGCGCCGGATCCCCGTTCGTCTCGTGGCGCAAAACATGTTCTGCATAGTTTAGACGCGTACCAGTAAACCAGCGCGTCTGCGGCATTGGATCGCCTGTGCGAACCTGTTCGATTTCGCCGCTCGTCTGAATATCAAAGTAGTCCCAAATCGCTTGCCAAAACGCTGGGCTATCGTCAACGGACCAATCCCAAAGCTCTGGATAATCGGGCAGGTCCAAATTGCGATTGGATTTGAGCCACGCGCTGAATTTGGTGATATTTGCGTTTTGTGCGACGTGCCTTGGCGCACGCCAAAGGAATTGGCCTTCGTTGATCATAAGTTTTCTCCTTTGGCCGGACATGGCAAGTCTGTAAATGGCGGATGTCTATGCAACGACATTGGAAAACCAATGACTGATCGGAAGGTCTCGCAGGCTTTGCACAACAAGTTGCGCGCGCACTTCAAGGTCCGCCGCCTCGAACGCAACCGTATCGCTGATGCCTGTTGTGACACCGATCGCCAGCGCGCCACTTTTGCGCGCCATCGCAATTTCAAGCGCCGGATCGTCACCGATGACCGCAATTTCAGCAGGGTCGAGCCCCATTAACTTGGACGACATATCCATGCCAAGGGTTGCAGGCTTGCCCAAGACCATAGGGATTTGCCCCGTTGTATGGGCAATCATTGCGGAAACCGCGCCCGAAACACCAAGCATTTTCCCTTTTGAGGACGCAAAGAAAGGAGCATTCGATGCAGTGAAGGGAACCGCTCCCGCCCAGACAGCTTCGCAAAGCGCCTCAAGGTCTTTCACCCCAAAATCGCGTACCCAGCCAGTCAAAACCGCGTCAACCGGGTCTTGGCCGCTGATCGGCTCCACAACCTCAAATCCTGCCTCACGCATTGGAACTTTGCTGCCTTCGCCGCCCAAAACCATCACGCGCTTGTGCCCCAACTGAGCAAGATGGTGGGCCGCGACGCTGGCCGGTGTCATGACAAACCCCGGGTCAATCACCAACCCTGCATCCGCCAAAAGCGGATAGTAATGAGAGGGCGGGAAAAACGTACCGTTTGTATAAGCCACGACCGGAAGACCTGCTTTGCGGCACTTTTCCAGGGCATCAACCGCACCCGGAAGGGCGGTATAGGTGCCCTTGGATTTGTCCATCAAAGCAAGCGTGCCATCGATATCGAAGATGACACCGCGGATTTCAGTTTCGTGTTCCATATCTACCTCACGAAGCCGGTTCATGCCTCCGGCCCAATCATTTCCACTTTCAACCCGGCCTTTTCAATCTTGACCGAATGCAAGTCTTTGCGCGCGGCAAGTTTGGAGATCAGGGTTTTGATGGGCTTATTGGTCGGATCATATGTGCGCCGCGCTGGCCCCGCACTGATCATCGCATTTACCTGTTCGGCAGGCATCACGGCGCGCAACAAAAACTCTTCATCCGAGAGATTTTTACCCAGCTTACCGCGCAGCTCGTCGATGGAGGCCATATGCGCCTCATCCTCAAGTTCCTTGGCCCGCTTCGAGGAGCGGACGCGATCTTCAAGCGCACCGTCCAGTGGCATCGTTGGCGCGCCGAAACGCCCCAAAACATAGCGCACAACTTCGTCAGGGAGCGTTTTGTAGCGCTCGCCGTTGATCACGTTGAGCGCGGCAACTGTGCCCACAACCTGACTAAAGGGCGTGACCATAATCGGATACCCAAGATCAGCGCGCACCTGTTCCGCTTCTTCAAGAACCTGCGGCAAAAGGTGCAGACGCTTGGATTCCGCAAGCTGGCGCTTCAAAGTGCCCATCATCCCGCCGGGCATCTGGTGCCGGAAATAGCTGCGGTCAAATTCTTGCGGTTGCCCCGCAGCCAAGCCCTCGGCCTGCGCGAGATCGACGAAGTAGCGATCCATTTCGGCCAATGCCGCGTCGTCAATATCAACGCTATGCCCCATATCGCGCAGGTTGCGCACAATCATATCTGCGGGCGGTTGCGACGTACCGTTGGCAAGGGCGCGCGTTGCTGTGTGCAGGGTCTCGGCGCCGTGATTGGCCGCCTCGAGATAGGAAAATTGCGCCAGCGCGATGGTGCTATGGGAATGCACTTCCAAAGGCGTTTTGCCCATCACCTTCTTGAGCGCAGGAATAAGGGTCGCAGCGCGTTCTGGGGTCAATAGCCCTCCCGGATCTTTGAGATAAATCCGATCAAAACGCTTCGAGTCCGCAAGCTTTTTGGTGCAATCAACAAAGTGTTTGTCGTCATGCATTGGGCTAAGCGTAAAGGTCAGCGCGGCGACGGATTGCTCTGCCCCGGCTTTGCGTGTCAGGTCGGCCATGATCAACATCGAGTCGATATTGTTCATCGGGTCCATGATCGCAAACCGACGCATGCCCGCATTCACCAGCAAAGAGAACGCCAAAGACATGACTTCATGGCTGGCAACTTCCCATGAAATGAACCGCATGCCGGTTGTCAGGAAGCTAAGCGGCGTGTTGGGCATCGCATCGCGCATCAGGCGAATACGCTCCCATGGGTTTTCCTGTTTGAACCGAACAGCGACCGCCATGTGGGTTGATGTCGTGAAATCAATCGCCTTAAAACCGACTCTGTCCATAACAGGCGCGATCTGCAGCATCATGCCCGTGTCCAGCCCCGTCGCGCCCCATAGGCTTTGGTTGCCGTCACGCAAACTCGTGTCAATTAGGTCAATAGCAGCCATCTCAAACTCGTCCCTGATTTTCTAATGCAGCAGGCTTTTTCGCCAGCAGTTGCCCCAGATAGTTGGTGTCAATTCCGCCTTTGACGAAGGCCTCATCATCCAAAACGATGCGGTGGAGCGGGATGTTGGTTTTCACGCCGTCCAGAACACAAATCGCAAGAATGTCGCGCATCCTTTGCAACGCAATGTCGCGCGTTTCGCCCCATGTGATCACCTTGGCAATCATGCTGTCGTAATGCGGCGAAATCATCGCGCCCGACTGAATATGAGTATCAACCCGCAAACCTACCGCCGAGGGGAACCAGACATCGCCAACCCGCCCCGGACATGGCCGGAAATCAGCCGCGATATCTTCTGCGTTGATGCGGCACTCAAACGAGTGGCCTTTCAGGACTATGTCGTCTTGCGCGATGGCCAATGGAGTGCCTTCGGCAATTGAAATTTGCGCGGCGACAAGATCCATCCCAGAGATCGCTTCTGTCACAGGATGTTCGACCTGAATGCGCGCGTTCATTTCCAGGAAGTAGAATTCGTCGCGTTCGCAATCGACAAGAAATTCAACAGTGCCCAAACTTTTGTAACGGATATGACGGGCAAACCGCAGAGCCGCTTCGAGGATTTCATCGCGCAGCTTTTCCGGCAAACAAGGGGCCGGCGCTTCTTCGATCACTTTCTGATATCGGCGTTGAACCGAACAATCACGTTCACCAACATGAAGGACTGTTTCGCCGTCGCTTAGGATTTGAACCTCGACATGGCGCCCGACGGTTACAAGACGTTCCATGTAAACCCGCCCGTCACCAAAGGCGGCTGTGGCTTCTGAAACGGCCATATCGAACATTGCCGCCACATCTTGGGCACGGTCCACGCGCTTCATACCGCGCCCGCCACCGCCAGATACCGCTTTGATCAACAAGGGAAAGCCGATGCTCGGCGCCAAAGCGACGGCATCTTCGGGCGTTGAAACATTGCCGCCGGGAACCAAAGGCACCTTGGCGTCCACCGCATGCTGGCGAGCGGTTAGTTTGTCGCCCACGGCAGTCAAATGCGCCATATCCGGCCCGATAAAGATAATATCGTTTTCGACGCAAGCCTCGGCCAGCTTCATGTTTTCCGACAGAAATCCGTATCCCGGGTGGATCGCGTCACATTGCGTTCCAAGGGCCGCTTCAACAATTGTCCCGACCTTCAGATAGCTGTCGGTGGAGCGGGCGGGCCCGATACAAACAGAGCGCGTGGCGAGTTTGGCCCCCAATGTATCGCGATCAGCCTCGGAAACGGCCAAGACTGTTTCGATGCCCAAGCTGCGGCATGTGCGGATAATACGAACAGCGATTTCACCACGATTTGCGATTAGAATGCGTTTGATTGCAGCCATGGTTCAATCCTGCTGCACGCGGATCAGAACCTGTCCATGCTCCACAAGCTCGCCATCTGGCGCGACGATTTCGGCCACGGTCCCAGACACACCTGCCTGAACCGATGTCATCAATTTCATCACCTCAATAATGCCAATAACCGTATCCGAGGTTATCTTTGCGCCGACTGCAACAAAGGGATCTGCGCCCGGCTTGCCTGCTTGATAGAAAGTGCCAAGCAGGGGTGAGGGTACATCCGTAAGGTTTGAATTTGGCGCAGACGCTGCGGGTGCCGCCGCTTGCGGAGACGGAACGACAGCCACAGGCGCAGCCTCGGAAACAACCGAAAGCGCAGACGCCGGTGCGGATGTGCCCTGTCCGGAACTGCGGCGCAGCGACAGTTTCAAGTCCCCCATTTCCAATGATAGTTGATCAAAGGACGACCCGTCGATCAGGGCCATTATCTCTTCAATATCAGAATGCGTCAGCTTTTCACTCATGGTCGCCCTCGTTCGATTTCATTGCCAAGGAACAGTCAGAGCGAAACAGTGAGCCCTGCGGCATCGCCGCCAGAACCAGAGCCTCTTTCATGGTTGCCCTCCCTAGGTTTGAGATGGATAGGGCCCTCCAGCCCCGTGTTAACGCGTTACCATTTCAAAACAGAACAGCAGATTTACTGCATATGTCTCAATTTGATTTAGGCGTTTTCCGGTCCCAATTTCACTCTACTATCCACCAAAAATATGCCCCTACAACCGCGCGTAAGGCATCGTGTCACCAAGTGAAATCCAGCCGCTCTTTTTGAAGCGCAGTGGCAATATTGCGCACCGCTTCGCCCAACGCTGGAAGACAAAATTCGACGGCCTTTTCGCGGTTCATCGCCCGGACCGACCAGGTCACATTGACGACAGCGGGAATGATCGGTCCGATCAGAATCGGCATGGCGATTGAATCGCGCAGATCGTCGACCACTTGCCGCGATTCATCAAAGTGACCGCCAAAATCAGGGTCGCGCGCGGAGTAGCCTTGCGCCCGCGTGCGGTCGATCATTTTTTCAATACGCGCCTGATTTTGAGCGATCATGTCGCCTGCTCTCTGGCTCAGCTTCAGCCGGTCCAAAATGGCATTGCGTTTGTCGCTATCACAGAACGCGATGTAAGATCGCCCACTCGCCGAGCGCAACATGTTGATTTCAAAGCCAATTGGACCAAGTGGAATATTGGGAAAATAGGATTTGGGTGCATTTGTTTCCACGACCTCCATATGGGTTAACCGCGGCACGGCCAAAACGGAGGGCCAACGCACTTTGTCCGTCAGCGTCTGCAAGAACGGAGAAGCAACTTCAATCAACTCTTGCTCGCGGCTCATGAGGCTTGCGCGTTCATGAAGGGAGTAGCTTGCCAGATAAGCCCCATCCACGATGCGTTGCCAAATAACCCCTTCTTCCATCAAGGTTTTGAGAACACGCAAAATAGACGCTTTGGGGTATCCCGTGATCCTATTGATATCCGCAAGGCCCAAAGCGCCACTCATTTGAATATGCTGCAGAATCTCCAATCCGCGCGCAAGCGAGCGAATGGATTTTACTTGTAACTCCGCCATGCTCCCCCCTTTCGCACTATGTCTGCATTGAACAGATTGCCTACATTCCGTCGATCAGTCTTTAGGACCAGTTAAAAAACGTCTACGGATCGGCAGCAAGTGAACGTCCCACTTTTGAACGACCGCTCCCCAGATCCCCTGCGGAAACAAGAGTGAAAATACGATCGCCGCCGAGCCAAGGCCGATGAGATACCATACACCAAAAGCTGCGAAGAACGACTCTATCACAAAGAAGATAATCGCGCCCAGGATCGCCCCCTCAAAGGTTCCGATCCCCCCGACAAGAACCATAAAGATCATATAGGCCGTCCATTGCACGCCAAAATAGGATTTGGGCTGAAAGCTGATGTTCGCGCCCAACCAAAGCGTCCCTGCGAGGGCTCCGCCAAAAGCGGCGAAAACGAAAATCAACCGCTTGGAATTGAACACGCTGACACCAAGCGATCCGGCCGCCTCCTCGTTGTCGCGAATAGCCTGCAAGGCAGTGCCAAACCGGCTTTGCAGCAACCAGAACAACAGGCCAAGGACAGCCGCCGCAGAGCCAAGCGCAAACAAAAACAAGATGATGCGGCGCGTTTGCGGGTCATAAGCATTCAGCGCAATAAGTGAGGTGCCTGTTTCGCCCTGAATAAGGGGATCCAAATTCACGAGCAAATGGCACAATGACGCCAGAACCCACATCCCAATTGCAAATTCACCGTCCTTAAGGCGCAACATGACAAAGCTCATCGGCCAAGAAAGTGCCGCGACCACAAAAGCCGAAAGCCCCATCGCGGCGAAAACCGGCACGCCGCCGTCCGAAAGCCGGATAGCGAAATAGGCGCCAAGCCCGAAAAAAGCTTGCTGCCCGACGGACATCAGCCCTGCATATCCAGCAAGAGCGTTCCATGTGGCCGCGAGCAAGATATAGACAAACAGAACCACGCCTCGGCTCAAGAGACTGTCATTGCCACTGGCCGCAATGAAACATGCCAACACGAGGATGCACGCGCAGACCCACACACTAATGCGTGACGATCTGGTCCAGCGTTCGATCTTATATGTTGCAGTCACTGTGCCGCCCCCCGGTTCAGTCGTAGCGCCGTGCGCCAATTAAAATCGCCCTTGAGAAGCCGCAAGAACAGCACGCCGAAGAACACTAGGTTTCCGCCTATCAAGAACCCTTGCGGGGCGATTTGCGCGCCAAATGTTTGGGCAAGACCAAGGATGATCCCGCCAATCAAGGTGCCCCAGACCGTGGCGGTTCCGCCAATGACGGTCGCTTGAAAGGCAAACAATAATAGAGTGCCGCCCGCGTAGGGGCTGAAGCTGGCACGCATGCCAAGGGCAGCGCCAGCAATGCCAATAGTGACAAAGGCGATCGCAGAAGAAATCATCCGGATACGGCCCGCATCCAGGCCAACCAAACCGGCGGTATCGCTGTCTTGCGCCGTCGCACGAATGGCGCGGCCAATGGGCGTAAAGGTGAGCAACAGCTGAAGCCCGCCCAAAACCACAACCGCAGCGGCGAAGGTATAAAGGGATATTTTGCCGATAAAGAGGTTGCCAATTTCCCAGGACGCCCAAGAAAGATCGCCGATATAGTTCCCCAGTGATTGCGTGTTTGCGCCAAATTTTTGGAACAACAGATTGTCGATCACGACCGACATTCCAAACGTAGCGAGAACAGCCAGCAATGGGCCGCCCCGACTTGACGGATTGAAAATCCCGCGATCCACAATCACACCGATCACAGCCATAATCGGCAAAACAAACAGCAGCCCAAGAAAGGGGGAAAGCCCAGTGATCTGTGCGAAGATTAAGAGGAGGTAGGCCGCGACAACCACAAGAGCGCCATGCGCCAGATTGATGATCCCCATGACCGAATACAAAAATGCAAGCCCCGCCGCGAGAACAGCGTAGTAGCCGCCCAGCAGGACTCCCTGAACAAGAAGTCCAATCATGATGGCGCCTTCTCTTTGTTGTTTGATTTTAGTCCGAAATAGGCTTCGACAATCTGCTCGCGAGACAAGTCTTTGGTGCGCCCTTCAAGGACAACCCGCCCTTCAAGCATGCAAATGATCCGATCCGAAACCTTGAGAACCCGCCCGAGATCTTGTTCGACAATCACGATGGTTGTCTTTGAGGCGCGCAGCTTTGGAAGTATCGAATAGACGCGATCAACAATTGCAGGAGATAGGCCGAGCGAGACTTCATCAAGCAATAAAAGCTCGGGATTGGCCACCAAAGCCCTGCCGATGGCAGTCGCTTGCTGCTCGCCGCCCGACAGGGTTTCGGCCTTGAAATAGCGTCGTTTCACAAGGTTTTCAAAAACGTCAAAGATGTCTTCAATCGTCCAGTCACCTTTGCGGCCCACTTGCGCGCCAACGGCGAGGTTTTCTTGAACCGTCATCTTTGGAAAAAGCCGCCGGCCTTCAGGAACAAGGCTTAGCCCCAGCTTTACCCGCTCATGGGCACGGGTGCTTTCGATGTCTTGTCCGTTGAACCGGATAGTGCCTTGCGAGGCGCGGTGGCTGCCCGCGATTGTGCGCAACAAGGTAGACTTGCCCGCGCCATTCGCGCCAACAATCGCCAAGACTTCGCCCGCATTTACATCAATATCAACGCCGCGTACGGCTTTGAGAAGCCCATGACAGACCTCAAGATTTCTAATTTCCAGCTGCGTCATTCTACACCGTGCCCCATGTATGCCTCGACCACGATTGGATCAGACATGACCGCATCAGGAAGGCCGTCTGCGATGATTTTTCCTGCGTCCATGCAGATCAGCCGCTCAGCGACCTGCAACAACACATGCACAATATGCTCGATCCAAATGATCGCGGTTCCGCCGGCGCGGACTTTCTTGATGATGTCCACAAGCTCGTCTGCTTCAGCGTCGGTCAAACCACCGCCCACCTCATCCAGCAAAAGCATTTTGGGATCGGTCGCAATTGCGCGGGCCACTTCCAGCCGCTTGCGATCCAGCAGCCCAAGCGTCTCCGCGCGCCGATTGGCCAAGGGCAACATGCCGCAAAGGTCGAGCGCGGCAACAGAGCGATCATAGGCCGCGCCATCTTTGGAATCGCCTCCAAACGAAGCGCCGATGAAGACGTTTTCAAAGGTCGACAGCCCGCCGAAAGGCTTGGGAACCTGATGGGTACGCACCATGCCAACGCGGCACATGCCCGGCGCATCGGCGCTGGTCACGTCATTTCCTGCAAACCAAATAGTGCCACTCGTAGGCTGATGCGCGCCCGAAAGCGCGGCAAGCAAAGTGGATTTCCCGGCCCCGTTTGGGCCAACAATTCCGATGGCTTCGCCGGCCCGGATTTCAAGGTTAACCTCGCTCAACGCTGCAAGCGCGCCGAAGGATTTTCCAAGATTGCGAACGTTGAGTATGGGGGCAGCGGTATCGCCGCCGCCCCTATTGGTTGCTTTAGCCATTGTAGGGCTTCAACTCCATTTGAACTGGAACATTTGGATCGGTGGCGTTTTCAGTCACAACATAATCAAACGGATAGTCGCCGCCTTCTGCTGCAATCCACTGAGTCCCGAATAAAGGACCATGGGCCACATTTGGCACGGGACCAGAGGTGAAATCGACAGCGCCGCCAATTGTTTCCGTCTTCAGCCCGGCAATTGCCGCCGCAACAACGGAGCGATCTTTAGGTGCTGCACTGGCCTCAAGGGCTGCGACACCAACTTCAATCAACGACATGCTTGCGCCGATTTGTTGAATCCATTGGCGGCCTTCTGCCGCTTCATAATCGGCGGCAAATTGATCGGCTGAAGCGCCCGTTAATGGCGAAGAATAGGGCATAGAGCGGTGCCAATAGGCAGCACTTGAAAGATTGGCGCCAAGCGATCCCATCGCTTCAATGTCCGATGGGAAGAGACCCATCTTAGCGACCTGCGCAATTTTCACTGTCTTGGTATAGCCCTGCTGGGTTGCCTGACGCCAAAATGTGATAAAATCGGGCGGCAAAGCGAAGGAGTTGAAAATTTCACAGCCTTCCGCTTTGAATTTGGCGATCTGACTCGAATAATCAGTCGTAAAATTCTCGTATGCACCCGGATCCACAACGGTAAAACCAGCCGCTTCAAGCTGCGGAGCCAGAACGGCGCGTACAGCATTGCCATCAGCATCATTGGGGTAAAGAACGCCAACTTTTTTGTTGGTATCCATCAAGTTCCACTGCGCGGTATAGGCTTTGACGAATTCACCCACCCCGAAACCGAAGTGATAGGTATACTTAAACGGCGAAGGCTCACCCGGCTTTGCGCCCCGGCCAAAATACCAAGCTTCCCAGGGCATGACGGTCGAAATGCAGGGCACGCCAGCCGCTTCACAGGCATCCGAAACTGGATTGATCGTTTCGGGCGTGCTTGAGGCAAGTATAATATCAACCATATCATCGTTGATCAGGCTGTTGGTCAGTTGCGCAGCGCGCGAAGGATCGGATTGCGTATCACGATCCAAAATTTCAACTGCGTAGGATTTGCCGCCGATGGTCAAACCCGCGGCAAGTGCCTGACGCGCCTGAGCCAGAACAAATGCATCGCCTTCACCAAATCCGGCCAAAGGGCCTGAACGTGGTGAAATGAACCCGATTTTGATGGTTTCGCCTGATTGCGCAAAAGCGCCCCGCACACCAAGCGCTGAAGCGGTTCCCAATGCTGCAGCACCTTGCAGAAAACGACGTCTCTGAAACCCGCCCACGTTGTGAATGGATTTCGCATTACCGAATTGTTTCATATTGCTCTCCCTGTCTTTTCGGCCGCTCAATGCAAGCCAGTTGCGCCACCCGACAGGAAAGGGGGTGCTGGGCATCCTAAGGCCAGCGGAACCCACCTGCCAAATGCACATATCCTCCCTCGTCCCGGCGAGCCGGCAATCGAGCATGGAGCCGACGGTTTCCTCCCCCGTCTGAGTTCCAACACCCGTTCGTATTTACGACCATGGGGGGTTTTGGGAAGTTTTGAAGTGAGAACAGCCGCCGCTTTCACCAAGTGAAACATTTGCATGCTCAGCTGGGCAGCGCTTCATAACTCAACTTTGTATAGCCCTTTTCTACGCGTCGAGATTCGATTGAAACGTCTTGAATTGCTCAGCTTAGGAGATCTGATTCTTGGGGCTAAATTCGGACTGATGTCTGTGGCCTTCTCAAGAGGAGATGCCCTCTTAGCGAGCATTTCAATACGGCGGTTGAAAATGCCTGCCCTCTTCAAAAGCGGCTTTGAGCGCCGCTTGAGGACCCATATTTTTGGCCTATCGCGTGACGGATCAACGCACAGGGCGATCGCTTCGCCGGATCATCCCCGGCGAAGCGTTTCTTTTGACGATGTTGTCAGCTGATAGCAGCGCGCACCGCAGCCACCATCGCCTCAGCAAAAGCAGCGTCGTTAATATGCGCGTCAATCGGGGTCACCGTGACATTCTTTGGCATAACCTCAGCGCATTTCTTGGCAAAAAGCGGTGGCAAGCTGGGCTCATACAGATTGCCCTCGGTGCTATCGTGGCTCGAAAATCCTTTGAGCGGAGCAAAGAACGAAACAGGATTGTCCGTCTCGGCCATGATGCCTGCCAGATGTTCTGCCAACATGTCGAGGTCGGCCTCCGTTGTCCGAACGGCGGTCAGCGCGATGTTGTGAACATGATACCGGCGCCCTTCAAACGGCGCATCACCCGTCGCCAATTCAGACGGCATGATGAAGAAGTCGACGTTGCCAGGTGCAAAGATTGTCGGAATACCGCGCTTCATTCCCGTGGTGCTGCGTTCGGGGCCGACGGCGCACATGCCATTGTGCAAGAAATCGTTGATTTCAACCAATGACATGTCAACAATCGCCGCAACATCGCGTTCAGCGGCAAGCGCTTCTAGGGTCCGCCCGCCATTGCCTGTGGTGTGGAACACCATCACCTCGCACCCGTCCGCTTCCAGCGCTTCGCGAACCGAGCGGGACGCGTTTTCAGTGGTGCCTAAGGTGGAGACAAGGATCAAAGGCTTGTCGCTTTTTTCTGGTGGCTTACCGTGTATGGCCATGCCCGCCACGCCATATGCGCCATTGCGAAAAATCTCTCGGGAGATGCTGTTGAGGCCGGAAATGTCGCAGACCGAGTTCATCATGGTGATGTCTTTTACGCCAACAAACCCAGCCGTCATGCCCGACGCCAGCGTCGAGATCATCACTTTGGGAATGCCGTAAGGCAACGCTTGCATCACTTGGGTGCTCAGCGTCGTGCCCATCGAGCCACCAACAGAGAGCACACCTTGAAGCCCCTGTTTTTCATGAGCTTCAAGCGCAAGCTTGACAGCGCCTTGGATCATCACACCTTGGATTTTTCCTTCATGGCCAATCGCTCGGATCTCTTCCAGAGTTGTCCCAGCAGCGGCGGCGACGTCCTCAGGCGAAATCTCAGCGCCGCCCATCGTCTTGCGAACGCTGGGATCGAGGTGGATAACGTTGCATCCCGCACTCTCAAGACATTCCCGCAGGAAAGCCGCCTCTTCTTGCTTAGTGTCCTGCGTAACGATCAATAGAATATTCGTCATGGTTCCTCCCTTTCGACGATCGGCTTTAGTGCGCGGTCTGTCCACCGTCGACCACGACGACCGAGCCATTGGTAAAACTTGCCGCATCTGAACATAGATGCAGGACCGTTCCGGCAATCTCTTCGGGTTGCGCGGCGCGGCCAATAATATTGTGCGCATACATTGCTTTGGTGAAGTCAGGATCTGCCAACCAGCGGCCAGTCATCGGTGTATTGACCAATCCAGGCGCGATCGCATTTACGCGTATCCCTTGTTGAGCGTACTCCACTGCCGCAGCGCGTGTTAAACCGACAACAGCGTGTTTTGCGGCCACATAGGCCGACATATGGGGATCTGCGACGATGCCCGCAACGGAGGCTGTATTGACGATTGCGCCACCACCTGCCTCTAAGAAATGCCGGATTTGCGCCTGCATGGCATTGAACACACCCTTGAGGTCAACGGCAATAATTTGATCCAACGCTCTGGCGTCCACTTCGTGGAAGGGAACGGGTTCGGGCAAAATACCTGCGTTGTTGAATGCAGCATCAAGCCTTCCATAGGCCTCAACAGCCGTTGCGATCAGTGCGGTAGTTTGCGCGGCATCAACAACATTGCACTCAACAAACTGCGCCTTGCCGCCCTTAGCAACAATCTGCGCCACCGTTTGGGCCGCCTTTGGATCAATATCGCCAATGGTCACGCTTGCCCCAGCCTTAGAAAAAGCGATTGCGGTGGCCTGACCAATGCCCGTTGCGCCGCCCGTTATGACGACAGACTTACCTGTAAATGTCATGGATTGGTCCTCCCACCTCACCATCGCGGCCTTTGTCTTGGATGCTGCTATTTCAATTCAAATGACTGTTTGCCAGTTAAGCATCTTGCAGCAGCCTGAAGGCCGATTTTGTTGATTTAGAGACAGTCGCGCGGATAGTTCCCGTGCGATAGTGCCAACTTTGGGCGGTTTCACAGAGTGAACCCGCGTGGCATATTATGACACTGGTTGTGTCGGAAACGTAGCTCCGTTGCCCATCTATGCTGATCACAATGGTATCTAGGCCAGAGAGTTGAAAACGCATCGAAGATGAAAGTGAGAAACCAAAGACGCTGGCTTTCGCGCAAACGTGACGTTCGCAAAATGACATCACGACGTGACAGAGCGGCCCAATCGCTCAATTTCTAATGCTGCCCTTGGCACAGCCGCAGCAAAAACTCGCTTTGTCCCGCGACATGTGAGTTCGTGCATCGCGTAGCGAAAGGTCAGTTTGAGATTCGGCGCTGTTGACCTGTTTGAACGTCCGCTTCGGTGAAATATGCTGCGCCGCCAAACAACCATCGCCGCGAATGCGAACAAATGCTGCGCGAGCAATGGCTGCATCTGCATAAGGCCGGTTTGTCCCGCATCTTACCAGTTTGTGCACCGCGCAGCGAATGGCCGCAATCGTCGCGCATTATTGAGTCTAGTTGGGCAAATAAAACTCAGCGATTCCGCGTCTGCCATCTACCCGCACCAATTGGACGATGACATCGATCGACTTCTGAATGTACTGCCGCACCTCAGCGAAGTTCAACGGCGTGCCCGCTTGCAAGACCATTATTGCTAAACGATCTATTGCGAGCTCAGCTGTTTCCGCATGGATGGTTGAGACTGACCCGCCGTGTCCGGTGTTGATCGCTTCAAGATAGGTCAAGGCTTCGTCCCCGCGCAGTTCCCCAACGATAATTCGGTCAGGGCGCATCCGCAAAGAAGCTTGCAAAAGCGCGTTCGAAGTTCTCTGTGTGCCAGTGCCGCGACTTGCCAGCAGGGCTACGGTGTTGGGTTGGCTAGGGAACAGTTCAAACGCATCTTCAATCGTGATTAGCCGTTCGCCATCATCGACATGAGTAAGGAGATGTCGGGCAAAGGTGGTCTTGCCTGTCGACGTGCCACCACTGATCAAGACATTGAGCCTTTGATGTACTAGGGCCTCCAACGCTGCTTCAAGGTTCTCTTCAGCTTGGTTGGCAATGCCCTTCATCTTTTCAGCTCTCAACTGGTCGAGCGAAACAGCTTTGCCAAAAAGATAGGATGGTGTGTACCCCGTGACGCCCGCAGTTGCGAACAAACGGATTGTGATCGAAGCGCCCTGTTCAATGGCAGGTGGAACCGCGACCTGAACGCGCAGCGGGCGGCCTCCGTATTCAACTTTTCCGGATACCAGTGGATTTTTCTCTGACACGCGGGCATTGGCATCACCGACGATTGTCTGTGCCAAATTGAATGCCGTGGCGCGGTCTACGATTTGACCTTCATGACGCATTGCCGCGTCACCTGCGGCTTCGATCCAGACTTTGCCATCAGGATTGATTGCAATCTCGACGATGTCGTCGCGCAGTAGCAGCTCCCGAAACGGTTCAAGATATCGCTCCAAGTATGACGCAGGCAGGGGCGATTGGCTCAATAGATCACCACATCGCGGTCGACGAGGACGGTCACGGATGCACCTTGATCAATATAGATAGTGGGTGAGATCGAGACTTGCTCAGCGATCACAGATCCCACGGCATCTTCGAGGTCACCAGAAACCCCCTCAAGTACTTCGCTGGCTATTTCATTGTCGGTACTGTTTGCGGCGACAGCAGGTGCTGCGCCAATGAGCGAGATCAGAGCCGCGCCACCAAAGCGTTCAGCGAACTTTGTGTCGACGATCCCAGTTAACCCAGAGCGTCCAAGCTGGTCGCCGCCAACGGAGGCGATTTCTATCGACGTCCCATCGGGGGTCAGAACGCGTGTCCAAAGGATCAGGATGCGTTTTTGGTTCAACTCAATTCCGGAACGGTATTGGCCAAAAAGGCGGGAGCCGCGCGGGATCAGGATCTGATCGCCAGAAAACGCAGGCACCGGTTCAGACACAACCGCCACAACAGAGCCGGGCAGGTCGCTGTTGATTGCTGTTTGCAAGGCAGCTTGAATGACAGAGCCTTGTGAAAGCGTTCGCTCTGGGAAGGCCATTTGGGACGCTTCTTGCACGTCCAACGGCCGTGCGCCTTGTCGCAAGTACTGCTCGTTTTCAGACAGGGTTGGTCCATCCGCTCCTGCCAATGCAGCAGTGGGATTTGTTCCGCCAGCGGATGTGGACCGCGGGCCATCCGCATAAACGACCGAGGGAGAGACGATCTGCGCGTTTAGCAGTTCTTGGGCGGCCTGCTCCACTTCGCGCTGACGCTGCTCTTCTTCCTGGCGTTGGCGTTCTTCGAGCAACCGCTGATCTGCAATCAATCCATCGCGTGCCATCTCTGCCTCGAGCCCTTCGCGCTGCGCACGTTCTGCATCCAACATCGCTTGTAGTCCTGCCAAACGTGCTTCGCTCTGCCGCTGCGCGTTTTCTATCTCGGTATCTTTGGCAGCAATGGAGGCTTCAAGCGCGTCTGTCTGGACTTGGAATGCTTCTCGCAGATCTGAGACAGCTTCTTGGATTTCGGCGTTGCGGGCCGATTGGCTGGCGGCAAGAGCTTCCCTTAGTTTTGCGATTTCTTCGAGCACTGCGGCACTGGGTTCTGCAGCTGGGACAGGGGACGGAACATCGAGTGCCTCTTCAACCGCGATCAGTGCATCATTAACCTGCTGTTCCGCTTCATCCGGTGGGAATTCTAATCTGCCACCATTTCCGGTGCGTTGGTCTTGGAACGTCTCGACGTCGGATGTTTCTAAGCCTGTTGTTCCTTCCTGCAGATTGGTCGCCAGCAAATAGGCAGCACCACCTCCGCCAAGCGCAAGGGCGATCGCCAATGCCCCGACCCCAATGTTGCCACCACGGCGTTTGGTCTTGGTCTTCTGGCTAAACGTGCTGAGGCGATCCTGCAGGTCGGGTGTGTTCTCGTCTGCCATGTTCAGTTGCTCACATAAATTGCGCTGTCATCGCGCAAGGCGCAGATGGCCTCATCGCCAATGCGAAGAGTCCAGAATTCGTTCACACCAAGCACCCGCACCGTGTTGCCTTGCTGGGTCCAGTTTACTGTGCGCTCCCGGCCTTGCTCGTCTGCTTTGAAGACGGCGGGTTGGCGTCCGTTTTCGGGGAATGAGAAATATGTGTACCGCCCGTCGTCGTAAATATGGGTTGGACGGAAATCCCCTTCGCCAGCGACGCGGTAGCTATAGTTGCGCGGGGCCTCAAATCCTTTGGGTTGGGTATTGGCCGCTGCCGCGCGACGCTCATCTTCTGGATAGCGAAACCGCACCTCGAAAAACATGCCTGAGCGACCCGGAATGGCCCCTTCGCGGAGATGGAAGGAATAGGTCCTGCGGTTGGTGATCACTGTCATGTTGGTTGAGGCACCTTGCACATGCGGCTTGATGGTCAGGACATTGCCAAGCTCGGGGATTGGATCGACTTGGAAACTCTCGGTGTCGCCAACAATGACGGCGTCAAACCGTTCGCCCTGCCCAAAGTGGATGGTCGTTGAATGCCGAAGGTCAGTTTCAATCACAAAGACTTGGTTTTCAACGTAAGTGGCGGTGCGCACGCGGTTGTCGAGTGACCCACTGCGTGGCACGGCTTCGGACAAGGCAGGGGTGGCCGACAGCAATGCGGCAGCACAAATCAAACGGGCAGCGATATTCAAGGGATCAGTTCTCCAAAGTCTCGGCGTCGACGCGGTATGAGGTGACCACGAAGCCCATGGGGTTGGCCCAGACGTCTTGCAGGCGTTGGCGGGTTTCGGGTTCAAAGGCGTAGCCAACAGTGGCCACGTAGCTGCGGGTCACTGAGCGGGTGTCACGCGCGCGGCGCAGGGTGCGGGTAAAGCGCACTTGCGCCACCCCAGATTCGATTTGGTTCACAGATTTGATCACCACTTCTATGACGGCATCTCGGCCATAAACAGCAATCGGGTAGTCTTCGTTGGACGAGGTCCAAAGGTCGCGCAGGGTGCGTGCGGCATCGCCGTCCGAGCGCTCGAGGACGGAGTTGATCCGCTGCTCGCCGTCGGTCAGATCGTAGGTTTCTCGATCATCCACATAGGCCACAAGGTTGGCTTGTATAATGGCGTCACTCTCCGACAAGGAGAGGGCTTGGACTGCGGCGACGCGGTCCATCTGTCCGGTTTCTTTGTCCACGACAACAACGAAAGTCTCAATCGATTTTAGGGGAAACAAGCTTGCTCCAGCAACCATGCCTGCCAGCCCGACCAGAACGCCAGCTGCCGCCACAAAATAGGCAAATCGTTCGCGCCTGCGTGGGCCGTAGATAAAATCCACCGCAAAGGCGTCGCTTTGGTCTTGGCTAGTTTGACTCTTCATTTTTGGTGTTGGTCTTTCGTTATGGGGCGCGGAAAGATTTGACGGTGTTGAGCGCTGTTGCCGGTGTTCGACGGATCGCTTCGCCCGTTTTGACAACGCCGCTGTTCACCGCTTGCTGGAGTTCTTGTGGTGATTTGCCCGTTGCGAAGCGCGTGGCACTGCCTGTGCCATAGTCGCTTGTGTTGACGATACCACGGCGCGCCAGACCGGTCAGGCCGACAGCGTTGGACGCAATACCCATCACGCCGGTTAGGTTGGAAGCAATGTAAGGGACGGATGCCATAATTCCGGCGCTGAGCAGTAGAATGACCAAGAATGGCAAGATGAGGCTCACCGTTTCGACATCGACTGGATCGGCGGACGCATCGCCGATGGCTTCTGCGATCGCAACGATGATGCCAGCAGCACCCGCAGCGGCGACGGGCATCAAGGCGTAGCCGATGGTCGCACGGCTCCAGGCCTCAAAAAGGGATTGGGTTGGCTTGAACAGCGATGTGATGATCATGAAAGGGGCAATTACGATCATCAGCGCAAAGACGATTTTGGCGAAGGCGATGATCCCAGCGGTAACGGCTGCGAAGAGTGCGGAGAGCACAAAGAAGATCGCGCCAAGCACGGCTCCAAAGACCCAGCCTGCTTGATCACCGATGGTGTCGCCGTAGGCTGTGATGCGAGCCACCATGTTGTCGAGGCTCTCATAGACGCCAGCCTCGTCGCCAGATCCCGTGAGGGCGAGAATGGATGCGCCGACGGAGTCCGGCACTTGTGTCGCAATGCCGTAGATGACGCTGAAATTATCCCAACTCTGCGCAAAGATAGCGACCAGCGAAATCTTGATCCCAAACGCAAACGCGCTGCCAAAGGTCATGGGTCTGAGCTGCATCACGACATTGATGCCGAGCAAGATAAGGAGCAGGATGGCACCTGCAGTGATGACATCGCCAACGGCGGCTGCAGATGAGATGAACCCGTCTTGCGCGACGCTGTCGACAGCTGCATCGACCTGGTCGAGGATATCGCGAATAATGCCCATCTATTATGAACAACCCTCTGCGTGCTCGGCCTCGAGCGCATCGGCCATGGCATAGAGGTCGAGGACCTTGAACGGCAGGCGCGGGTTGTCAGTCGTCTGAAAGCGCGGCAGTTCTGCGAGAGCCATGTCCCATGTGAAATCGCTCAAGGGACAATCACAGGTCTCAGTTTCCAACTGCCGTTCGGCAACGAGAATACGCAATATCGCACGATAGCCGTTACGCAGATAAGCGGTCTCCGCGAGACCAGCAGGAGGGCGTGGAACGCGGCAGAATTCCTCGGCATCTGGTGCGACGGCCATTGAATTGAAAGGCTTAGGCCCGCCTGATGTTGTGCCCGGTGTTTCTGCAAAGGCGGGTATAGGCTGCGTGAGAAGCAGAGCTGTTATGATCAATCTGAACGCAGGTGAGACGCGCATCATCATGGATCCACCGCCATTGATCTGAACCGGCGCTCGTCAGCCAGTGTAGCCGCATCAACAACGCCAAGCTGTCCAGCGCTGACACCTTGCGCCGCTTCCAAACGCCAGATTTGTGTGAGGATGATCCCGAGTTCCGCCGTGACCCGTGTGTTAAGATCAACAGCCGCTTTCAAGCCGTCCTGATCGTCGATCAAGCCAACCATTGTTTCAAGCCGCTCCAGACTTTGCCCAGCTTCTGCATGGCTTTCTTGAGCCGCGACTGACAACATCGCGCTAGCGCCTGCTGAGGTCGCGATGCGATTGTCGGCGGGTTCCGGCGAGGAAGAAAGGGTGCTCAATGTCTCTGATGTGAACCCGCTGCCGGATAGAACCCGTTCGACCGAGGCTTCCAGTTCAGCGCCGGGATTGAAGCCGCTCAGGAAATCGCCGTCCGCCAAAGCCCGTGCCGTGTTTAAAGGTGCGACGAGCTTACCCCGCAAGGCCCGGAATTCTTCGATCGATGCGAAGAGGCCGCTCAATCCGCTGCCTTCGATCAGAGATGTGAGTTGGGCTTCCAAGTTCAGCAGTTGAGACAGCTGCGTCTCCAGCTCCAACCGCATCGTCGCCAACTGTTGCAGCTGCACGTTGAGATCTTCAGCCATGTGTTCAAGTTGGGCAACCAGCTGACCAAGTTGCGATCCATCGAAGGTTGGAACACCTTGTGCCTTTGCGGGTGACGATACACCGAGGGTGGTTATCACCGCGACGGAAAGAAGAAGTTGTTTCAATTTGGCACTCCCATTTGCACGAATTCACGCTCGGATAGGCGGTCCGCGACCAGATGTTGGGCATGGGTCGCTTCGCGTTGTTGATTGGCTGCCATCAGCCTGACGCGCAGATTTAGGATGCGGGCGATTTCAGCTTTGGCGTAGGTGTTGAGTTCCCACGCGGCTTTCGCATTTGGTTGGGCGTCGATTTGCAGAATGATCGCGCGCAGGCGGTTGATGACCTGCATCGTCGTGGCGTGGCTGCTTGCCGCATAATAGACGCCTGCATCCGAGATGTTGGCGTATTCAGCGAGGGCGAAATCTGAGGATGACAATGTGCCAAGCGCCTCCGCACCACCGACAACGGCAAGGTATTCGTTGTAGAATTTGGAGATATTGCGCACATAGCCTTGGGTCTCGGTAAAAGGCGGCACGCCGCCATACTCGATCACGCGTCCGGGGCCTGCGTTATAGGCTGCGAGCGCATGGGGGATGTTGCCAAAGCGGTTCAGCTGGGTCGTGATGTAGCGCGCGCCACCACGCAGGTTGTCCATAGGATCGTAGCGATTGACGCCCATGTCCGATGCGGTGCCGGGCATGAGCTGTGTCAGTCCGTAAGCGCCAACATGGCTTTCGGCGGTGATATTGAAGCGGCTTTCCTGTTTGATCAGTGCCTGAAACAAGCAGCGCCATTGCGTGGCGGAAAGACCAGCCCGTGCGACGCCTGGTGCGCCAGCATATTCGCCTGCAACGCGCACAATCATCATTTCGACGGTTTCGCGGCCCTCGCCAAAGAGGCGGCTGTTCATCGGACTTGTATCGGTGTTGGGATAGACGGAAGCGACCCCAAAATCAGCGTTGCCTTCAAGGGCGCTGATATCAAAGCCCGGACCCGTCATAGCGGCAGAAATTGCCTCGAGCGTGCGCAGCTGATCTGCCTGCACCTCGGCGATGGAAGAACGCTCGGCTTCTTTGTCACCTTGGGTTCCCAAATCCTGAACCAATGCGGTCACACGCGCAATGGTTTGCCCGATTGCGGCGTTGTCTTGCGTTGGTACACCTTGGGCGAAGCCCGAGGTTGCATGCAGGCAAAGCCAAAGCCCAGCAGATATGATGACGGGGCGGATCATTCTGGGCGCGGCAGGGCTTCGAAAGTACAATCTTTGCCGCTCGCAGCTGAAACTGGTGCCGTGGCCGCGAAGGATAGCGTTGCGCGTGTCACCACCGGGTCACCGCTTCGGTTAAAGCATGGGGACGTTTTCTCGGTGTATTGCGCGCAGGCCGATAGCAACAGCGCAGCCGAAAGCACAAGAATGGTTTGGGAATATCTCATTGTGGTCTCCAAAAATCTGGGTTTGAACGCCAGTCGGCTGGCACGCGGGCCTCACCTGTGGCACCGCCGCCCAAGATTGGCAGCAAGTCGCCAAGGGCAGAGAGGTCAGCATCGACAAAGACGCTGTCACCCGCGGAGCGCACCAGCGCGATGCGTTGGCCAATGGTGGGTTGGACGAGCAACGCAGCTTCCTTGGAGTTCACGCGCAGAAAATCGTAATCGGCCACCGTGGCGCGGTCGTTGGGAAACAGGATCTGCGTCGGGACGGTTTCAACAATGGTTTTGCCAACGCGGCTGTCGCGCAACTGGCTGGGGTACTGCGTCATCATGATCACGACGCAGTTCATCTTGCGCAGGGTCACGAGCCAGTTTTCCAACCGTGCGCCGAAATAAGGATCATCCAGTAGTTTCCACGCCTCGTCCAAGACGATGATGGTGGGTCGACGGTCTTCAACTACGCGTTCAATCTGGCGGAAAATGTATGAAAGCACAGCCATGCGCTCCGTTGTCATGTCGAGGATCTCAGTCATATCAAACCCGACGATGTCGCCAGAGAGATCGAGGCGCTGCCCACGGTCGGGTTCATCAAATACCCAGCCAAACCGACCGCCGGGGGCCCATTCTGCGACGCGGGACTGCAGCTCGCCATCATCATCCAAGGACTGGAACAAGGTTTCAAAGCTGGCAAAGCGCTGTAAGGCTGCGCCAGCATCTGCATTCTGTGTTACCGCACCCTGGATGTGGCGCGATTGTTCTCCGGATAAGGCACCGCTGCGCGTCAGCAAGGTGGCCAACCAATCGGATAACCAAGCGCGTCCGCGTTCATCGATTTCAGAGGCGAGCGGGTTGAGGCCTGTGGGCACGCCTGCGCGGATTTCATTGTAACGGCCACCCAAAGCTCGGACTGCCATTTCCAAGCCGCGATCTTTGTCAAAGAAGAACAGGCGTGCGCCGATCCGTTGCGCTTGCGCGGTGAGGAAGGCAGTCGTCAATGTTTTGCCAGTTCCCGTGCGCCCTAAAACCAGTGTGTGGCCCACAGTAGGTTCTTTGCTTGCAGAACCCGCTTCGTGGAAGTTGAAACGGTAGCCTGATGTACCCACTGTTGGCAGAACCGCAATGCTCTGACCCCACGGGCTCTCGTCATTGCTACGCCCTTCAACACTGCCGTGAAGGGCTGCAAAATCAGAAAAATTGGTCGATGAGATTGGTGTCTTTCGGGCGCGATAGCCAAAGTTGCCCGGGCTCTGTGCAAAATAGGTGGCTTTCAGCGCCATGTTTTCGCGCACGATCACAGCCATGATTTCTTGGCCGACCCGTTTGATCTGTGCGGCGGCGCGTTCAAGTGTGTCGCGGTCAGGCGCATAGACGGCGATGGAAAGGTGATGGTCGCCAAAGGCGATGCGTCCCGCCTCTTGATCGTCTGCAGCCAAGGCCAATTGGTCGCGCAATGACACGGCGGCATCATCTGACGCATGCATCTGTCTGATGATGCGCTGGATGCGCTCGGCCATGATGTTGTTCGGGATTGGACTGAATGAATTGGTCAGTACGATATCGAGAGGCAGATCTAACGCATCGAGAAGCGTCACGTCTGTCAGTGCGGGATAGGATTTGATGCTGAAGAGCGCGCCATATTTGACGGCACCTGTTGTGGCACATGTAATCGTCGCCACATCTCCATCGAACGTCGCGCGGCAATCACTGATGGTATGAGACAGGGGCAGGGGGCTTTGACCAAATGCGATGGGTGAAAAGCTGCCTGCGTTGAGCGTGTTCAGATACCCGAGCCATTCACCGCCCGTCTTTGTTAAGCGAACAGGGTTTGCCGAAGAGAGGGCCACCGCAAAGAAGCCCATAACCTCGTTGAGCTCTTGAACACGCGCTGCGCGGTCTTTGACCCAAGCTTTGCGGGCGAGTGCGCGCAAAAATGGGATGCGGGCTGCGAGATTGGGGCGGCGAATGACGCTGAGATACATCTGCCGCTTGGAAGGTCGCAGGCCTTTGATGTGAGCTGCCCAACGGGCATCGACTTGGGACGCGAAGGTATCACCCTCGACGGGCTTAAGGTCTAAGTTTTGTGGAACAGAGACGCGGTGGATGTAAAAACCGAACGTATTCCCGGTTTGGGCCACGATTGCGGCAACCGCGCGCTTGAGCGCATCAAGGCGATCGTCCTCGGTAGTCATCGGGTTCAGACCATCAAGGCGTAGGGTTGCCAGAAGATCGCCTTCGCGCAGCACCATCACATCGTCCGTTGCCAAAGCAAAATAGGGCAGGTGCTCCGCAAGGTAGCTTTCACGGGCAAATCCTGTTCCCCCAGCTTCACGCACCGCAGGGCCGATGCCGCTCAAAGTTCCACCATCAAGCGCCAAAGCTGTCACCCCCATGATGTGCGCGGTTTTTGGTCGGGCGCACGGTGCCAAAGGAGATGCGCAGCACTTCAAAGAAATGAGGCTCTTTGTCCGCAACGAACCAAAGGACTGGATAGGCAATGATCCCGATCAGGAAAAAGATCAGAGATTTCGTCCAGATAAATGGCAGAACGACCCCCATGGCCAAGACCACCAGATATCCGACAGGGAGACCCAGATACTTGGGTGGGCGTGCGAGGCCGAGGAAAAGTGGGGAACGTTCTGCCATCTGCTCTGCCTGCTCTTAGGTGAAGCCGTCGACGATGGTGCCCGCCGAGAAAATCAACACGATCCCGATGATCACGGAGGCGAACCATCCCCAGTTCAGCCGCCCCATCATGCACATGAAGCCTGTGCCAATGACCGCTAGAGTAGCCACGGCAATGCCAATTGGTCCTGTGAGTGCGGCTTCGACCGTCTCCAACATTGTTTGAATGGGCGACAAGTCTTGCGCGAAGGCAGGGGAGGCAAGGAGCGCTAAGGTTGCGACCATGAGTGGCAAGTATCGTGAGTGGTGTCTTGGCATGAAAATGTCCTTGATCAGTTCAGTTCAATAATGACGGGAGCGCGTGTGGGTGCTGTATTGGCGACGCGGATTGGTGCTGGCTGCGACGTTCCACCGGACAGCCGTTCACGAATGTCGTGGATGCGTGCAATGTAGGCGCGTGTTTCAGAAAACGGCGGTACGCCTGAGTATTGCTCAACGCGATGGGGCCCAGCGTTATAGGCGGCTAAGGCAAGTTCGACGCTTCGGAATTCTGCCAGTTGGGTTAGCAGGTAGCGTGCTGCGCCGTCGAGGTTCTGAGAGATATCGCGGGGATCCACACCAAGCTCGCGTGCCGTAGCAGGCATCAATTGCCCTAAGCCATAGGCACCCTTGGGGCTGATGGCAGTCGGATTGTAACTGCTCTCCGCTTCAATCATCGCTTGAAACAGAACGTGCCAGTCTCGCGTCGAAAGGCCTGCTTGCGCGATGGCCCTGTTGTTTTGGTGCCGGCTGGCCGTCTGACGAATGAGTGAGAGAACTTGGGCAGAGGCTCCCGCCGCAGGCGCAATTGGTGCAACGGCAACAGGTTGCGCTTCCACAGCATCGTCGGACGTGGCCCAGCTCGGGCGTGTTCTGTGAAACGTCCACCCAGACGCCGTAGCCGTTCCGTCAGCGCGAAAGGCTAGAACGTCAGCCGTTGCCCTCGAGGGTAATGTTGTAGTCAGCACCAAAGCGCAAATCGCGCCCGTCGCCAAACTCGAGATGGTGTTTGAAAAGCCCCGGCCAGATATTGAAGTATCGCGCTTCTGGCCCGAGAGGCGTGATCCGCGTGGACACAAGAATGGCTTCGGGTTCGCCCTCACGCAGGTAGATGCACTGGTAGCGCGGCTTGCCATCGTCCGTGAACCCCACGAGTTCATACCGGCAGCGGAACGCAACTTCCCTCTTTTGAAGGTCTTTGACCCCATCGAGTGTGATCAAGATTTGATTGCGCGCTATCGGCATTTGGACTCTCCCCCTGAGAGCCCTTCTAGTCCGACCTAGTACAAGCGGAAAGACACATTGAGTCAATATGATATATTGCAGAATTTAACAAAATGCTAAACCATAGGACGAAACCAAACAAAGGAGTCTCCGATGAAACGGCTTATTTTGTCAGCAATCTTTGGTGTTTTGATGACATTTGGCGCACCTAAAAAGGCGCAGGCCTACGATATAGATTGCGCGATTATGCTCTGTATGGCGGGTGGATTTCCTCCGAGCGCGGTCTGCGCGCGGGCCTATCGCACAATGATCCGCCGCATCACGCCGTGGCCGAGTAGGCCTCCGTTCGGGATTTGCACCTTCGCCGCAGTACCGATTGAATTGGGTGGCCCCGGCGGTGAGGGCGAGGTTGATACGGACCTTCCAGAATACGAATGGCTCAACCGCACACATGTGATCTGGTTCACAGGCCGCTCTTACACGCCGCGTGACGATCCAAGGCAGTGGGACTGGAGTATTCGGTCTTGTGACCGTGAAAACCGAACCTGCCGATATATCGCACGTGTCTACGGCTCGCACACGCGTTGGCCGAGCTCATTTGTCTCCGAAAGCGGGCAAACTATTTTGTTGCCCGTTGGGCGTGGTTTTGGAAACTTCTACTCGCGCGATATCATGGTCGAATATGGCGACTACGGAGGCAATATGGGTCATTCAGACTGGTTTTCCTACTGAGCAGGTATCTGCCTTTGTCAAAGCAGTATGCAAGGTTTCACGACAATGGCCGATTGTTTGACCTTCTTCGGATCGACAAGCCAGCGGCGAACAGTTGATCCGTCGTTCCATCTATAGTCGATCAATACGAGGGTAAGATCGTCTTGCCGCTTCTCAAATCCCTCTTGAAACGGCACAGCAAGCAGCTGTGAGCCTCCAGACACCTTTTGATCATCTGAGGTTTCATGATCGGCGGTTCCTGACTTTTTACCGCGGGTTATCAGAACTGGCTCGATTAACTCGATGGGGTCAACTTCGAGAGCAAAAGCAAGCTTTTGCACGGTCGCCATTGAGGTATAATATTGTGAACGTTCCAGTCGGCCAACATAGCCTCGTTCAAGTCCTGCCTTAAGTGACAGGGCTTCTTGGCTAAGGGATTGAAGCCGCCTTAGTTTTCTTAAATTTGCACCAACGCGATCTCGTAAATCCATGCGAGATCAATGGCTTGATTTTGGCTGATAGTGCGACGGAGTATACTACAGATTCTGTTGTTTTGACGTTTGGTGCGGCGCATCATGAGAAACCGGCACACACCCTAGTGAGCAACTTGCTTGCAATATATGCAAGCATGACCTATATAGACCCATGAATAGCAAACACCGCAAGACTCTGGCCGTTGTCTTTGCCGACCCAGTGTCGGGAACAGTCGAATGGTCCGCTGTTGAGAGATTACTTGTCGCAGCTGGTGCGCAGGTCATCGAAGGACGCGGTTCACGAGTGCGGTTCGAAAAGGACGGCGAGGTCGAGACGTTTCATCGTCCGCATCCCGCCAAGGAAGCCAAACGCTATCAGGTGCGCGCCGCCCGCGCATTCTTGGAACGGATCGGAGTAACGCCATGACCAATACCATGACCTACAAAGGCTACTCAGCCCGCATCGAGTATGATGATGAAGATGGCATTTTCACTGGCCGCCTTGCCGGTATCAGCGATGGTGTCGGATTTCATGCTGACACGGTTGAAGCGTTGCGGGATGCCTTTCAGGAGGCAGTTGAAGACTACGTTGAGACCTGCGCAAAGGTCGGTAAGGAACCGCAAAAGGCGTTCTCTGGTCAAGTGATGTTCCGGGTCGATCCCGAGGTGCACCGCAAGGCGGCACTCGCGGCAGAGCTATCTGGCAAAAGCCTGAACCAATGGGCCGAAGAAGTTCTAGGTCGCGCGGCGGAGTAGGCAGGTGACAAGCGCACCTTGCTGCTTTTTATCATTATAGGGGGGCTTTTGCGTACCCCTGCGAAAGTGTCGGGCGTCGCGATGCGGTTTCACCGGGCTAACCATAAGCGATAGGCTATCCCGTACCCGATTTAAAAGACCACTTGGAGCGCGTAAAATTGGATAATGGAAACCAGAAAAGGCCTCCGCTATCAGCGCGGGCGGCAAGCGCGACCGGTCGTTCGGCGCTGTTTTTGGCTAAGGTCGCTGGGAAAGCTGGTTGGGCAATTGCCAAGCCTGTCGGGCGGCAGACAGGCAAACTCGCCGCAAAAGGGGGTAAAGCGGTCAAAGATCACGCGGCTGTTAAGTTCGCGGAATTTGAACTGAGGCATACCAAATATACGCCGGAGAACTTCTTTGAAAAAGGAGCGATCTCTTTGGAAGACCTCGTCGATGCGCTATTAATTGAGAAGCGCGGCACGTCGGCAAGGATCGTTACAGCACTTTCTGGGAAGTTGGCTGCGGCAGGTACGACAGCAAGTCTATTTTCCATCGCATCCATTCTTGGCACGGCCAGTACGGGAACGGCCATATCTTCACTTTCAGGCGCGGCTTTCAACAGTGCCGCGTTGGCGTGGATTGGTGGAAGCGTTGTAACTGGCGGGTGGATTGTCTTGGGCGTAGCGGCCGCTGGAGGGGCGGCCGCATATTTCGGGTCTCGCAAGCTTGTCGGGAAATGGACCGGTGTAAGACGCAAGAAAAAGTCCTTGGACCCGCAAGAAATGCGCTTTGTCGAAACGTGTTTGATGTTGGCAACGGCTTTTCGTGAACGGGCCAATCAAAATGCCGTTTTGGACCCTCTCACTGCTGAAACCTTGCAGCAGAACTTAAAACATGACCTCCTCGAACAGTTGGATGTCTGCATCGCCAAAGTCAGCGACTGGCCGGATCTTCCGTTGATGCGGCTTGAAGATCGTAAAGTAGATCTGGTCGAGTTACTCGATGCCTTACCAATGGCTCACGTTCAAAACCCGTCGATCAGAAGAAAATCCACAGCTGCTGCCCCTGTTGTTACAGGTGTCGTATCCGCCACGATATTGAAATTGATGTCTGACACCTCGCCTTCGTTTACGGAAGATGAGGAGTTGGTCCTTCAAGCGCTACGTCGATCGAATAACAGTCTTGCTGATGCCAGTGAACTTGAGCTGTCTGAATACGTGCAATCTCTATCCGTTGAGCAAATTTCCGGGCTCAAAAACAACGTAAAGGGAATCTACCACGAACTCGCGTTTCAGCGGCAAGAGAACCTGGATGGCGACGAGTACATCGTCGAGCTTTTCGGCGACACGAACCATGCCGGCGCAGATGTCCGGATTATTAATGTCGAGACCGGCGACGTTTCCGAGGTTCAACTCAAGGCGACGAATTACGCGTCTTATGTACGTGAACACAACGAAAAATACGAAAACATCGACGTGCTTGTGACCAGTGAGGTAGCTGGATCGTCGCCAGATTGGTCTTCGTCTGAATTCAGCAATGCTGACCTTACAGCTGATACGTCCTCGGCGTTGCAGAAGCTCGGGCACGAGGCAGACGTGGACATTGTTCACAGTATGGGCGTCGCTGCGATGGTGGCACTTGCGACCAATGCTAAGTCCATGTTGAAGGGTGACGCTCTTTCAACAGAAGCGAAACAAAAGATCATTCAGGACGGAGTGGTCGCTGCAAGCGTTGCTGGAATGGTGCAGCTTATTATCTAGGAGAAAAAGTGCTCTACTGTATCTACGATGCAATAGGAACTTTCCGCCCTCGATGTTGATCGGTGATGCCACGATGCCCCCCTCGCGGTCAGTGGGGCAGCCGCAGCAAAATGGCGCTATGTCTGCCTGGGTTTAAGTATCCAGCGGTAGTCTCACGGTGTCGCCCTCAATCACGGGGAAGGAAATTTTGGTGAAACCGCAGTCGGTCAGAAAAGACACGATTCCCGTCACGGTTTTGAACTCACGAATGGAAATTTCACCTGCCATCCTGGAGCGCGCCGTGACCAACATTTGCGTAGTCCCATCGGAATGTTCTGCGTGCATCGTCCAAACTCCAAACCATGATGATGCTTTGCGCGTTGGCGATACGTTGCATGTAATGATGAGTTTCGAACCCGTCTCAAGGCGCTGTTTCAATGCGACCTCTGTTAATACATTGGGTGTTTCTGGCGGGTTCAACGGCAAGATTCAATCCACTCCCAATCGGTCAATAATGCTTTATTGTACCAATACCGATCCCGAAGGCAAGCTACGAAGGGGGCTATCTGCCCCCG
>TARA_R110000765_G_scaffold93148_1_pt1 | contig 39531 bp, 41 predicted proteins | sample TARA_R110000765 | Tara Oceans TARA_R110000765 (sample SAMEA4398168) | marine metagenome | biome: Polar Biome; feature: [MES] marine water layer (ENVO:01000295) within the mesopelagic zone...; material: water (ENVO:00002006), including particulate matter (ENVO:01000060) such as...... | reverse complement strand
GGATTGAAAATCAATTTATAATTGCTATGAGAGACTAGACCTGAACTCAAACTAATAAATTTCAAGAACATTTAATTACATTACGGTTAAACTTAATTTTAGTTCACTGAAATGATTAAATATAAATATCGTGGGCTTCTAAAATAAAGATCAAGACAAGCGGGGAGCTTGATTTTTACTATGCAAAAAGAAAGAGAGGACTTAACATTTATGAGTTTTAATTAAACTAAATATAGAACAATTTGATGAAGTTGCATTTTAAAGTCATTAGACTTTTATATTCTAAAGTTTAATTTCTGTCGGTATCCACTTATTTTAATGGGTTAACCTAGTAATTGAAGTTTTTAGTCATTTTTAATGTGGCTACATTAACAGGAGAAGAGTTTAGCGGTTTTAACGTTATTTGAGATTTTTTAACTTCTGGCGAAGTGGTATTAATGTTGTGTTGAGTGCGCAATGGATATGAAGATGCTTGCTCATTAATATTAATGTTTTTATTAATAAAGTCTAATGTAGATTTACTTACTTTTCTCATCATAATCCTTTTAAATTTATAAAAATACCCAACTTGTTACGGGCAGTAAATTCTGCAAAGTAAGTCGGTTGGGTATGTATTTAGGTTTTCGTTTATTCAGAACGAAGTGGATTAATTCACTTCGTTCTGAATAACAAGTCAGTAACGACTATTTAGTTACTACTTTTTTAGCGCTTGTTTCAATTTTAGCTACTACGCGACGGTTCAACTGGTTAGCCGTACGAGTATTTTCTGTTGATAACAACTGAGACTCACCGTAGCCTTTAGATGTTAGTCGACTAGCTTCAATGTTAAACTTGTTAATTAGAACGCTTTTAACTGCGTCTGCACGTTTCTGTGAAAGCATTAAGTTATAGTTGCTATCACCTGGCGCTGAACTATGGCCTTCTATTTCAACTGAAGTACGCGTGTACTCATTCATAAAATCAGCTAAGCGTCTAATATCATCAACTAACGCCGGTTGAATTACTGAACTGTTATTAGCAAAAGCGATGTTAAGCTTAATTTCAACTGCATGCTCAGAATATAAAGTACAACCTTTAGAGTCTACTTTAACTGTTGCTGGGGTATTAGCACAGCGGTCCATGTTGTCAGCAACACCATCGTTGTCAGCATCTAAAACTTTAACTACCGCTTTTGGAGCAACAGGTTGAGCTACAGTTTCAGGCTTGCTCATTACTGGAGCTTGCTTAACATCACCAAAGGCATATTTAACACCTAGTTTTAAACCTTGGTCGATAAAACCATAGTCAACATCTTTGTAAACAGCGGCTTCGGTATAAAATGATAAACGGTCATTAACTGGGAAGTTATAACCTGCACCAACATTTAAAGCATTGTAGCTTCTTACGTTACTGAAACGTTTTACACCAGCAAACATATAAATATTGCTGTCTTCTAATTTGTAAATAGCGTCGATACCACCACGAATGCCGTAGTCTTTATCGCCACCGTTATTTACGTCGTAACGAGTTTTAGCAATCTCAACACGAACATCCCAGTAATCATTGATAACCTTTTGTAAGTCAATACCAATTGATTTACCGGCTTCAATTCGGTCCCAATCCAAGTTTGCTTCTTTGTTAGTGCTCGACTTCATATATTCGCCAAACACACCGAATTCCCATGTTTTATCAATGTTTTCGGCAGCTAATGGTGAACTGATAAGTGCTGCAAGTAGAGAGATTTTAAATGCTTTCATTGGTAATTCCTTGTTTAAGTCTACATAAATTTAATTAATTTCTGTCTTGTATAACGAGTGAGTCTGAAAAAAGTCACAAATTAATTTAATTTTTTTAATTTAATCATCTTTTAAAAGTATGTATTAACAATAATGTTAAATACAACGGCTGCCAGTACGTTACTACTTTTGAAAAAGATCATATTAAAATATAAAATTTTCAATTAATTACTGACAAACTTTTTAATAACTAGCGTAGAATCCGTTTCAAGGCATGCTGTGCTTATTTTTGTCACTAAAAAAAATAAAATTATTGTGACTTTTTACTTTAAAAATCGTTGTTATTAATGGCAGCAAAGTTATAGCTAGGGGAAAAAGATGAACAACATAGAACAAAATCTGACAGAAGCGCTTCAATGTGAAGATGATATTTCTTTTGTTACGTCAGATGAAGAATTATTTAAACGTGCTGAGACTTCAGCCAATGTACAACAGGGCAGTAAAGATTTAATTTCGCTGGGTATGGCCTCTATTTGGGTGGTATTTGCTGGTTTATTTATCAATGTATTAAAGCCAACATTAAATAATAAGGCTGATACTAGAGGGAAAAGTAATGGACACTGAAAACATTACCGATAAAACTTATAATGGGCTTATCGCCATATGGCATAAAATTGTTACCTTTATGCCGGACTTAATTGTAGCTCTTTTATTTTTGCTGGTTGGTTGGGTTATTGCAAACATAATTAAAGGCTTGCTGAATAAGTCATTAATCAAAATTGGTTTTAATACCTTTTTAGACAAACTCGGTTTAGAAGCTTTGCTAAAAAAAATGGATTTAAAAGTTCAAGGTAGCCAAGTTGTAGCCAGTCTTATTTCTTTCTTTATTTTTCTAATATTTTTATTAGCTGCGTTAGATATAGTCGGCCTTGATATGTTGTCGGGCTTAATTGATACACTTGTATTGTTTTTACCTAAGCTACTCGCTGCATTAGCCGTCTTACTTTGTGGTTTTTTTGCCGCGCAAATTGTTTATAACGCGGTAAAAATCACCTCAAAAAATACGGGTGTTGACTATGGTCGTTCTGTGGCAGAGGTTTGTCGTGGAATAATTATCATCATAACGGTATCACTTTCTATCACACAACTTGATGTAGATGTATGGCTATTAAATAGTATTATTTCAGTAATAATTGCCAGTGTTGGTTTAGCTGCTGCCATTTCTTTAGGTATAGGTACAAAGTCTATGGCACAAGAGATTGTTGCGGGCGTTTATCTTAGGGATATGTATCAAACAGGCGATAATATTGAAGTACAGGAAGTAAAAGGCGCTCTTGTTTCTATTGGCAGTGTTGCTACTAAGGTTATAGGGGAAAACGAAACGATCATTACCGTACCTAATACTTTTTTATTAGCGAACAAAGTTACTAAGCAATAGGTAACTGTTGATTTGAATTCGTTTAACGAACGCCAACTCGTTGCTTTAGTGCAAGAGGGGTTACCTTATGACACGCAGTTTTTTCAACAGCTGGTCACACCATACTTGCCTAAATTAAAAGGTTATTGTATTAAGGTGCTTGGTAATCAGTCTGATGCTGAAGAAGCAGTACAAGAAACTATCATTAAGGCTCTGACAAATTTGAAAGGGTTTAAGTGGTTAGTGTCATTTCAATCTTGGCTATTTAAAATTGCACATCATGAGTGCATAAATAAAATGAGAGAACGTCGTTGGGATATAATGCAATACGATGATGATTACCTCGATAGCCTGGAAGCTAAACAACCTGAAGAAAACGACATAACCACGTTAATTTCAACAATGTTAGAGAGTCTATCTTTTGATGATCGTAATATTATGTTGTTACGTTACCGTACGGGTTTAGATTTTCAGGAAATTGCTGATATTTGTGAGATGAAACTCTCAGCAGTTAAAATGCGTCACAAAAGGGTTCTTGAATTTTTGACTGATCATATGAATTCTGATTAACATCAATGCCAAGCTTACTCAGTCGATTAAAGTAATTGAGTTAATAAATGCAGTGATAGATATTAATTGGCGTACATTTTGATTAAAAGCATATTGAATCGGGTAGAGTTAAATAAAAAGGGGGCTGATCCACCCCCTGATAAGGTTAAAAAGTCTATTACTTCTTAACCCATTGTCCTGCCGAATTTTGAATAAAATGACCTGATTGAGTTTTAATAATGGCTTTCTCTCCTGCTAATGCCATTACTTGCTCCATAGTGATTTCATTTTTACGTGCTAAATTTAGATAAATATTTTTACGTTTTTCGTTAATATGATTAACTAAGCTTTGTGTTTCAGTACTGTTGACCACTACACCTAAGTATCCATTTTTCATTTCGCCAATGAGGCCTTGTTGTTTAGCATCGTCTAGTGAAACAGCCCAAGCAGAAAAAGCCATTGTGGTGGCAAATAGTGTAAAAATAAACTTTTTGGCTATGTTCATGGTTATGTTACTTATAAGTTTGCTCATTAATTACTCCTTAAAATACGTCGCTATTGTCACTAAAAATGTCATCAAGTTGTCTATCAACTTTCACTTTGATTTCATGATCAATTTTTAAATTTAAATTAATCGTGATGGGTTCTTTGGCGCTAACTTCTACCCGGTGAGTACAGCCACTGATTATAACCATAGCTAAAAATGTGGTTAGTATTTTATTCATATTTACTCCTTATTTATTTGTAAACCTTTGATGATTTTCTCTTCAAATTGCTTGGTAATTGACATTGATTCCAGCAAGCCTATTAAGTCATAACTTAAATTTAAGTTGAGGTTTACATCATTATCGATGTCAGGGTTGCGACCTTTAATAACGGTTTCCAATAACATATAGCCATCGTCTGCCATCGAAACATCAGAGGATAGTTGGTTGTAATGTAAATTCTGTAACGCATCAAAAGCTAACTGCAATTGGGTATTACTGGCCTTAAGTTTCGATACCGCCGGATTATTCATTATTTGTATGAGGCCATTACTGACATTATGTAGTTCTCCATTTTCCATAGTGTACTTTTCGCCATCATAAAAAATAGGTAAATGCCCTGAAATATTGCCTGTAACTACAATACCTTGCTTTTCGTCTAACGCCAATACTTGTGCTAAGTCTATATGAGTAAGCTGAACGTCAACTGAATGTTTATAATCGAGAGGCCATTGAATTTTAGGAATAGCGAAACTACCGCCTAAAACATCACCACTGAGTTTGGTGGCTGAAATTTTAAATTCGTTTTCATAATGCCAACGGGTATTAATTGAAAGCTTTGAGATTGGTGTTGGCGTATCTATTAATGCAACCGTAAGATTCTCTTGAGCGGGAGATTTTTGTTCGCTCATTGAAGTTAACACACCATTTAAATATTGAAAATTTTGCTGCCAATTTAACTCTTGTACCCAAATATTGGCTATTTCACCACTGAGTGACGCCACATCAACAGATAAATCTAGAGTTGAGTTTTGAACATTATTTAAATCTGTTATTTGACCTTTCACACGGTAACTTAATGTACCTTCAACTAATTTTACGTCTGTGGGTAATTTAATATTGAGCGCGAGTAGGTCGGTAAGTGGCAATTGTTTTGCTGTTAATACCAGTTTAGGTTTGTTGACTGCACCGGATACCACTAAGTTCCCCAGAGGTACGTTGTCGGCAATAACAGCGGTATGTATTTTAATATCATCGATATTACCGATAATATTGCTATTAATAGACAATGAGCTTATTTCAACCACATTTGCATAGCGTAATTTATTAACCTGACTATTCAAATGTAGATTAACATCAATGCTCTGTTTTACTTTTAATTGATCATTGCTCAGAACGCTCTTTTTTACTTGCCCAGGCATGTTTGTTGTGATGTTACCCTGTATTTGCATAGCAACTTGTTTGATTGTCAGCTGTTTATTATGTTTTGCTATTTGGTTTGCAGGTATTGATATTTTGTTGCTAGTCATTGTTGAACTATCGTCAAAGCTTACGATTATTTTTGTTTGTTCTTGGCGCATAGCACCTTGTAGATTTAGTATTACTGGCGAATGAGTAAAGCCTTTCAGTGCTGAAATAAGTAAGGGCATTTCAAACTTAAAATCTAATTCAGCCGTTGGCAATATTTCATCTAATGTTTTTTGCTGGTTATTATCATTGCCTGTACTGCTCAATTGATTTTGTTGTGATTTATTGGCTTCTACTTGGGTGGATAAGCTCTGAGGAAGGAGGTTGTTATCGCTTTGTAAATAATGATTTAAGTTTATATTAATATTACTTAAGGCAAGCTGATTAACCTTAGTTTCATTATTTTTAATCGCTAAGTTGAACGTTACGCCGGTTAATAAAAGCCTTTTTTCATTTAAATCATAGGATAAATTACCATATGGATTCACTATGACTTGCTCAATAACGTTGTCGTTTAAAAGCGTAATAAGTTCTGGAGGAAGTGATGTTTTGCTAAGGTAATTAAGTAAATATTGATGACTAAATTGTGCCTGTAAACTGTTTTCTTTTTGAAATTCAATATCAAGTATTGTTGCTGGATTAGTCGATGGTTCAGTCGATGTATTATCTGACGCTAAATTTATTTTGCTATTTAGGTTAAGTGCGCCAGTTAGTGCAAATGGGCCACTGTTTTTAACACCCTCAATTGATGATATCGATAATGCTTTTAATTGACTCGATAAAGATAATTGCTCTGCTTGATAATGTAGTTCACTTTCAAAATCGCCATTAACAGCTATTGATTCTAATGTCTCTAATATTGCAGGTGGTAAGGGAAGTTCATGTGCTAATAAAAATTGTTTTAAGGGGGCTAACTGACTTACAAAGCCAACCTGAAGTTGATTTTTTGCAAGTTTAGCTGCTATTGATTGGTTAATTGAAATATTAGCTTTTATTACGGTATTTTGTTGATGATCTGCGATTGAAAACTTTAGCGTATTTTTTATCGCTGAAAATGTTCCCATATAGTATTTTTGTATTGATGAGTGTTGACTCTTAGTTTGACTCTGGATGCCTGTGACGCTTTCAGGTGCAAAAGGTAAATAGCTAAATTCTTTAACATTAATGCTAAAAGGTAAATTAATCTCAGAAAGTTGCGTTAAATAAGCTTTCAGTTGCTGCTTAGCTGTAAGGTCTTGATTGTCCAGTGAGGGCTCTTTTAACGTATTAAAAAGGGTCGTTGTACCCTGAATTGACATGGAAGAGATGTTGATATGCTTAATTTTTTGTTGAGCGGCTAAGTCAAGTGTTAGGCTGATATCTTCGAGCTTAAGATCTGCTTGCGGCGTTTGCAGGCACAAACGGTTTATTTTTACCGATAAATCTATGCTTATTGTAAAATCTATACAGTCGATACTGGTGTTATAAGGCTTAAGTTTTTCTTCGCTTAAGCTTTTTATGATGGCTACGCGTGATAAGTAAGCGAGCACAATAAAGAGAAAAATTACGCTAATAATAAAGGTAAAGGCGAGCAAGCTTTTTTTGGCTAATGTCATTAGTTTAGTTCAGTCCTTCTAACAGGGTTAAGCCCGTTTAAATCCATTTTTAATCAACTTTATACAAACTACTTTATTGCTGTTAACTGATAGTATCAATCAAAGCCATTGATTTAAATACAGGGTTGAAAATAGCGCAGGTTAACTTTGTTGTTTTACCTAGTCAGTGGATATTTTAATTGCACCGAAGACACGTTATGATATCGACATTTTTACAGTAACAATTATAAAGAGAGAAGTATGTCTGCTGCCCCATTAGAACGAATTACCATCGAACCTACTTTACCTGCTACCGCTTGTGTTATTTGGTTACATGGCTTAGGCGACTCAGGTGCAGGATTTTCACCTATTGTGCCAGAGTTAGGCTTACCTAAAAACCATCCGGTACGTTTTGTTTTCCCACATGCGCCAGAGCAACCCGTAACGATTAACCAAGGTTATGTTATGCGTTCATGGTACGACATTAAAAGTATGGATTTGCATAACCGTGCTGATATGCAAGGTGTACTTGAATCTGAAGTTAAAGTAAGAGCATTAATTTCTGAGCAAATTTCTGCAGGTATTCCAGCAAGTAATATTGTTTTAGCCGGCTTTAGTCAAGGTGGTGTGGTAAGTATGTTTACAGGTTTACGTTACCCTGAAAAGCTTGCTGGCGTTATGGCGTTGTCATGTTACTTACCTAATGCTGACGCCTTGCCTGAGCAACTTAGTGAAGCTAACCGTGAAACTGATATTTTACAACTGCATGGTGAAAATGATGATGTAGTGCCACTAAGCGCAGGTAAAATGGCGAATAAATTACTTAATGAGCACGGTTATCCGGTTACTTGGAAAACTTATCCTATGGCTCATAGTGTTCATCCAACTGAAATTCGTGACATTGCTTCATGGTTAATTACGCGTTTAGATTTAGTTTAATAATCATTAATAGCCAAATTTAAATTATAGGATAATAGAATGCCAGAAGTTACCGTGAAGCTCGCTTTTGAAAAAGAGAATAAAAATAGTATCCGATTTAAGGAAGTGCCAGAACCTGGTAAAGCTGAAGCTGTAGGCAGCGTATATTTACAGAAGTGGTTGGCGGGTGATGCTAAAACAATTGAAATTACAGTAAAGATCCCTGATTAGTCATTGAAGTTCACGCTTTTAATTCAAAGGGGCATGTTTTAATAAAAGGGATTCATACTTCAATTTAAACTCATCTCTAATGCGTTTTAACCAGACTTATCTATAAAGCAAAAAAATGCGCTAGTTATTATTAGCGCATTTTCATTTCTACAGTGAAGTTTCAATATATTTATCACTTAGCTTATCTTTGTAAATTCCAGTAAACGATTATTAGCAGGCATGACGTGATCGTGTTCCAGAAACAAACCCGCTTGTTCAGCTAATGCTTTTATAGCTTCAAAATCGCGAATAGCACTTTGGCTATCACGCTCTTTAAGCCAGATATCAAAATCGGCATTACTATCACTGCTGTACTTGCCTTGATAATTAAAGGGCCCATAAATACAGAGCTTTCCTTGTTGATTTAAATGTTGAGATACCCCACTAAAGAATGCTTGAACTAAAGGCCAGCTAACAATGTGTAAGGTATTGGCGGTGTAAATGGCGTCAACTTTTTCAATTGGCCATGGGTGGTTAAGATCAAGCTCGATCGGATATAGCAAGTTCCCTGCAGGATACTCCTGTAACCATTGCTTGATAGCTTCATGATTTAAACGTATATCACTGGTTTGCCAACTTAACCACGTCATGTTTGGTGCAAAATATACCGCATGTTGTCCGGTACCTGAGCCAACTTCTAAAACGCTTTTACTTTTACTAAAGGCTTTGGTTAACAAAGCGAATATAGGTGATTTATTATTTTCACAGGCTTGGGAGAAAGGTTTGTTCATGATTTATTACTCAAATTATGACTTAAATTACTGTTGAATTGAATGTTCAAAATTTCACTCGTTTTATCTAGGGTGTAATTAACGATTTTCATCGTTCGAATTAAACGGTAATAGCTGTTGGCACTGTGCTTGATAAGTCCGCATTTGCTGTTGTTCTTGTAAACAAAAAGCTTTAATTGCTGGTCTAAAACCCGCATGTTTAATCCAATGGTATGACGTGGTTAGTTTTGGTTCAAAACCACGTTGTATTTTATGCTCGCCTTGCGTACCCGGGTGGAACAAGCTTAATTTTTGCTCAATACAAAACTCTATACCTTGGTAATAGCATAATTCAAAGTGCAAATTATTAAACGATTTAGTACAGCCCCAGTAGCGACCATATAAGTTGTTGTCGTCAAAAAAGAACCAAGCACAGGCAACGTCTTCACCATTACAATTAGCGATAATCAGTAAAATATGTTCAGGTAATTTTTCTATTGCCGATCGAAAAAATTCAAACGATAAATGTGGTGTGTGTCCGCGCTTTAGATAAGTTAGTTGATACGTTAAATAGAAAAAGTCTAACTCTTCTTTACTAATGTCTTTGCCAATTATGCGCCTTACTTCAATGTGTTGTTGTATTATTGAAAGGCGCTCTTTGCGGGTGTTTTTTCTTTTTCTTGCCGTAAAACGTGATAAAAAATCGTCAAAATCTCGGTAGTTATGATTAAGCCAATGAAATTGAACGGTGTTTCGTTGATAAACATCTTTAGCTTGGTGCTGCGTTGGTGAGCAATACAATAAGTGCCAGCTATTTAATTGTTGATGTTGGCAATGATGAGTTAACACGTTAAAAATGTCAGCAAGTACAACCTCACTGGATAACAACTTATTGCTGGTTACCGGAGTAAAAGGAGTAGTAGCCACTAGTTTTGGATAGTAGGGAATATTATGTTGCTGGTATGCATCGGCCCAAGCCCAGTCAAAAACATACTCTCCCCATGAATGAGATTTAACGTACATCGGTAATATAGCGTTAATTTCACTCTCATCGTTATTACGTAACTGTAAATGATGGGGTTGCCAACCTTGGGTGTCAGACACTGAGCCACTGTCTTCTAAACATTGAAACAATTGATAATTTGAAAATACCGACGACTCAGTATTTAGTCGCTGCCAGTCTTGTTCAGCAATGTCTGAAATATTATTTAAAATTTCAATTTTCAATGATTATTCTGTTTGTTATTTATGTATAGATGAAGCTTAACAGATGGCTAATTTAATAGGTATACTCTATTTTATACGAGACATAGTATTTGTTTAAAGCCCTAGTAAATCATTAAACTTTAGCCTTAACGTTTAGACAAATACAGTAGAATATATCCAAGAGATTAAGAGAATATCATGTGTGGCAGACTTAATATTATTAACCATTCTTTATGTAAAATTGTCAGTGACACTGTAGGGTTTAACTTTTACAGCGACAGTAATAATAATTTGTGTCCAAGTGAGTCAATAGCCACCATTGTTCAGTCGAACCAGCACTTGAGCCAAGTAAATATGCGTTGGGGTATTCAGCCTTCATGGTCAAAGCGTTTATTAATAAATGCTCAAAGTGAAACGGTAGCCACTAAGCCAACATTTAGTCAGGCTTTTGCTGCAAATCGTTGTTTAATCCCTATTAGTGGTTGGTACGAATGGCGAAAAGAGGGCGCTAAAAAGCAAAAATATTATTTTAGTCATGGGCAAGCGTTACCCTTATATATGGCAGGTATAAGTTATTATGGCAATAACACACAACCTCAAGTGGTAACACTAACCACTAAGCCAAATCCATTGTGTGAACAGTTCCATCATCGTATGCCCGTGCTTGTTTTACCTGAGCATATTAACGCATGGTTAGCGCCGGAAAACTCGCAAGCGAATTTATCATCATTAATGTCAGCAATTTCCGATGAAAATCTCTGTGTCACAACAAGCTAGCAGCTAGCATTAAAATTCACGTATAATATATAAAACGTTATTAAGGTATTAAAACCAATGAGCACAGAAACAACTTTAAAGTCATTTTTAAATCAAGTTAAAGACACTCAAGAAATTTGGGCCCTGCAAGATAAAAACAGCCAAGACTGGGTGGTACTTGATTCTGTAAATTTTGAAAACACTGAGGTTATGCCTCTATGGTCAACCGAAGCACTGGCTAAAAGTCATTGTGTACAAGAGTGGGCAGATTATGTTCCTGCTGCTATATCTGTTGCTGAATGGATGGAGTTTTGGGTTGAAGACTTACTCGAAGATGGCGTTATTATTGGCCTTAATTGGCAAGAAAATGAAGCATGTTTTGAATTAGAGCTTCCTGAGTTTACTCAAGCATTAGCAGAAGTGGAAACCTTATAGTCCTTAACGTAAAACCTATACTAGTTTAAAAAAATACAAAAATTAACACGTATTTATTGGTCAGATTCGGCTATTTATTAGCTTTAGTTATCTAAATGTTTTGAGAGTGCAACAATGTTGTACTCTCAAAGTATTTGTTGAATAGCACTCATTTACCCCTCCCATTGACGCACTTTTTACACTCTACTTATTGTTAGAAAACTATTTCTTATACGTATTAACATGTAAATAATGAATTTTTTGATTAAATAAAAAAATAAATAATTATTTTTTTTTAACGATTTTTATTCAGTTATACATAATTTCATTATTATTTAAGTGTTTACTGCCTCATATCAAAATATATCCCATAAATTCAAAATAATATTTTTTACATTTAGTTTCATGTGTTTACATAAAGTTACATGATGCTAGTGTTACTTTTTATCGCTATTTTATTAATTTTTATCACGTTGAACTGACAAACCGTATTTATATTTCAAAAAAATCATTGATTTTTTTCAGTGTGTTTAAGGCTAAAAAATAATGAAATGGTTATAGAACTTACAAGGTCAAATTAAGCAGTGTCCCATACTTTGATTTAATCCAATTATTTGGGCAAGGCAATTTTGAATTAGATTTGAACTAGAATTAAACATTAAACATTACATTTAAGCGAATAGGAAAATAACATGGTGAAAACAATATTGGAAAAAGGTTACAGCATTTTAAATGCGACTAAAAAAATGGACTTCATTGCGCCTCTTTTAATGCGTTTATATTTAGTGCCTATTTTTTGGATGGCGGGTACGCATAAAATAGATGGTTTTGACAATATTGTGCAATGGTTTGGTAATGATGATTGGGGATTAGGTTTACCATTTCCATTTATTCTTGCGATATTAGCTATAGGCGCTGAAGTTATCGGTGCTATTGCTTTGTTGCTAGGTTTAGGCGTGCGCTTAATGGCTGTTCCTATGATGTTTACCATGATCATAGCCATGACATCTGTACACGGACAATATGGTTGGCAAGCGATCGCAGATGCTAATGCGCCGTTTGCTAACGAACGAGTAGAGGCAACAGTTGAAAAGAAAGAGATGATAATTTCTATCTTGCAAGAACACGGTAACTACGAGTGGCTTACCAGCAGCGGAAATATCACCATTTTAAATAACGGTATTGAGTTTGCTGCAACATATTTCATTATGCTATTAGCACTATTTTTTATCGGTGGTGGCCGTTATGTCAGTCTTGATTACTGGTTCAAACGAAAAGTATTACCTAACGCATAAATAATTTTTACATACTTAATACAACACAATAAATGGAGAATAATATGAACACTAAAACTAAATTTCAAGGCGCGGCAGTTGCACTTGCTGTTGCAGGTTTAATGGGCGCTTCAGCAGTATCAGCAGAGCCAGCTAACAAAACAGCAAAAGGCAACACTGCTGAAATGGCGCATTGTTACGGCGTGAATAAATGTAATGGTCATAACGACTGTAAAACGGCTGAAAATGCCTGTAAAGGTCAAGCTTCATGTAAAGGTCACGGCTTTGTAGCTATGTCTGAAAAAACCTGTGGCGATATTGGCGGCAAGGTTAAAGATGATTGGCGTGGTGAAGTTAATACTGCTGAGCTAACGCATTGTTACGGTGTAAATGTTTGTAAAGGTCATAATGATTGCAAAACGGCTGAAAATGCCTGTAAAGGTCAAGCATCATGTAAAGGTCATGGTTTTGTAGCACTTGCGGCACAAACATGTGACGATGTTGGAGGTACGGTTGGCGAATAATCAACCTATTGACAATATGACAGGAGAGCGCTCGCTCTCCTTGTCTAATGTCCCCGTGCCAGAACATTTTCTTGGCTTTGGTCTTGGCCTAAGAACCGAGCACTTTCAAGATGTTCTTAATGATAAAATTAATATTGATTGGTTTGAAGTTGTCTCAGAAAATTTTATGGTAGATGGCGGTAAACCTAAGCATTATCTGCACAGTATTCGTGAACTTTACCCTATGGTGATGCACGGTGTGTCTTTATCTATAGGCTCAACCGATCCGCTAAACATTGACTATTTACGTAAGTTAAAAGTACTGACTAATGAATTACAGCCTGAATGGATTTCAGATCATTTATGTTGGACAGGGGCGCACGAAAAAAACAGTCATGATTTATTACCTTTGCCATACAATGATGAAGCATTAAACCATGTTTGTCAGCGGGTTGAGCAAGTACAAGAATTTCTTGGACGGCCGATACTGCTGGAAAATGTTTCAAGTTATTTAACCTATAAAAATTCAGAAATGACCGAGTGGCAATTCTTTAATGAAGTAGCGCGTCGCTCTGGGTGCGAAATATTACTCGATATTAATAATATTTATGTCAGTGCTCGTAATCATGATTTTAATCCACAAGATTATCTAAATGGTATTTCAAAAGATAAAGTTAAACAGTTTCATTTAGCCGGTCACAGTGATTATGGCGACTATGTTATTGACACACATGATCACCCTGTGGCCGATCCTGTCTGGCAGCTCTACGAAAAAGCACTACAACGTTTCGGTTGGATAAGTACCATGATCGAACGAGATGATAATATTCCACCGCTAGCGGAATTATTAGCAGAAGTGGAAACTGCGCGCAATATTGCCACGAAAACGTTAGGCTCGTTAAGATAATCTTATACGAGTGAAAAATGATGAAAAGAATAAGAGCAAATATAGTGTGAGTAAACTTTCATTACATTCTCTGCAGCAGCAGATGATTAATTATTTAACTGACGATAAACCTGAAATTGCGCAACATGTTGCAGAACATGGCGGTATTAGTCGTGAAGCTCGTTTGCATATATACAAAAATGCTTATCAAATGCGCTTTAAAGAAACTATTGATAATGATCACCAAATATTGGGGATGTATTTAGGTGATGACTTATTTGATCAAATGGTCAGCGGCTATATTAAAGCTTACCCATCGAACAAAACATCATTAAGACATTTTGCTGATTCTTTACCTATGTTTCTTGCCAATCAAACACCGTTTAAAGATTATCCATTGATTAGTGAGTTAGCTCATTTTGAGCGGTTATTAATGGTGGCGTTTGACGCAAAAGACGCGAATCGCTTTACTCGTGAGCGCTTGCTGGAAATTCCACATGAACAGTGGCCTAGTTTAGTTTTTCGTTTTCACCCTAGTGTACAAATTGCTATGTTTAACTTTAATACCGTAGAAACTTGGCAAGCATTAAAGCAAGAGCAAGCGCCAGAGCCTGCAAAGCAAACGGCTAATATTTGGTTGCTATGGCGAAATAATGAACGTTTAACCCAGTTCAGATCAATATCGCAGCAAGAACACAACTTGCTTAATCTGATGCTTAACGGCCATGACTTTGCAAGTCTGTGTGATAGCCTGTTATCACAAAACCCTAACGAAGATATTAGTCAGCTAGCATTGAATTATTTATTGTCATGGATAGATGACGGTATACTTTCTAGCCACTAGCCACTAGCCACTAGCCACTATTTTCTAAGTTCCTAAGTAAGGTTATTAATAGCGAGAAAATCACTATAGCAGGCTTGATTGAGTTTTGGCTTTCTCATCATTTTAACCTAAGATTACTTCAGACAAACTTCTCATTAATATACCTTTAGTATTATTTAAATAATTACGGTAATATTATGAAAACAGTAATTTATTACTACTATGAGGAGTGACTGTCTGGTGAACTATGGATAAAATTAGACTGTCAAAAAACATAGTATTAGATTGCTTGAGTAGTGCTTTAATTATTGACAATAATGCTCAAAATATAGTTCCGCTTGATAACCTAGAATTTCAAGTATTAAAATACCTCGTTGAACACAAAAAAGTTGTTGTAACTAAAGACGAATTGCTGGCGTTATGGCCATCACGCGTCGTCATGGATCACTCCCTTGCTCGCGTAATGTCTATTTTGCGCAAAAAATTAGGTGACTCTTCTAAAAATCCTACATTTATTAAAACCCTTAATCGTCAAGGTTATCTCTATATCGGCCTAAACTCAGCGGTTACTGACACGCAAATAGCCAGCGAAAAAATTAAACGTAGCATCCCAATATTGCCGATAATCTTTGCCGTTAGCCTATTGTTACTATTATCGACAATTTGGTATTTCTCGTCAGACAGTCGTCCGAATGAGCAATTTATTTACCAAACAGAAATTATTGTAGACCCTGACACCCAAAAACAAGACTTAAGCATTAATCAAAGTGGCAGCCATTTGGCATATTCGGCAAGAACTTTAGGTCAAGAATATTGGTTTTTAAGAGTGAAAAGTTTACGTACTAATAGCGTTATTGATCACAAGATTGACGATGTAAATACTTCTCACCCCATTTGGATTGATGACAACACACTGGTATTTCAGCATAAATCAGAAAATGAGTGCTCGATAAAAAAAATATCTTTACTACCGACAGGACAATTATCCGACGTAATTAACATAACGTCATGTAATAGAAATAGTGCAAGCCAAACCATGGCAGCACTCACCAACAGTTCAGTCTTAGTTGCTGAAGTATCGCCACTGAATGGCAGATCATTAATACACTTGTTAGATATTGCTTCGGGGAAAAAAAGCGTTATTGAACAAAGTGAAAATGATGATAGCGAAATTTATTTTATTCAGACTAGCCCCGATAGAAAGCATTTGGTGACGTTGAGCACCGCTAATTGGTTTAGTACGACGATTAAACTCTATGATATTGATGATTTTAAAAATGAAATTTGGCGTAAAGAAATAAAAAATATTCTTTACACTGTAGCGCTAACCAATGAAAAATTAACCTACATCAATGAATATGGTGGTGTTAGTGTGAGCTATTTCAACAGCAACCAAGTTGAGTCATTAAATGCTATTTTTACGTCTAAGGTCTATAGCCCAATGGCCCATGAAAATAATATTTTTTTATTGGAAGGTTTGTACGCTTCAACTAATCTAACACTGGTTAATTTCCTTACCAACAAAGTTAAAGACATCAGTCACTTCAACGGTGCCAATATGACTTTGCCAAAACAAGTTAATAATAAAAAGTTTTTATTTGTTTCCAATCAATCGGGAAAAAACCAACTGTGGTTAGCCAGTATCGATAGTGGAGAAGCTAAACAACTTACCGTTTTAGATCGTTCCTATAATATCAGTTCGTATGACGTTGATGGCTTATTAAACCGTATTGCCATGACAACACAATTTGGGGTATTAGTGCTAAATAAAGAGAATAATGGCCAATATAAAGTATTAACATCTATCCCTGATGCTCAAGATCCAGTGATATATGAAGGTTTACTCTTTTATACGAAAATGCGACCTGATGGCACGGATATCTATCAATATGATCTGTTAACACAAGTTGAGCAACTCTATATTAAAGACGGTTATAAACTGGTGCAAGATGCAGGATATTTTTATTATATAAAGTACTTTCAGCCTGGCATTTGGCGCGTCAGCATTAATGACAAAAATCATTTCTTTGAAACGCCACTTGAGAGTTTAACGTTAGAACAATGGTATATAAAAAATGGTGAACTTTACTTATTAAATGAAAGCCAGATGATTAAATATAACTTGGAGCAGCAAACACTACAGTCGTTTGAAAATACACAATGCAGTGAGCCAGAGGTATGGAGAACGAATTCTTGTATAAATATTCAGGACGCGCCACGAGCCAACAGAATTATAAAAATATCTAAAAAACGTCTGCCTAAAGGAAAGTAAAGTCTTTTAAACCATCAACGCCCCAAGTGCTATAACAGCTTTTGCATGAATAACTTGGAATACGCGAGCCTAATGATATTATTGGTCGACGAATTGAGATTATTTGTTGATTTAAAATAGCTTGAATAGATGGTGACTCTATAACAATAACTTCGATGTTGCTTTTTGGCCACACACGTTCTTGTTTTGCATTTATTATCACAGGTTTTTTTGCCATTGCTTGCAGCAACAACGGAAAGTTATCCGACGTTATATCTTCTTTCTCTTCAATTATATCAATAACTTTTGGTAGGTCTGGATGTAGATCTTGATAAGCTTTTGCTAAATATTTGTCTGCTTTTTCTTGATTGTATAAACCAAAGCTCTTATTTAAATACACTATCCCTAATAAGAAAGTAGAGTTCAGAAAATCTTTTCGTGCAGATTTTTCTAAATTGATCATACCTTTTTTTACATTTTTGTATTTTTTATCGCTTAAATAGATCAAGCCGGTTTTATATAAAGCTCTGACATTACCATGTCGGGCAGCTTTTCTAAGGTTTAAAAAACCTTTGTCTTTATCAATATTGGTGCCAAAGCCGTGATAATAAAACTCACCCATAGTGGTTAATGCACTGATATGGCCTCGCTTAGCACCTGCTTTGAATTTATTAAAATAATCGACACATTGGTCGGTATCACATGGAGTAAGTTTCATAGCCGTAGCAGGGCTATTCACCATAAAAAGCGTAATGGTTAAAAATAATAATTGAATTGTTTTATTCATTAATTTTCACTTTTAAATAACTTACTATGATTGGACGTTCGGATAAATGTTCACTTGTTCATTTATGAACAGAATATGAGACATTACATAAGCGTTGCTAATGATACTTTTTATACAAGATGTAACATCATATCAAGGTAAAACCTTGTTGTAGTATTGGTTTAACAATAACGTATTAAGATCATCATTAATGGCTAAATCATAGCATTTAACAAATGTTGAATGCCAATATATCTCAAGATGATTAAATGAAAGGGCTCATTCTCAATATCAAAAATATAATCAACCAAGGAAAAATACTTAGCTGATTATATTTACTTTTTATGGCTAATTATTATCTTGCGGAAATACCACCACCACCTGAGCCAGTTGCATCAACTATCATTAACATTCCTGGAGAAAAACCACTTAAGTCTCGACCTAATGACTGATTACAACCGATGATTTCACCACATGACTTACCAGGGATTCTTGAGCCCGTAGTAGTAATAGCCTTGCGAAAAGCGATTAAGTTTTCATTCAAAAGCTGTGTTAAAGGAGGTGATGTAATGGTTAAAACTTCAATTTCTTCTTCAGGCCATTCAATAGCGCCGTTGTTAGTCACCACTAGCGGAGTTTTAGCTAATTCTTGAAACAATAAAGGAAAGTTACTGTTATCTAAAGAAACTTTCGCTTTAATATTAGTAATGACTGCTGGAATCTTGGGGTGGCGCTGTTGATATGATTTACTCAAGTATTTATCAGCTAATGCAAAGTTCTGTGGTGTAAATTGATTATTGTAATAAATGGTGGCGAGTAAAATGTTAGCATTTTCATCGTCTTTATTAGCTGCTTTCTCTAAATACTTAATGGCATCGTCAAGATCATAATTTTTTTTACTGGTTAAGTAAATTAAACCTAATTTATATTGCGCATTTGTATCTGCATATCTAGCGGCACGCTTAAGGTACTTAATAGCTTGATCTTCATTGGGCTCTGTTCCGTAACCATTATAATAAAATTGCCCTAAAATCGCCATGGCACCTGAATGGCCTCTTTTGGCTGCCTTTTTATACATCTTGAAATAACTTTTACATTCGTCAAGTTGGCAATACTCCATAGATGAACTCGACTGACTTTTTGTTACTTGCCCATCACCATACGAAAAAGGTGTAAAGCCAATTAAACAAAATACGGTACCCAATATTATATTTTTCATTTTATTAATTCCATTTGAGTGTAGCTTGCAATGTTATTGATAGTGCTTATGTAAATAAATAGTTCAAACACTAGTGATTAATCGTGTGCGTTATACGCTTTAATGAGCACTACCTAACCTTTACAAAATTAAGGTTGAAATTGAAATGATAAAAGTTAATATTTTCTTATGTAATAGTTAAGTAGCTATAAATTATGAGTTTATTTTTATGTTTTGTTTTCATTTTTAAGAGTGATAAATATTAAATCCTTGATCCAAACGATGATTTTCCGTTGTTTTATGGTGCTCTGTATTTTTATAGTCTTGTAACTATGGCGCTATTAATGAGCCACATTACTTGTCTGTACAGTAAAAAATTTCATGACCTAAAACAAACTTATTCAATGGTTCTAATGACTCGCTAAGTACATCTTTATACTCATCACGTTCATCATTTTGGCTGGGCAAATCGTAGATTTTTTTTAAAGCTATGATAGTTAAATGGAACTAGCTAAATGGAACGAGATATAGGAATACAGATTCAATAAAAAGCTTAGTGCGAGATTGCTCAGCGAGTACCGCAACTGTGTATGCTATTACTTCTGCGTTGCATCAAAGACCACCGAGCTTAATAAAGGGTGCCAAGCCATATAAATTTCCGCCCAATGACTGTAAACAACCGATGATCTCACCGCAAGACTTACCCGGAATTCGTGAGCCCGTGGTAGTAATAGCTCTGCGATAAGCGATTAAATTCTCGGTTAGGATCTTAGTTAAAGGTGGAGAGGTAATGGTTATTACTTCAATTTCATCTTCTGGCCACTGAATAGCGCCATCGTTTGCTACTAAAAGTGGGGTTTTGTTTAACTCTTCAAACAGTAAAGGAAAATTACTATTATCCAACGAAACGTTGGCCTTAATATTACCAATAACCGCCGGAATTTTAAGGTGTCGCTGTTGATATGATTTGCTTAAGTACTTATCGGCTAATACAAAATTTTGTGGTGTAAATTGATTGTTGTAATAAATGATACCTAATAAAAGGTTGGCCCTTTCATCGTCTTTTTTTGCGGCTTTATTTAAAAATTTAATCGCAGCATCAAAATCATAATTTTCTTTACTGGTTAAGTAGATCACACCTAATTTATATTGTGCACTTGTGTCGGCATATCTTGCTGCGCGCTTGAGAAATTTAATGGCTTGTTCCTCGTTGGGCTCAGTGCCATAGCCAATATAATAAAATTGACCCAAAATCGCCATGGCGCCTGCGTGCCCTCGGCTAGCTGCCTTTTTATACATTTTGAAATAGCTTTTACATTCATCGAGCTGGCAATACTTAATCAAAGAGCTTGATTGATCTTTTGATATTTCAATATTAGCGTATGCCGAAGAAGTAAAAGCAATTAAACAAAATACCGTACATAAAATTATACTTTTCATTTTATTAATTCCTTTTTGAGCGTAGCTGGTAATGTTATTGATAGTGTTTTGACATAACTAGATTGTTCAAACACAAGGGATTAACTGTGCTCGTTATATTTTCACTGAGCACAACCCAACCTTTGCAAAATTACGGTTGAAATTGAAATGATAAAAGTTAATATTTTCTTATGTGATAATTAAGTTTCTGAAAAGTAGTGCTTTATTTTAGTGTTTAATGTTTTTTTTAGTTGTGTGACAATGATAGCTATTAGCATGTTCATGCTCAAGTTAAGCGGTATATTAAGTTATTCTTACATTTTTACCACAAAGTAATTATTGCTACTGGTAAAAAATAAGATTACTTTTGTGTATAACAAAGTAGTTAATGACGTAAGGCGATTGATGCATAATAGGGTCAATAAGCCATCAGAATTATGTTACGGAAATAAATTAATTCAAATGATCAAATCACTTGCTAAGCACATTCTTTTAACCGTCATGTTTATCGCTTTGCCTGGTTGCAGCTCTTTGCAATTCGCTGATATTTTTCAAGGCTATAGTAGCCAAATGAAATCAGTGAAAGCAGCGCAACGTCAAGGAAACTTTGTCATGGCGCAAAGTCTATTGAACGAGCGGTCAGCTAGCAATGGCAGCTATGTATTAGGTTTGCTAGAAAGAGGGCGGTTAGAATTTTTAGCTAATAATTGGTCAGCTAGTCAGCAAACATTTGCCCAAGCGTATATCGAGATTGAGGAACAACGCAATAAAGCTAAAATTCAAATTAGCAAAGGTATTGAGAAACTAGGCGCTGTGGTGAGTAACGACAATGCTATCTCTTATCAAGTTCCGTATTACGAACAAGGTATGTTACACAGTTATCAAGCACTTAATTACTTATTCCAAGATGATTTATCTGGTGCGTTAGTTGAAATTCGTCGCGCAAATTTAGTGCAAGAAACGGCTTTGAAAGTCTATAAAGACGAAATTTATAAAGCCCAAAATGAGCTGCAAAATTCAGGCATGAGCACCGACAGTTTGCAAGGTGGTTACCCGAATATGGACAAGGCTATTGGTAAAGTAAAAAATGGCTTTCAAAATGCCTTCACTTTTTATTTATCGGGGATTTTGTATGAAGCCAGTGGTGAATTTAATGATGCATATATAGACTTTAAACGTGCGATAGAAATTTATCCAGAAAACCCTTACTTGCAACAGGATGTTTTAAGGTTGGCCAGTAAACTGGGTATGCAAGACGATTTAATTAGCTTTCAACAACGTTTTGGAAAATATCAATCAAAAGAGTCAACAGGACAAGGTAAAATCGTAGTGCTTGTTGAGCGTGATATTGTGAACAGTAAGCAAGATGTCGGCTTAAACTTACCAGTAGGTAGCAGCAGTTATGGCTTAAAGTTCTTTAGTTTTTCTTTACCTGTTTATGAAGGAGCTTTATCGCAACACAATATGCTTACGCTTCAGAATGCGGGACAAAGTTATCAAACGAATGAAATTGTGCGAATTCAGTCGTTAGCGGCAAAAGATTTAAAAGATCAATTACCGTCACTATTAACCCGACAAGTCGTGCGAGTCGTTGCCAAAGAACAAGTTCGCCAAAAACTTAGCCGTGAAGCTGGCAATGTGGGTAATATTTTAGCAAGTATTTATAATATTGCTTCTGAAAAGGCAGATACTCGCAGTTGGAGCACGCTGCCTGACCAAGTTGATATCATTCGTTTCGATACCTCTTCAGGTAAACAAGTATTGCAAATGCAGGTAGATGGCCAACAAAAATCGATTGAAATTGATGTTCAACCTAATAGAATTACTTTAATCAATATTTCAGCTATTGGTAGCCATTTTGGTTATCAAACCGTTAATTTATAACTTACGTTAAATAATAATGAATCAGGAGGTAATATGTTTAATAGCAAAATTACTATGAGTACGGGTCAAAAAATCACCAGCAGTTTAGCGGTGATATTGCTCAGTACTATTGTTACAGCTGGTTGTGCCAATAAACAACCTCCTGTCACTGCTGGTACAGGTACTAGTGCCATGACACAAGGTGATGACTTTAGTAAACACTTAGAGGTGCATAATACTGACTTAGCGAAGCGGTTATTTATAAGCGACGTTAAATCTCGTAAAATTAATGACTTAATGGAAATAAATTTAACACTAACCAGTCGTTATGAGAAATCACAAAAATTACAATATCATTTCAACTGGTTTGACGAAGCCGGCTTTGTTATCGAGGCTGGAAAAACACCTTGGGTTCCTTTGGAGCTTCATGGCAAACAATCAACAACTTTACGAGGGTTAGCTCCGAACATTAATGTCAGCACATTTAGTGTTTATGTTCGCGAAATCCCAGAAAAAGCATACAAATATTAATTGTTAAGGAACAGTATTATGAATAAATTAGCACTAGTAACCACTCTCGGCTTGACCCTAGTATTTGCAGCGGGTTGTGCTAATAAATCAGTTGTTCGCTACGGTGATGCTACCGCAGTTGAAACTACTGATATTAATTTTGGCTCTACAGATTTACAAAAAGTTGCCGACCAAATGACCGACTCGTTATTGTTGTCACCCGTTGTTGGCACGTTAACGCAAAATACGCGCCCGGTAATGTTTGTTGAACGCTTAAAAAACAAAACCAGCGAGCATATTGACACTGAGTCAATCACAGACTCTATTTCTACTAAGCTTTTACGTTCAGGCAAGTTTCGCTTTGTTGATATGGGACGAGTAGAAGCTGCTAGAGAGCAACTTAAGTTTCAACATGACGGCGGTATGGTTGACCCAAGCAAAGCCACACAGTTTGGTCGCCAAATTGGTGCTCAGTACATGTTATACGGTAACTTATCGAGTATAGTAAAAAGTAACCAAGATAAAACTGATGTTTACTACAAATTCACGCTTCGTTTAATGGACCTTGAAAGTGGCTTAGTTGAATGGGCCGACGAAACCGAAATTCGTAAAACTAAAGCTAAAGAATCTGTAGGCTGGTAAATCTTAAGGTTGAACGTTTTTATCAACGCTATCTTTCTACTAAAATTTATTAAATAAAAGGTGGGAAAAATGAAAGCAATTTATATATCGATAATTTTTTTGTTGGCTATTCCCTTTGCAAATGCAGATTATGAACGCAATAAAGCTGTGCCAGTCGAAAAGGTATTATTTGGTCAGGTGTTGTCAGTACGTAATATTACTGAACAAGAGCTGATACAAGATAAAAATCAAGGCTGGAAAACTTTTGGTGGTGCACTTATTGGTGGCGCAATAGGCAATCAATTTGGTAGCGGTAGTGGTCGGAGTATAGCCACTATATTAGGCGCAGTTATTGGTGGCTCTATAGCGCATGATCGCAACCCTAAATATCAAGAGAAAACGCTGCTTTTAGTTGAATTAATGATAAAGGTAGATAATGGCGATGAATATATGGTGATACAAGACTTAGATCACCGTATGCTCTTCGAGCGAAAAGATGCGGTTAGGATGGTTTATCTCGCCAATGGCACAGTACGTATTGATAAACAAATGTAAATATTTCAGAACCTAAGTGAAAATTAAGGATAGTAAAATGGCTGAGTAGCAATACTTAGCCATTTTTTTAGAAATGTTATTTAATTCACATAGATTTATTCTGTAAAGTTTAAATGCTTACGTTGCTTGATATGTTTTAAATTAATACTTATTAAGGTGTATGCTACCCAAGTTAATGATTAATAAGTCAGTTGTGTATTAAAACTGCTATGTAGTAAAAATCAATTTACACCATCAAAATAGTAATCACCATTCACTTCACTCTGCTGGCGTGGGTACATCATTTTTACTCACTTGTTGTTCATCAGTGATTTTTTCTGACCATTTTACTTCTTCTTTCTCAGGTTTTATGCCTTCTTGTTGATTACCTAACGGTGAAGTAAATACCAACCTTGTTAGTAAAGGAAAATGATCTGAGTCGATAGACGGCATACGTTGAATATCGCGTAGCGTAAAATGCGAACTGTGAAATAAATGGTCTAATGGCCAGCGAGCAATGGGATAACCTGCGTGAAAGGTGTTAAATGCGCCACGACCTACTCTAGGGTCTAACAAGCCGCTAATTTTGCGAAACAATCGTGTGGTTGCAGACCATGCTACATCATTAAGGTCGCCAGTTACTATCACCGGTTGATGACTTTTAGCAACGCTTTTCGCTACCATGACTAATTCCGCATCTCGCTCTGTTGATTCTTCATTCTCTGTTGGGCTAGGTGGTGCAGGGTGGAGAAAATGAGCACGCACTTTATCACCGGTTCGAAGCGTTAAGCATACATGTATCGAAGGCACGTCTTGTTCAACTAAATAGCATATTTCTTGTTCGTCTAACGGTAGTCGAGAATAAACGTGCATACCATAAAGATTGTCGAGCGGGCATTTCACACTATAAGGCATGTCAGCTTCTAGTACTTGAAGCTGATCTTGCCACCACTGATCTGACTCTAATGTAACTAGTACATCGGGTTTATGTTGTTTGACTAAATCAATTAAGGCTTTGGCGTTACGATTAGGGGTAAATACATTTGATGTTAGTATGCTGAGCTGTCTTTTAGCTGTGTTGTCACTTGAAGATATTACCTCTTTTCGCCATAAAGGCGTAAAAGGCAATATCCACCACAATTGCCATAGTAAACAGCTTGCAGTAGCAAAAATTAAGATTTGAGCGGTTATTGTTTCTCGGTCTAATAGCAGCAGGTGCCCAATTAACAATGCCGCAGCAAATATCATAAATTGTAAACGCGGGAAGTCCATGCCTCTGATAAACCAATGTGGATGTCGTGATAATGGCAACAAGGTAAGCACGAGAATGAGCAGTGTACAAAGGCAGAGTATTAGTAACATATAGATTTTGTCTTAAATAGTTAGTTTTGTATTATACCCATAGGACTAAATAATTGTGCTACCTAGGTGAATTTAAATATTTTATTAAAAATAACCAACGAATCAATTGTTTTTATAAAAAGTATTCTAAATTAAAACTAAAAAGCATTTTACACCGTATAATCTTTTTTAACGCACTTACTCATTAATGAGCAATTTATTATGTTTTCAATCTTTAAGTCAGACCCATTAAAAAAATTAAATAAACGTTACGAAGCTAAGTTAGAGCTCGCTATGCATGCCCAGAGAAACGGCGATATTAAAGGTTATTCAATGATCACTGCTGAAGCGGAAGAAATAGCAGTGCAAATAAAAGCACTAGAAGTTTCGAAAAAATCTTGAATATATCAAAATATGATTAGGCCAAATTCAGCGTTTAATGATGAAAGGTAGTCTACAAAAGCTTGTTAATGAGTGTTGTTATCTCAGCTTAGTCTTATTTCGCTGAGATAACACTTCACTCTATTGAGGTTTACATTAAACTATCTTCACTCTATTGAGGTTTACATTAAACTATTCTGTTGTATCATCTTGCTTCTGATCAGTATTAACACTAATAGGCTGATTAAAAGTGAGGGTACGATAAGGAAAAGGTATTTCAATTCCTGATTTATCAAGTGCTGATTTTACTGCTGCTACAACTTCGTCTCTCGACTCTCTAATGTTTACTGGCTTTGAACCAGTCCACCAAGTCACTTCAAAGTTTATAGATGAGTCTGCAAACTCGTTAGCAAATATTTGTACTGGTCGAGAATCACTGATAACAGTTTTACAATCGGTAACGGCTTGTTTTATAACTGATCTTGCTTCGTCAACATTTTCACCATAACCAACACCACAAATAATAGTGGTTCTTCGCTGATCAAGATCTGTTCGAATTGTGAGTGGGTTCTTAAATAATATACTATTAGGCAGTATTACTAACTCGCCATCTGGTTGGCGAATATGTGTTTCACGAACGAGTATGGCTTCAACTGTTCCTTCATACCCTTCACAGGCGATAAAATCATTAATGCGCATTTCTTTTCGAAGTAAGATGATTATACCCGCTAGAAAATTTTCAAATATATCTTTAAAAGCAAAACCAATAGCAACAGAGCCAATACCGAGTCCAGCAAGCATTTTAGTAGGTGTTAGCCCAGGGAAAGCTATAATAGCGGCAATCATGATGCCAATAATCCAAATAGCAATCGAAGAGAATAAAATTAATAAATTGATTAAGCTCTTACGCAGCTTAGTTTTCTTCAAAATACGTTGCGCTATGTTTCTTGCTAATTTAGCGAAAGCGTAAGTTAGTAAGATTATAACTAAAGCTATTAATAGTTGAGGCATAACTTCAATAGCACCTCGAGCTATTTCACGAAGTTGAGTTACTAAAATATTAAGGGGTTCCATTTTACTTCCTTTTAATACGATAGAGGCTGTCTTATTTAGCAAGACTCTTGATAATGTATCTTAAAATTAATGAATTTCAGCCTTTAAATCAAGATAATTTACGGCATTAACAAACTCAACTCATAATAATTTAGGCATTAATAATAAGTATGATAAGTGATTATAAATCGTTAATCTGGTGTGTAAGAAATACCTACTTCTGCCTGTTCAAATTCAAGAGAAGCTTCATTGCTAATAAGCTCTTTAGCGATAACTTTTTAACTTAATAGGTTAACACTCGGTATAACTCCAGTTTTTACTTTTAAAACTTTCATTCTGTCGTTATTTATTATAAAAAGTAGCCAATGCTAATATTGGCTATTCAGCACTAGGCGTGATGTGTAATCTATAAAATTATGAGATAATTTCGCCCTATTTATTCTATCAATCCTTAAAGGATGCATTAGTGTTAGCTAATTCTATTGTTGTGCTCGATTTTGAAACCACAGGTTTATCGCCTGATCAGGGTGATCGGGCGATTGAAATTGGAGCAGTGAAGCTTGAAAATGGAATAATTATAGATAGATTTCAAGCCTTGATGAATCCAGGTCGACGTATTAATAGTTTTATTGAAAATTATACTGGTATCAGTAATAGAATGTTGGCGGTAGCACCCACTTGTGCAAATGTAATGACTGATTTTGCAGACTTTATCGGCGATAGTAATTTACTAGCTCATAACGCCTCATTTGATTCTCGATTTTTGGGAGCTGAACTAGCACGATTAGGTCGTTCTGTTTTGGGCGAGTTTACTTGCTCGTTATTAATCTCGCGTCGTATTTATCAGGATGCGCCAAACCATAAGTTAGGCACTTTAATTAATTATAAAAATATCGTAGCCACTGGCAGTTTTCACCGAGCGTTATTTGATGCTGAAATGACCGCTGAATTATGGATTATCATGTTAGACGATATAAAAACACGCTATGGATTAGAGGACATTCCTTTTAGTTTAATTAAGCGACTGTCTAAAACGCCAAAAGCACAAATAGATAAGCTCTTAACAAATTACATAAATAAAATTACGTAAATAAAATTAATTAATTCAATAAATTAAAGTAGTATTTTTACTATGTAAAAGTCAAAAATGGTAAGTTACTATTTTGTATTATTTGCTGAAAACTATATTCAATGAAGGTTTTATTTTGCTATGGGCAAAAACATTACTAAACAGCAACACCCTCCAGCAAGTCTTGCGACAAAAGAACTGACCAAGTTTCGATATAGTGCAGAAGGTAAAACTCTGCAGCTAGATCAAGTCATAATAGAGCAACCGTTACAAATACGTTTGAAATGGCAGCTAGGTAATGACGAGCCTTATCAAAGCCAAATATTTTCCATTACTATGCGCACGCCGGGTGACGATAAATCTCTGATCATCGGTTTGTTACAATCAGAAGCCGTTATTCAGCACTTTCAACAAATTGACAGTATTTTACCTGAACAGCTAGATGATCAAGATTCAAGTGAAGTCAGTATTGAAAATCAATGGGAAGTTAAACTAAAAGCTGGGGTTATACCGGATATTAAATCACTTGAGCGTTTTCAAGTAACTTATAGTAGTTGTGGCTTGTGTGGTACTACCTCGTTGAAGTCATTGGAAATGAAAACCCCACCAAGCTTAGATGAAAACCAACATTGGTTAGCGTTTGAGGTTATTTCTGCTATGCCAAAAATTATGCGAGCAGCGCAGTCTCAATTTGTACAAACAGGTGGCTCTCATGCTGCAGCTTTATTTAATAAGCAGGGAGTACTGGTCGATATAAAGGAAGACATTGGTCGTCACAATGCATTAGATAAATTACTTGGCGCGAGCTTAATGCATAGCCATATTAGTCAGTCTCAATACAGCATTTTAGTGAGTGGCCGTATAAGCTTTGAGATCGTACAAAAAACGGTTATGGCTGGCGTTGCTGTGTTAATTGCGGTTGGCGCACCTTCTGAATTAGCAATTTTAGCGGCTAAAAGATTTAATTTAACGTTAATTGGTTTCACTAAAAGCAGTGGTTTTAACCTTTATCACGGCGATTGGCGTTTGATGCCTTTGGTCGAAAAAGATTAAAGGCAATAACGACTCAAATAGCATTTACCTTAGTGTTAATCATCGTCATCGGCTTTCATTGCTTCAATATTAACAATAGTTGAACGGTTCAAGGTTATTTTATATCTTTGCATACGTTGCAAATCTTGTTTATCTGTTTGCATTAATACCACGTTTATTTGGTAGCGACGTTCGACCGCTTGTTTTGTTATTTTACTGCCATCGAGCGAATATAAGCGACCTTCACCTTTTTTTAGAAAACGAATAAAGGGGGTAAGGTTAAAAAATATACGTTGTTGGATTTCATCGTAGCCGGGCATAAAGCTTTTTGCATTTACCTTAGTGTCACTTCTAAAATGCAGTAATTGCGCTGCCTGTTTGTTTTGATGACGCCTATTTTGAAATAACTTATTAACTTGTTTGGGTAAATCTTTATCTCGTATGTATTCTAACCAAATGGTTTGGCTTGCAATGCGAGTTTTATTAACACTGTTGGTGTATATATTTCTCCACTTGGGTAAGCCTCTTTGAATGCTTCGCCAAATGACTCGGGTAATATCATCTTTAAATATTTCCCTTAATCCATAAATAAAACCTAACATGCCCACTAGAGCAATGGTGACTTCAGTAAAGTTAGCACGCGCATTGAGCACTAACATCATGACAAAAGCCATAATAATGGTAGTTACTGAACCACTAACAATACGTTTTAAATTTTGATTAAGGCTTTTAACTTCTTGCTGCAATACTACGCCGTATTCAATTAGCCTTTGTAGCAAACGCATTTTATTGGTAATACGATTAGGATCATCTAAGGTTGTTTGCGAGTTATATTGGTTTGTTTCTCGGTACTCATTCTCACTGCGGCAAAGAGCAAATAAAAAGTTTCTCTCAGTGGTAAAGTCGCTACTTTTAGGGCCACGAGATAATAGTCTTAAAAAAGACTGCTCTACTTGCCAACTAAGATAATTATCAGCATTTTCGAAAAAAGGGCTTAATTTTTTATCAGGTGGAGTGTACCTTCTTAGCTTTTTTAATAAACCTGAAATTTGTTCAGCTAGTACGATAGCTTGAGGATAAAAGCTTTCACTTTCTCTAAGTTTAATGGTTTGTTTTATATCATTATCGAGAGCGATTCTAATTTGATAAGAAAATAAATTAAGGTTAAGCCGATAATCACTTTGCTCACCTTTTGTTTGACTGATAAAGCGGCTTCTCACTAATGGTATGTGTAGCTGGTCTGAGTAATAGGCGCTGTGGCTTTCAATACTGCTATGAAAGTAATGTTCTTCGGCTAAGGTTTTAGGACCAATACCCATTTCAACCGGCAAAGAAAAGTATAAATCTAGTCGTTGATGATCATTCGGCAATAACTGGTAGCTGACCTTTATGGATAGGTTTTCGTCTTGAGTAAGTTTGGTGTTTTTCACTTATATCCTCTGCTCCTTTCAGTTTATTGCCATAACAGGAGTACTAATTATGCCTGAAAATATGTTATTTTCATAAAGATATTATTTACTTATAGTTGAATTAATTTAACCTAAAGTAGCTATAAATTAATGATTAACATAGTATGTTTTTTAATTAACTTAGTTACTGCTTCAAGGTAAATTATTCACCTTAAATATCTTATTCGCTTTCTCAATAAGAGGTGAGACAGCGGTGTTGTTGTGCTTGATTTAAACACTCATTGAAAAAAGCCGTGTATAATATTTTTTATAGATACTGTATAAAGGCAGGCTAAAATTAAATTAGCCCATGATGTTACAAAATTATGTTGAGAACCAATGCGTAAATCAGATAAAAAATTAGATAATCAGATTGTTAAAGCACTCACTCAAGTTTGTCATTCAGCGCTAGAAGATATTGATGGCTTTGAATGGTTAACCCATACCGTTAATTTTGATAACTTTCCTGAAAGCTTAAAAGTTGTTTGTGTTTTTGATCGTAACGCCAAGCTAGCGCATTATTTAAAATCAAGTAATAAGGATAGCTTAGCGATAATGATTACTAAAAGTCTGGTTGATATTGGTGTTGAGTTAAAAAATGCACAAAATCAAATAGAGCTAGACAGCGAGGAGAATTGCACCTTGTATCATGGTGGAAATTGGCGCAAAAGACTTGCCTAGTTCACTATAAGCTCTTAAATAATGACCACGCTATTGCGCACATAATTAGCCCAACGACTATGTCTATCATTCTTTTAATCTTAGCTTGATTCAACCAAGGTGACATTTTAGCTGCGGCTCCCGCTAAACTATAAAACCAAAGTATAGATGCCAACATAGTACCTAAGGCAAAAGCGACTTTTTCATTACCCTCGAATTTTCCTCCTACACTACCCAATATTAATACAGTATCTAGATAAACATGTGGGTTTAATAGTGTTACAGCTAATGTAGAAGCAATAACTAACCAAGGTTTATTATTTGCTTTTACCGCTTTGTTTTGCAATTTATGATAGTTATTAAGCCAAGCTTGGCGAAAAGACATTGCGGCATATCCACATAAAAATAATATCCCTCCCCAAGAAATAGCTATTACTAAGTTTGGTGAAGTAGCAATAAGCTTAGCACCACCAAACACACCCAGTGCAATAAGTATTACATCACATAGCATACACACTGAGGCCGCTAAAAAGTGATGATTTCTGTTGATACCATGATTAAGTACATGAGAATTTTGCGCACCAAGCGGAATAATCATACTACTTCCTAAAAACAGGCCTTGAAGAAGTGGGGAAAACATTTTTGCACCTAAATATTATTGTCTGTTGAGCGAATATGGTTAATTTAACTTACAATGACATATAAATATAATTAATGTTTTTCATCTTTAATTAGTTTTGCTAATGTTGAGTGCGGTAATTAAATTAATTACGATATAGGAGTAAGTAGCCTTGCTAGATTACAAATTGTTGCATGCACTGAGTGTGGTGGTCGATGAACAAAATTTTGATAAAGCGGCATCAGTTTTAGCTATTACACAATCGGCAGTCTCTCAGCGGATTAAAAGCTTAGAGCATGCTATAGGTCAGCCCGTATTAATCCGATCTCAGCCTATAGTAGCTACCCATATTGGTAAGAAATTACTAGCTCATTATCAACAAGTTAAATTACTCGAACAGGATATTATTCCTGATCTTTCTGGTGATAAAAAACATGAAACTATAACAGCGAATATTGCCAGTAATGCAGATAGCCTAGCTACTTGGTTAATTCCTGCCATTGGTGATGTTTGTCATGAATATAATCTTGCCGTGAATTTTCGTCTTGCTGATGAAAATAGAACCATTAATTATTTAAAAGACGGGGAGGTTTTTGGTGCCTTGAGTACCCATGCTCAAGCTTTACCCGGTTGTACATTAGAAAAACTAGGCGATATGCAGTATTTATTAGTCGCTTCCCCTGGCTTCATTTCACGCTATTTTCCTCAGGGTATTAATGTTCAGGCACTGGCGACGGCACCGGCTGTGGCTTATGACCAAAAAGATGATATGCATATTAAATATATTGAGCGCATTTTTGGTTTAGAAGGAGGGGCTTACCCATGCCATACCGTAAGGTCTTCAGAGGCTTTTGTTAACTTTGCCAAACACGGCATTGCATATTGCTTGATCCCAAAGTTGCAAATACAAGCAGAACTTGCCTCAGGAGAGCTGATCAATTTATTGCCAGAACATACCATTGTAAGAGCACTATACTGGCATCATTGGGTATTACTAAAAGGAGTATTTAAAGCGTTTTCAAACGCTATAATTTTACGAGCTCAGCACGCGCTGAGTAATCAATAATGGTATTTAATATTATATGCATTTACTATTCAGCCAACAAAAAATTTAATCAGGAATAAACGTGAGCAATTTAGTCGTAAGAAAAGCAACAGCAGAAGATACTAGTATATTATTTAAATTTATTATCGATCTCGCTATTTATGAAAAAGCTGAACACGAAGTACTCGCGACAGAGCAAACGATTAAAGACAGTATTTTTACTGAAAATAGTCATGTTTATGCCTTAATTTGCGAACTTGATGGTGTGCCGGTTGGCTCAGCTATTTACTTTTTTAATTATTCTACTTGGTTAGCAAAATCGGGCCTTTATCTAGAAGACTTATACGTAATGCCAGAGTTTCGAGGCAAAGGTGCAGGAGTTAAACTTCTAAAAGCAATGGCTAAAATTGCTGTTGATAAAGATTGCGCAAGATTTGAGTGGAGTTGCCTAGATTGGAATACGCCTTCAAGAGAGTTTTATCATTCTCTAGGAGCTGTCGCACAAGAAGAGTGGGTTGGTTATCGTATGACAGGTAAAACCCTTAGTAACTTTGCAGCTGATCTGACTGAATAATTGTAATACCTGATGGCGGATGCTCAGCGTAAGCTAACATAGCATTTGCCACCTTTTCTGCTTGAATCAACTGATACTTTTTAGGGATCATAAAAGCGAACGCTTTCATTATTAGGCTTCCTAATTGCTCACCAAGCCTAAACTCATCACGATGACCCGCTAACATTGAAGGGCGAAATAGCCCAAGATGTTGATAACCAATATCACGTAACGCTAACTCTACTTTTCCTTTAACTTGATTATAAAATAGCGAAGATGATTCATTAGCTGCCATAGCCGTTACGATGGCAAATAACGCAGTGTGTTGTTGGTAAAAGTGCTTGGCGATAATTAAAGGGTATAAATAATCAATTTGATTAAAGGCTGATTTAGAGCCTGCTTTTTTTATTGTACTGCCTAACGTACAAAATATATGATCTATTTTTGATGGAAAATTTTCTTTATCCGAGATGTTTTCCTGCTTTATTATAGGCTGTGTTAATTGGCTTAACTCGTTAGCTAAATTTTCGAAATCGATTTTCTTTTGTATCAGTTTAATGTGACTAATTGGCAGCGGATTACGCACTAAGGCAATAACTTGACTGTAATGGTTACTGGCTAATAATTTTAACAACAAATGCTGCCCGACTAAACCACTAGCGCCAATAATTAGCGCCACTTTAGGTGTATGTTGATTGTTTTGACTGTTTTGACTGTTTTGACTGTTTTGGTTGCTTTGTGTTGTCATTGTTAACTTACGCCAATTAATTAAATATCTTAGCACTTTAATCTATTCAGCGACCACTTTGGAGTCAATACTATTTTTTATAATTCCTGCCCTAACTCAGCTAAGGCAATACTACTATCTTAAATTGATAGTAAGCGAATCTTAATATCTTCTTCTACAAGTTCTTGTTTTTCGGCTGCTATTGCTACCTGCTCGATACTTTCGCTCATTATTTCGATACTTGCTTTTGTTTGAGATAGTTTTTCGAAGCTAGTGCTTGTTTTATCTATAGTATTGGTAATTGAATTTTTATTGGCATCCAGTGTTTTAACTGCTTTATTTACATCGATTTGCAAGTTGTAAATTAAATTACTGATATTTTGAGTAGAGGTTTTTGGGCGACCTGCCAAACTTCTAACTTCATCAGCAACAACAGCAAAGCCTTTTCCTTGCTTCCCAACTCTTGCTAACGATATTGCTGCGTTGAGTGCAAATAGGTTGTTAACAGGTAAGCTGTCTATAAATAAGCATATAAATTTAAAACTGGCCTGTTTTGAGGGCATATTCACTGGTCTGTAATACAATATCTATTCGTTTTGAAAGTCACTTAAAAAGAAATTGTAAGCGACTAATTTAATATTTTTAGCGTTAGCCGTAACTGGGTTCAAATTGAAAATAATTATAGATACTAATTTGATGGGAAAATTTGAAAGGGCCAAAGAGAAATTCTTTTTTGGTCTGGCCCTATTTAGTTTGACTAGTTAAAGAAATAGTCTTATCTAATATCATTATAAATTTTAACGATAAAATGCTTCAACAGTACCTTTAACTGACACTAAAAGCGGTTGTCCACGGCGATCTAAGGCTTTAGCCGCTGCAACTTTTATCCAACCTTCGCTAATACAATATTCTTCAACATCAAATCGTTCTTTACCATTGATTTTTATACCAATTTCATGTTCAAAAACGGCAGCAACATGATGTGGGCTACGTGGGTTAATAGAAAGACGGTCAGGTAAAGTAGGTTGGGTGTTTGTATCGGTCATTATATATTTCTGTAATTGATAAAAGTGAGTTATTGTAGGCAATATAGCTGTGTCGCTCAAGTACTGAAAGTTGATTTTTAACGTATTAATTTTAATAATACGCTTAGCTCTAGTGTCGCTTTAAAAGAACAATCAATATTATTCTGGAGTGTAGGGCATTACAGTAAACCTTAGACAGTGAAATATTGTTTTTAGCCTATCAATATGACCAGCCAGTAATGCTAATTTATTTAAGCCTGTTCTTTATGTTAACCTTCTGTTAATACTAACTATTACGTTAATCGTGGTTGTAATTTTTATAACACTTAGGTAAGTTATTTAAACTAGCTATATAAATTTCATTCTATAAAGACTATAAAAGCAATTTACATAAAAGACCAAGTATACATTTTATAGCTAAATCTAATGGTGTTTTTGATTAACTAACTAAAACTATTTTTATTACAGGTAGTTAACTAAATACCTATAATAATTAAGTCTACCATGTAAATTTCTTTACTCATTTGTAAAAATATCTTCTTGGTTTGTATTTCATGGATGTGTATTTATATTTTGACCAGACTCCTCACTGACCTCAAGTATCATTTTTAAGGTGATAAATAAGTGTTTTTTTATATGATAAAAGAATGGAAAGAAAAGCTTTGAACGGAATTCAAACACTAGTAAATAGAATGTTGATGTTATTTGTCATTTATTTAATTTCTATTAACTCTGCTTTTGCCAATGATTTGAGCATTACATTAAATAGCATTCAACCATCTCATAATTATGTATGTCCTGTGGATAGTGTACTAAGTGATAAAGTTGAATCTTTCTTAGCTACCTCACCAAATTTATCTAATCAAGCACGCTCGAAACTACTCTGGCAAAAATCGACGGCTATTTTCTGTAAGTATGGTTTTAGCGAAGACTATTTAAGACAGTTAAAAAAAATTACAAATTTACCTTCCGATGAAGTGAATTCAGATATTTTAAGTATTGCTATTTATGATTTGACCGCATTTTATTTTAAGTATTCTCAAAAAAAATCTTGCGATTTTTTCTATGAAAATAAACTAGCTACAAGCAGTGCGTCTAAAATTTTTTTGAAATACTTAGATATGGTTGAACTTCAATACTGCTCTGAATTAACATCTGTAGAAAAGATTAGAGTGTTTTATAGGCTACTGGAATCAAATAAAGGCGATAACCTATTTATAAGTAATGTCTATTTAAATATAGCTCGTTTATATTCATATATTGGTCAGTATACTTTGGCAGCTAACACGTTTAAAAAACAACTTTCCTTCATAAATGACAAGTTCGACATACATTGGACTTATTATGCTATCGCTACTGAGTTAATAGATGCAGGAGAGTTTGAAGAAAGTAAGCAGTACTTTAGGAAATTTGAAGCAGGACAAAAACAATTTATAGACACACAAGATTACAAGATTTTATTACTTACTTTAAAAATTAAGTTTGCTTATATAGAAAAAAAATTCGATGTAATGTTAGCACTTATTGAAGAGTTCGAACCGTATCAAAACAGTACCGAAGCACTGCATAAAAATAATAAAATGATTCTTTTCAAAGCTATCGCTTGTTTGGAAAATAATAGGGTCGAATGCATTAATGAATCTATCGCCAATAAAGACTTATTAATTGAGCAAACCAAGGATACAAATCGACGTTACCTTTATGAGTTTTTAATTAAATATTATATTTCTCAAAACCAAGCTATCTTAGCGCAAAAATACTTCGAAACTTATATTGATATTAATCAGAAATCTTTAATTAGTCAGCAAGACTCTGTTTCTATTTTAGGTTTTGCAGAATTACAACAAGATATGGTTGCACTGGAGCTTAGTTTAGTTTCTGCAAAATTAGAGAAATCAAAAATCACCTTAGTACTATCCGGCATATTAATATTTGTTTTGCTCGCTATCTGCTTATTTGTTTGGCATCTAAAAAATAAACAAACAATATTATCAGAAACCGACGAGTTAACACGTATTTTCAATAGACGTGCAATATTCGAACAAATAAACAATCTCAAACAAACCCAAAATGATGATGTTCACGCTATTATTCTATTTGATTTAGATGAATTTAAATCAATCAATGATAAGTATTCGCATATTTGTGGTGATAAAGCGCTGAGACATATTGTTAAATTAACTAAAATGAATATCAGGCAGCAAGACCTCTTTGGTAGAGTTGGAGGCGAAGAATTTGTAGTTTGCTTAAAAGATTTAGAAAAAATTTCTGCACAAGTTATTGTCGAGCGAATTCGAAGTAGTTTCGAAGGTAATGCTATGCTTTTAGATAATGGCGAGAAACTCACTGTTACGGCTAGCTTCTCAATAACTTATGTTGAAAACTCTACATCGAGTTTTGAAATGTTATATCAAAAATTAGATAATGCGCTTTATAAGGCAAAAGACTTGGGTAGGAATAGGGTCGTAGAAGTTTAAGTTAGCTTATGTGCTATTAACCTCAGCCTAGGCTTTGAGCTTTGTAAGTTCATCTTTAGGTGAGTTCTTTAAGCAATTTCTTTAAGCTGAAGTATATTTTGAGCCCACTAATTATATTGATATTAATTCGTGGTGCTTTATTCTCGATAGCTTCTTGTCTTGTGTTTAAAGCTTCATTTTATACCATCAGCTTAATCGCATTACTTGATGGTATAAAATGATATTTATCTCAATCGTTTATCTCTTTATTTACTGATCAACTATCTAGTAATGTTATGCGTATATCGTTTTTGCCCAACGGGTTAAACCAGCGGTAACACTACCAAAATGATCACCAATTACAATAGGTGTGTCTTGAAATTGCTTTTGTAAAAATCTGTTTAGTACTGGGGATTTAGCACTGCCGCCGGTGACAAAAACCACATCTGGCTGGCAATTTGCCTGCGTAATAGCGTCTGTCATTAGTACCGCAATAGCATTTAGTTCTCGTTTACATGCTGTTTCAAAATCCTCATTGTTCAGCTTAATATTGAGTCCATTGTCGATATCAGATAAATCTATCTTTTGCTCACTTGTTTCAGTTAAGCCAATCTTACTTTGCTCAGCAGCATTGACCACACGATAACTCAACTTTTGTTGTTGAACGGTCAATAAACGCGTTAATAGTTCTGGGTTTTCTGAATCACGTATAAGCTGCTCTAAAAAGCGAGTGTTAGCGGCACTGTAGAACTCAGTTTGATGGTTAATGTTGTTAATTGCCATTGCTTGCCAGTAACTATTGCTTGGCATCGGTTTTCCGGATTTAAGTAAACTATTTAAACCAAAGCTAGGCATAATTCCCTTAAGTGCAAAAGCAATGTCGAAATCATTACCGCCAACACGTTCGCCGCTGTGGCTTAGCAGGTCGCGGGCTCTATCGGTTAATAATGCTTGTTTAGGTCCCATTAAAAGCATAGAGCAATCAGTAGTTCCACCGCCAATATCGACTACTAAAACTTTCGTTTCGCTCGTTAGGCTCGCTTCATACTCAAAACCAGCAGCTACAGGTTCAAATTGAAACTCAACATCTTTAAAGCCAACTCGCTTAGCCGCATTTGTTAGAATTTTTATGGCTTGTTGGTTACTATCTTCGCCGCGTAAACCTTGAAAATTAATCGGGCGGCCGATAACGGTTTGACTTACACTCCTGCCTAATGCTGTTTCAGTCAGGTTTTTTACGTTACTCATCATTGCAGCAACGATATCTTCAAATAAGTCGATTTGCTGAGGCAATAAGCCGCTGGCACCGAGAAACGATTTAGGTGATTTTATGTAATAGCCTTCGTCAGGCTCTTGCAGATAATTGTTTAATGCTTGTTGTCCGAACGACAGATCAGTAGGGTAACCGTCAAGAGTTAACTCACGAATTGAATTTTTACCCTTTTGTAATTGATTCTTTCGTTGTAGTTGAAAATTTAATTGCTCAGATTCTGAAAGATTTTTGTGCAACCAGTTAACAATAACGTCGCGACTTGGTGCATACAAGCTTGACGAAATATAACGACCATGATCACCTAAAGACAACAGTTTTGGGCTGTTGTTTTCCATAACGCCGACAGCGCAATTTGAGGTGCCGTAATCAAATCCAATCATGTGAACTCCAGTGATAAAAAGGCCGCGTAGAATACTGATATATTGGTCACTAGGCAAGGTATTTTAAGCCCTGCACAGGTAAAACTACTTTTTAAGCGTGCTTTAAAGCTTTGTTTTAAATAAATGTTTTAAATAAGTGTTTTTAAATAATTGGTAGAGAATAAATCGCGTTAGCCAATGTGGAGGGAGGGTCTTACCAAAAATTAACGTTATATAATAATAGAGCTTTGATTTAAGAAAAATAATTAAAAGTAGAATTAACTACCTTTAATTATTTTATGTGTAGCAGGTTGTTAAAAAACTAACCAGACGTCATAGCTAATATAGTTTTAATATCTAG
>TARA_R110000765_G_scaffold68552_3_pt1 | contig 39653 bp, 33 predicted proteins | sample TARA_R110000765 | Tara Oceans TARA_R110000765 (sample SAMEA4398168) | marine metagenome | biome: Polar Biome; feature: [MES] marine water layer (ENVO:01000295) within the mesopelagic zone...; material: water (ENVO:00002006), including particulate matter (ENVO:01000060) such as...... | reverse complement strand
GTATCGCCAGTACCTACCTTTGGTATTAAATCAGGCACAATAGTCACATATCCAAATGATGTGGTGAGGTTAGATCTATACAATGCTGTAGATGTTTATTTGGACACAAATTATCGAGTAGATGATTTTATATTACAACAACCACCTACTACCTTAGCACCCCAATCAAGTATTGGAGACACACCATCCCCTACAATATCCGCAACACTTAAGGTGAACGATAATGTGAGGCAATTGGGATTCAACTCAGGAAAATACAAACTTAGCTATAAGTTTCACAGAAACATATTAGGATCTGGGGATGGACATAAGTTATCTATTCAAGAAATAAGTGCTGATAGGTTAGAAATCAGAATTGTTCCTATATTATCTAGCACACTAGATAACAGCAGTTTCATTTCTCAATTCCAAGAAGGCCTATTTAAGACTCCAAAGAGTGAAGTATTAAGTAATTTATTTTTATTTAAAGAAGCTAATAACTTTACTCAAGTATTTGACTACGTACAAGATAGATTCACAATATCACTATCTCCGTATAGTATCATTCTTAAACTAAACGCACCAGCACCGCAAAATTACATAATAGGTGATGAGTTATGGTTAGCACAGCAAGTAAGTAGCGATTACAATAGCGATACAACTATAGTTAGGGAGGATGAGTTAGGTAACATAAAAGCGATAGCTGGAGCTAACTTTGATATTTTAGCTAAAAGGAGTACGAATATATCTACTAACTACAAGGATAAGGAAGATCTTGTATCAACAAACAATACAACATCCTTCGGAATACAAGACCAACTTGTGAGTAGCTCGCTTGTAGAGGGTATAAAACTTAACACAGATTTTAGGAGTTTTGAAAACTATATAACATACAGCTCTGCTCAAGCAAGGTTAGAGAGCTTTGAGTATAAGATACAGTTAATAGATGCTTATGATGCTCGAATCAATGAACTAACAACCGACTTAAATGGATTACCAGCATCTGCAGCTTCTGCAAGTGATGCTTTTGTAAACAACATACAAGTAACTAGAGCTAGAAAGAGTGGAGTGTTGGGAGGACTCGACTCTTATGAGAAATATTTATACTACGAATCAGCTAGCTACGAATCCAGCTCTTATGGAGAATTCTGGCCTACAACTTGGCCAAAGAGCAACGATTCAAAACCGTACGTAAACTACTCAGCGACATCCTCTCAAGCCATTTCATGGTACGAAGGGGCAATTGCTTCAGCTAGCCTTTACGACAATAACAACCAAGCATCATTATACAAAGCAGTACCATCATTCGTATTAGAAGATGACAACAACGAAACATACAATAAACTTGTAACAGTAGTAGGTCACTACTTTGACGACATCGTACCCTACATAAAACAGTACACAACACTTTACGATAGAAACGAATCATTATCCGAAGGATTAAGTAAAGATCTACTACATATGGTGGGTCAGAGTTTGGGATTTGAGTTTGAAAATGGTCAAGCGTTAGATGAACTATGGGCTTATGCATTAGGTACAAACGAAGACGGAACCTCAGACACAATCTACAACACAACGGTAGAGGATACGATGAAGGGAACCTGGAAGCGTATTATAAACAATCTACCTTACTTAGTAAAGACTAAAGGAACAGAAAGATGTCTTAGGGCATTAATTAATTGCTTTGGTATTCCCGACACTATTTTAAGAATCCGTGAATACGGAGGACATGAGGGTGGATTCGATAAGAAATCAGATTCTGTATATAATAGGTTTTACTATGGATTAACTGTTGGATACAACGGACAAACCACAGGAGCACCAGCTCAACAAGTTAACGCACCATGGGTAGCGTTAAACCAGAATAGTCGCTTTCCTCAGACAATTGAGTTGAGAGTGAGAATGGCAAAAGAGCAAACCAAAGAGCAAACAATATTCGAAGTACCAGATAAGTGGAAAGTACGATCACACAAGAGTGGCAACAACTCTTATATTGGATTTTACCTTAGCGGTTCTCAGGGATGGGCAACAGCTAGCATCTCATCTTCAATATACAACTCAGAATGGCATCATTTAGCTTTACGAAGAGAGAATCAAACAGACACAACTTCAGATAATCAAACTTATACATTAATTGCAAAGAGTACAAACTACAATAAAGTAGTTTCAACTCAAACTGCTTCATTATCTGTAGATGGTGGTGTTAGTGCATCTTACAATAATAGCTTCCTCACTGCAGGAAACTTATGGATACCGGGAAGTGGAAGTTATGCACTTAACGCTTCCCACTCTATGGATTTATTCTCTGGAAGTGTGCAAGAGTTACGTTATTGGAGCAGTGAATTACAAGATAGCATAATAGACAATCACGCACTAGCTCCTACAAGTTTTCAAGGAAATACGGATGGAGTGTTTACTGGAAGTACTTCTAGTTTTGATACACTAGCTTATAGGTTAACACTAGGATCGGATAATACAAAAACAATAGACCTATACTATCCAGCTACCTCAAGCTTCAACTCCCAACACCCTAATCAAGAGAGCGTTTTACCGACATCTTCATTTTACAATATGACAAGCTCAGCTTACGTATCTGTTGTAGAGGAGAATTCACTAGAGTGGCCAGATTTAGGAGCAAATAGGAGTATATCAACAAAGATAAGAATAGACTCAACCATATTAGCAGGAGATCAGCTATATACAAACACAAAGGCAGAGAAACCTTTAACCGACAACAATCCACCAGACAGTGGACGATTAGGAATATACTTAGCACCGGTAAATGAGGTTAATCAAGATATTGCTGAGCAGTTTGGCGGAATAAGTATTGACGATTATATTGGTAATCCATCACACAAAAGCTACGATGATTATCCAGATTTACAAGCTCTTCAAAGGGAGTATAGTAAGAAGTATGATGGCCTAAATAAGCCTAACGAGTATATAAGACTACTACAACACTATAATTCTGCATTATTTCAATTAATAAAGCAATTCGTACCTTATAGAGCTAACACTCAAACTGGATTATTAATCGAGCCAACAATACTAGAGAGAAGTAAGATACCAACCCCACCACCACAAGTCTCTCAACACTCACACACAGCATCTATTAATCTAATGGATGAGTTTCCAACAACGGGAGAAGTAGAGGATGCAACAAACTATCCTCAACCATCTTACATTGAAGCTGGCTTAATTGACGATGTATTTACACAACCTCAAGGGGAAGTGGAAGCTGTGATACCAAACGTATCCGAATCATCAATCAAAACTTTAATTGGCTTTGATGCAAACGATAGCGTATATGGACCAGTAGTAACTAACCCCATACCAGTAAAGATGATTGCTGGACTTTCCGGATCCGACTATGCACAGAACGCCGGAACTATCGATTTAGGAATTAATGGGGCAGGTTGGGATTCTAGATACAAAGGTACAAAGTATATATACATGACGTATTTATCGCGCATGTCACAAAGCACTGCCCCGGCATCGGGATACGGATCAGGTACTTATGGTTCATCAACATACGGAGCAAGTGCAGGAGGCACACAAACTACACAAATATTCACGTACGTAACAGCTAGTAGGTACGACGATTGGCAAGCAATTAACCCAACAATATTAACAAGCAGATTTAGTGAACAAAGTGTACCACATATAGGTAGATACTATAATGATGTATTTTATAACAAAGCTTTTGCATCCTATTTCACAGAAAACGTATACATACCACTAACTAGCTCAGTAGCCGTACAAAGTTATGCTTGGACTAATAATCTTGGTTTAAGATTACAGTCATCGTATAATGGTACAAACGGTACAACAGAAGTATCACCACTTAATTCCACCAATTACTGGTTAATAAGTGGATCGAACAGTGGAGTAGATTCTGGAACAAGTGGACCTTATAACGGATTAAACTTTGTAAGCGTAGCACCTAGTAGCCAACCACGAACTGGATCATTACTTTTAGATGGATTTTTCAATGAAAGAGAGGGTGCCGATACAACCAATTACCGCTATAAAGTTTCAGGAAACTACAGATCTAGTACCGCCGTCTACTCAACTACTATTTTGTTATTTGAGTTTGGTAAATTTGGATCTGAGTACAGCGAAGAAGTGACAATAAGCAATCCCGGGTCAAACGCAAGCAGCGGGACCTTTGAGTTTATAACTAGAGCAGACGGTCCACAGCTAGCCTTAACACTTAAAAGAATAAACGCAACAACAACATCAACAACACACTTTGCAATCAACAATTTAAAAATACAAGCACTAAACTATGCAGAGTCTGTACAAGACTTTCATTTATGGAATAGTAAAGGTATGATTAATGCACGATACGAAGGATGTAAACTTACATCAACAGACTACAACGTAGATAGCTTAGATACAGTAGATAAAGGACCAGTAATAACAATAACAGAAGGAGGAGGAAGACAATTAGTATCAAAACCCGATAAACAATTGGGTACTTTCCAGATACAATAAGTTTTTTCCAAACAACGACATATTTATAATAAATTAAACAAAACAAGTACACAATATGGGGTATTTAGATAATACAACTGTCACAGTCGATGCAATATTGACTAATAAAGGACGAGAACTTCTAGCGGCAGGAGGCCGATTGAATATCGTTAAATTCGCCTTATCAGACGATGAGGTTGATTACGATTTATGGAATCCAGCACACACATTAGGGACTAATTATTACGGAAAAGTAATCGAAGACATGCCAGTCTTGGAAGCGCTTCCTGATGAAACGCAAATGATGCGTTACAAGCTAATTACTCTGCCAAAAGATGTTATCGGTATACCAGTTATAAGTGTACAACCTACTGCTGTAACTTTTACATCACTAACACAAGAGATTACGGTAAGTCCAAGTACATTAAACTTACAAGGAGGTAATAGTACGTTAGGATATACTGCAATATTAAGTGATGACACTGTAGCTACTTTAGAGATAGCGTCAGACGGAGCAGTATCAAGAGCAACTACCTCTAACCAAGATTTAGTAACTGGAGCAACTTCATTCTTAGACGACGAAGTAACGGACGTATCTACGGCTGGATCGACAATTACAAGAACCGGTAGCAAGTTCGTACTTAAGGCAAAACCTCAAGCTAACTTAACATCAACAAAAAAGGCATTACTTACCATTGTAGGAAATGAAACTGGAGGATTTAAAACAATTGTAGTAACAGTTGACCCTTCTCAGTTTAACACTTTAGACATAGCAACATCAACACCATCACTTTCAATTTAATAACAAATGGCAGAAATATATAAAAACTTTGGAACTGACGATGTAGTACCAGGTGACATTCAAACAGTATCTCAACCAATATGGTCAGAGAATATGAACCCTTACTCGCAATCGTTCGGTGGATCCTTAGGTATTGGCTTCTTCACATCATCCGCTCAAGTCTCTCAATCAGGAGACTATTACGTTAACACGTTTAATAGAGATATACAAAGTACTACAGACGGAGCAAATGCAGCTGTACAGTATGCTGTAGCTTACGGTAGTAGAGTGGGAAGTGGTTCTTATGGAGATCCTAACACAGTAGGTCAAAACGAAAACGACACTCCTACTAGAGCAATATACTCACAATACAGAAACCAACTATTACCTCCTACAGATACGGCATTTACATTTGGAGCTGACACTCCGGATGATATTATTGTCATTAACGTATCGAGAGCGAGGTTTAGACAAAAGATTGATCCAGGAAACTGGGAGCTAAGGATTGCATCTGGAGGAGCAGGAACGCCTAATAGTGGTATTACTTCATACATGTCATTTATTGATAATAGTGGAGAAGAGAGTACTCCTACAATTAATGAAGCAGGAAGAGTGATAGGAATCTATAGCGGATCCGGAGCAGTAACAGTAGGAACAACTCAATATGGACTATTCTACCCAGATCACGGAGTACTATTGTTTAACGCAACAAGGTTAGCTGCAGAAACTGGAATGGACTTAGATGTGAGATCACCTAGTGTACTTTCAGCAGCATTAACTCAACCAAAAAACGCAGTAACAGCTTCAATGTACATCTCAGGATCTTCATACTTCGCAGCAAGAAGCGAAGAAAAGATTTCATCTACACACTACTTTGTTCGTATAACAAATAAAAACTTTAACTTCTCAAACAATCCAACATTTGTAACTGGAAGTACCGGAACATTTAGACATGCTAGTATGTTAAGAAATCCAAGTGTATATTTAACTTCAATTGGAATGTATGACGACAGTAATAGACTAGTCGCTGTAGCCAAGTTAAGTCAACCACTTTTAAAGAGCTTTAACAGAGAAGCGTTAGTAAAGGTAAAACTAGACTACTAACAACTTAATTAGACACAACTAGTTAAACCTGCAAATTATGTTTGTGGGTTTTTCTATTTCCAAACCTATTTATATAAAATGGCAGGAGTATTTAAAAATCTAGACGCATCGGATATAAGGTTAACACCATTCCGAACTCACAAAAAATGGAACAACGCCATTTGCCTTGTGGATTACTTTCCACAAGTACAAGCTAGTCCGATCAACATTGGATTATTACCTAACTCAAGTAGTACACTGTACGCAACAGATACTAGTAGTAGTAAGCTAATAAAACTAGATCAAACCGATCAATATACAGTACTAGATAGCGAAGAAGTAAACTTCCTAATAGGCTCTAAGTATAATCAAGAAATAAGCAGAGACTATATATCAGCATACTCAACGGCTAGCAGTAAAGCTGTAGTAGGTATGTATAACGGAAACCTAGCAAAAGCGGCAAGCGGAGAATATACAAGTTCGGTTGTGACATATCCTAAAGATATTAGTTATGCGGTAACGGAGAGTAGTAGTTATTTGTTCATTGCAGGAGATGGAGGAGTGACTGGAAAGCTATTCAACTCCAATACTGGAGCGTTTGGTGGAAGTGAGTTTACAATTAATGGCATTGCTAATGCAGCAACTGGATCAATTACTGGATCAGCTGTAGCTGTGCAAGCAGAAGGAAAGCTACATAACGATACAATCCTTGCAATATACTCCACTGGCTCTATTGGAACTAAGGCAGTAATGTTTACTGGATCATACACCACAACTCCATTATCAGCTTCATATGGTGCAATGTTATCTACTAGCACCACATTAGCAAACATAAAGACTACAATATATAACCAAACACAAAATAAGTATTTTATCTTAAATGATGAGGGTATCTTATACAAGATAGCACCAGACAACACAGTTAGTGCAGGTTATTTTGAAAGCAGTATAATAGCAGAGGGTGTAGCAGACATACTACAAGATAAGAGTAATTTCTTATCAGGCTCTACAGATTATCAAACAAGCAAAGTGCATGTAGTGTACAACACTGGGCAAGTAGGTTTAGATTTGTTATCAAACCAAAGCGGAACATCCTTCGATACAATAGTAGATGCAAGACAGTATGTAGCTCTAAAGCCAATTGTCAAAGCAGTCATACAACAAAATCAAACACCAGCATTAATAGGTTTATTTGCAGGATCAACAACTAACCTAACAGAATCTATTTTTATATCAATAAACCCAGATACCAATAAAATATCTGAACCATACCACTATGGATCAACTAAGGGTGATTTGAGAATTGGAGCAGCAAATGGTGATGTATTTGTAGGTTTTAGCTCATCCTTTAATGATAGGTTTTTTGAATTTCCAACCACACAAACAGACTTTACGTTATATAAATCTGATTACAACCCAAAACCATCCCATCCTTCTAACAATCCACTAAACACATACTTTGACGAAGGAAACCCAACATTCGATCGATACGAACCAAAGACTTATAATAATAAATTCCAAAGAGTAGTACACAAATCACTTAATCATCTTTTTTACGAGAGTTTTTACACTAACACAAAAGCAACTTTTGGCGGTGGAAACATTAACAACCAAATAAGATTAATAGAAGACCAGGCTTACGTATTAAACTTACCACAATCTAAATTTGGAGAAGCTATACAGCAAAGCTCAATAAACATACAAGCTAAGTTAACAATAAGCGGAAGTAGTACTGAAGTCACTATTGTGGATGATTTGTATGGAAACATGTACGTATCGGGTGGATTAGTTTCACCAGTTGACGCTGCAGTATACGTTTCTGAGTCAGTATCAACGCAGACAGTGGGAGAGTGGCCTACTCAAGATTTGTACAAATACAACACAAAAGGTTTAACTAATGTTGTTAGTGAGTTTAACAAAGGAAACTGGCAAATGGAAACACACTACAACAACATAACCTTCACAACAATATCAGGCAATCAACTACCAATACCCGCTCCTATCGATTTACTTGGAGTAGTACCAGTATTTAGTAGTGCAGACAGCTCTAGCATACAAATTAAACCATCAATAGTTCAAGATTATCGCCAATCATATAATTTTGAAAATAGCGATTTTGCCATTTCATTTATGGTAAGACCTACTAACGCTTCATCACACCCATCTGGATCTATTATTATTTCCAAGCAAGGAGAGACTGAAGATTATGGTGTAGATATCAATGGTAACATACTAACATACACCGCAACAAATAAGTCACCATACAGAATAAGTATGAAATCTGGAAGTTATGATGTATTGTTTGAAAGAGATGCTTTATTTGAATCTTCGGTTGTTTCTGGAAGTTTAGCACAAAACGAATTAAGTCATGTCGTTGTAATGAAGACTGGCTCAAACATTCAGATATACATCAACTCACAACTAACACACACAACTACTGACGTTGAGAAAATATCTAACTGCTCAAACAAAGCAGATGTATTCATAGGTAACTTAGGCACATTAGATAGAGGTTTCGATGGTATGATTGATAATATCAAAATGTACCCATCAGCCTTAACGCAAGCTGAAATTAACAACTTATACCACACAATAGGCCAAGGTGATACGGTAGTAGGAAATGCATTCTATAATCACGGCATGTTAGCTTTGACCTCAAACACATCAAGATATTTAGATATCGAAAACGTAACAGCAAGAGGTACTCACACTATATTTGAAAAAGAAATTGCATGTACAGTAGGAGCAGGAGAGTTTAACCGAAGCTCGAACCCAACTCTACATGAGTATAATCCTATAAGTAACCAATACGAATTCAAAGGATTTACATCCGAATCACAATTCAAACCATACGTAACAGCAGTAGGGTTATATGATGATTATGGACAAATGGTTGCTATTGCAAAATTTGGTTCACCCTTACAGTTACCTAGCAATACAGACACAACAATAATAGTAAGATACGATAGTTAATGGAAGATTATAATGACGATTGGGACGATTGGTACCCAGATGCAAGTTTTTAGTTTATGGCAAAAAGAAAGAGATCAAGCAAAAGAGCAACAGCACTAAAGCACGGCTTCAGGAGCGGGTTAGAGGAGGATATAGACAGTATACTCAAGCAAGTGGGTATAGATGGTGATTATGAGAAGCATAAAATTAACTACATAAAACCTGAAACAAAACACGTATATACTCCAGACTTTAGATTACCTAATGGTGTCTTCATTGAAACGAAAGGAAGGTTTGTATTAGATGATAGAAAAAAACATCTACTAATTAAAAAACAACATCCCGAGTTGGATATAAGATTTGTATTTCAAAATGCTAGAAATAAGATACGAAAAGGCTCAAAAACTACATACGCAGATTGGTGTATTAAAAATGACTTTATCTATAGCGAAAAGATAATACCTTCCGAGTGGTTGGATTAAAAGTTGCTATATCGTAATAGTTTTCGTATAGTTAGGACATGACTATATCTGAAAACGAAGCGGTAACAAAGATACTACATAGCCATTTAGGTAAATCAACTCCTCACAAAAATGGTGAGAAAAGTTTTAATTGTCCATTCTGCAACCACCATAAAAAGAAATTAGAGGTAAATATATTAACTCAAAAATGGCATTGCTGGATATGTAATACTCGAGGAGCTAGAATATCAACGTTGTTACGTAAAACACAAGCTCCTAAGTATTTGATACAAGAGGCTAATGATGTCTATGGTGATTTTAATCCTAACAACATAAAGAAAGAATATAAGAAACTAACATCACTCCCTTCAGAATACAAACCACTCTATTTACAAACAAGATCACCACACTACAAAAACGCACTACATTACGCGACCAAGGTTAGAGGCTTATCACTAATTGATATAATTAAGTACCAAATAGGCTACTGTGATTCAGGACCCTACTCTGGAATGTTAATAATACCAAGCTATGATGCAAATGGTTTTCTTAACTACTTTGCTGGACGAAGCTTCTATAGTACAGATAGAAAACATAAGAATCCACAAACATCTAAGGATGTTATAGGCTTCGAAGGTCATATAAACTGGAAGAGGCCTATCACAATAGTGGAGGGAGCTTTTGATGCTATTACTACAAAAAGAAATGCAATACCGTTGTTTGGTAAGAGAATTATGCCTATATTAAAGGCTAGAATAATCCAAGAGAAAGTGCAAGACTTGTATCTAGCGCTGGATGCTGATGCATATAAAGAAAGTGTAGAGGCTATTGAGTATTTTATAAACAACGGAATAAACGTACACTACGTTCAATTAGATAGCAGAGATCCTAACGAGTTAGGATATAAGGGTATGGTAGAATATATTGGTAATGCAAAGTTGATGTCATTCTTTGACGTTATTAGATACAAAATGAATTTATGATAAATAAAATAGAGAGCAATCTAAAGTCAGTCGATCACATACTTCATATTGCTGATGTACATTTACGCAACTGGAAAAGACATACAGAGTTTAAAAAGGTGTTTGATAGTCTATTTGAGGTAGCAGACAACTTACCACCAAATAGTATTATCACAATAGGAGGTGATATTGTTCACGCTAAGACAGATATGAGCCCAGAGTTGATTGATATGGTTTCATATCTATTTAATGGATTAGCTGATAGACATCCTACTATTGTTATTACGGGAAATCACGATGCAAACCTGAATAACCAACACAGATTAGATGCCTTAACTCCAATTGTAAATAGCAACAGACATCCAAACCTATTCTACCTAAGAAACACAGATTTATATGAGATTGGAGATATCGCTATAAGCGTATTCTCACTACTAGATTCATCAGAAGACTACATTACATACGATAAAATCGACAATCCTGAGAAGTATAAGAAGCTAGTAGCTTTATATCATGGAACGATTAGTAATAGTAAGGTGGATAGTGGGTTGACGTTGGAGCACGGATTAGAGTGGGATAAGTTTGCAGGATTTGATGTAGTGCCATTAGGAGATATTCACAAAAGACAAGTTTTATCTAAACAAAATCCTGCCATATTTTATCCTGGATCATTAGTACAACAAAACTTTGGAGAAGCATACGAAGGCCATGGTTATGCATTAATCGACTTAACAAAGAAGGATAGAGTAGATTACAGTTTTACAGATATTCCAAACGATTATGGTTACTATACTCTAGATATATCCAACGGAGTACTGCCTGATAACCTTCCTATAACTGCTAAGACTCGCTTACGTGTTAGAACTAAAAACACAGATTCTGCACAACTAAAACGACTACTAGCAACAATAAGAAAGGATTACAAAAATAAGGATGCTGTAATTATAAAACTCGATAAAGGTAACGATAATACGTTTGGAGACTTTGATGAAAACACAATCAACCAAGGAGACATACGCAACGTTCAGTATCAAAACCAATTACTCAAAGAATATTTAGAAGACATTGGAACAGATCCATTAACCGTCTCAAAGTGTGTAGATATTAATACAAAACTAAACCAAGAACTTAAGCTACCCGAAATATCACGCAATATAGTCTGGAAACCAAAGAAGTTTGAATTCAACAACATGTTTAGTTATGGCGAAGATAATGTAATCGATTTCGGCACAAAAACAGGAACTTGTGGTTTATTTGCTCCTAATCACGCAGGAAAGTCTGCAACCTTGGATGCATTGTGTTTCTGTTTATTTGATCAATCATTCAGAGCGTCAAAAGCTGATCAAGTACTTAATCGAAAAAGCGAATGGTTTGATTGTACTCTAAACTTCGAACTTAATGGAGTCGATTATTTTATTTATAAAAAGGCTTATAAGTACAAGAGTGGAGCTTTGAAGGGTAGATTAAGAGTAGAGATAGATTTTTGGAAGATAGGCGAAACCGGTGAAAAGGTATCACTTAATGGAGAAATGAGAAGGGATACGGATAAGATTATACAAAGTTACATTGGTACATTTGATAATTTTATTTTAACTGCACTATCGTTACAACAAAACAATTCAAACTTTATTGACAAAACTCAAAGCGAAAGGAAGGATCTATTAGCAAACTTCTTAGATGTAACTATCTTCGATTCACTCTACGATTTAGCTAAGACTAATAACAGAAAAGCTAGCATTGCATTAGAGGAATATCAAAAACAAAACTTTGAAAATAAACTTGGAGATGCAGAAAAATCAAAAGATGGGTACGAATTATCATACAAAGACGCCATAGAAGATTTAGAGATAGAGAACGGTAAATTAAACCAATTAAGCGATACAATAAACGAATTAAATAAGAAAACTGTACCTTGTGCTGCAAATGGTTTAGATCCTATAAAGCTAAGGAGTCAACACGAAGTAGCTCAAGAAAGTTACAATAAACTTTACAAGTACAAGAAGGAGTCGACGGAGAGGTGGGAGAAAGCTAAGGAGGATCTAAGCACATCACAGATACAGAAAGATAGCTTGACATCTAACTTTAATGAAGAGTTGTATCAAGATTACCTCAAAGCACTAAGCAACCTAGAAGATTCTGACAAGGAGCTAAACAAAGCCAAAACAGTTATACAAAACAAAATAGATAAGGTGCAAAAGTTGGAAACACACGAATATGATCCAAACTGTAAGCATTGTGTGTCTAACGTATTTGTTCAAGATGCAATGAAGGCTTCTACTGAGCTTGAAGAGGATAAGCATCACATAGCAAACTTCCTAACTAAACGTCAGGCCATTGTAGATTTTATAAAAAAACACAAAAACCTAGAAGATTTAGCTAAAGCACTAAGATCAGCAACAGCAGCTTGGAACGAAGCACGTATTGCTAAGAGTGAGGCAGAGAGTGATTATGAGAAGGTAAAATCGCTAATGAAGCAAAAGCAGTCAGATATAGGTAAAATTAAAGCAAACTTAGATTTATATAATAAGTCTCTGTCTACGATCGAAAGCAATAAAAGAATACAAGATCAGCTGAGTGTTACTAACAAAGAGAAGAACGTACAGAGTGTTGCATGCTCTAAAGCAAACAACGTTGTTAAGGATTATTACGGTAAGTTAGAGGTATGTAATCAGGTAATCAAAGAGTGCAACGAGACGATACAGAGGATGAGAGATTTATTGGAAGAGCAGGATGCTTACGATGTATACTGCAAAGCAATGTATAAGGATGGAATACCGTATCAACTAATAAGTAAGGCAGTTCCATACATCCAACACCAAGCAAACGAGATACTTAATCAGATAGCTGACTTCCAGATCGAACTAGACACAGACGGTAAAAACATAAACGCATTTATCCAATATGAAGACGAAAAATGGGCACTAGAGTTGAGTTCTGGAATGGAAAGGTTCATGTCTTCTATAGCAATTAGAATAGCTCTAATTAAGATAACAAACCTACCTAAACCGGATTTCATTGCAATAGATGAGGGGATGGGAGTGTTAGATAGTACAAACCTAAACTCTATGCACAACCTATTTACAAGCATCAAGGATACGTTTAGATTTAGTTTAGTGATATCACACATAGATGTTGTACGAGATATGGTAGATAACATATTAACAATAGACAGAAAAGGAGATTTCAGCCAGATTAAATGTTAACGGTCCTATTTATAGTATATACATTATATGGGATTTGTATCATTTTATAAGAAACCACAGCCTCGAGGCTACGCTAACAAGCAGTACTACATTGAAGACAGTAGCACAGACTCACCAGATTACTTTCAAGTAACAGAGTTTCCAGATGTTGTGGGTGGTGGAAAATACGTAATCAAACTGAAGGGTAATGGTTTGAATCTAAGATTGAATAGCACAATTGATATAGAGATCAAGGATGCTGACGGCAATAATATGTTTACAAGCGTTGTCGATTTTACTGATAGATTTAACGATTATTACATAACAATAGAGGTATACGATATTACAGCAAGAGGTATCGCTACCGCTTATATAGTAGGTGAAGCAAACGTTGATCCAGAAGGTAATCCCATTCCACAAAACTTGCAAGGTGAGTATAATGTGAGGTGGCAAAAGGCGTTTACAGTACTTCCATTCGAAAGAAACACGGCAGACTTAATATTCGATGAACCTCCAGCAATATCAATATCGCAAGTTACCACACCAGAAAAATCCTTTACATCAGCAGATAACCTAAACACTACAGTGTATAGCGTATATACATCAAGCTTAGACGACTTTACAATTGTAACTTCTAATTTCAAAGGATACGATAGAGACTTTGCTTCAAGTAAAAACATACTTGATACTAGATTGCAAGGATTATTACTAAACCCGCTCCAAAAGCCAACAACTACAAATAGCGTAAACTCATCACTGAGAGCGGATATTGACGACATACAAAATGGCTACATTCGAGACATATCTAATAGGTTTAATACGGTAGTAACATCCGCCAACGGAACTATCCAAAAAGATTTTCTAGGAGGTTCAATGGAGTTCTTCTCATCCGGCAGTACACCGGTAAATTTATCACCAACACTACCAAGTAATTATACAGTGTCAGGGAGTATATTTAGCCAATTATCGACGTTTAAAGCAGACATAATTGAGGTAATGACGGATAACCAGATGAGAATATCAAAGCCGTTGGAAGTCGTTGTGTTAGATACTAATACAAATACAATAGGTTATACAACAAAGCATATATACAAGCAGGCTTCGATATTCTCTGGAAGCATAACATACCTACCATCAGATGCTGCCTTTGTTACTAGCTCAACAGTAAGCCAATCGTACCTAGAAACTACTTTTTCTGACTTAAAACCCATCAGTGGACAAGTCTATAGAATTAAAACATATTACAAAAGAGGTATATCATCAGGTGAGTACAAACTTATACACGATCACGTTCTTAATCCAGTAGAGTATTTAACAGATGCAACCTTCCCAAACCAAACAACATATGCATCCAGAGAGTCAGATTACAGATTAATAGGACACTTTACAGAAAAGCCTATAGCAACGGATTATTGGGAATACTTAGTAGAAACACCAAAAGCAATCTACCCAGGAGTAGTGCCGTTAATCAACAGCTCATCACTACACGAGAGCATACCGATACAAGCCAACTATACACAATCCGGATTATTTACAACACAGAATAACCAAAACTACACTAGTAACCAAACATATACACTTAGTTTTATGGTAGCAATGGATGCTAATACGGAGTTAGAGGTATATGCAAATAGCGATCCACTGAACACTAACACTTTCATACCACAAGTATATACAAGAGCTTTTATAAAAGACCCAAACACAGAACTAACAAGGTACTCGACGGGACAGAATAGGTTTGGAAAGTTTGTTGGTAGAATAAAGAACGACCGAAGTATTAGTAAATACTATGGAAAGGTGGAGTTTGATTTTGTAACAGACGCTTCTGGATTAGGGAGACCAGTATTTAGAGCAAAGACGATTGACTACGCTAACACTATTGGTAATGTGTACGTTGGAGAGGTTAGTATAAAGCCTTTAGCAATAAATGGATTTACACCAAACCTAGTACAATACGCAATACCGTTTAATAATGAGATAGACGCAGTACTATCAGTATCACAATCGTTAGATTTTAAATTAGAATATTTTGATTATACTGGAAAACAGTCAGAGTACGTTACATACCTAAACGACTTGAAAGTGAATATTAAAACCGAGATACCAACGAATGGATGTCAAACAGAAACCACAAACTTCCTGATACAAGGACCAAACGAAGATCATAACTAATATGGCTAACTTTCCAACACACACACATGCATTTGATTTTTACTACAAAGTAGCACCAACTGCTTCAGCCGCTATAGATTCAGCTACTTGGTTTAATAATAGCCACTTTGACGATGGGGAAAATAACACAGACATTGATACTGGTTGGTATAACCTATCACCAACTCTATCATCCTTTCCAACCTATCCTAACGTCTTAACGAGGAATACTCCACAAACAATCCCCAACACTAGTCCTAGTGTGGTTGGTAATGGAGCATTAGCTTGGGGAAGTGCAGCTAGCGATCTCCTATGGAATATACTAACACCATCTATGTCAGCACCTGCAAACATCGTAATTGACGGAGATGAAGCAACACGATATAGTTTTTCATATAATAGCGAAAGTTTTTTACACAATCAGTTTCTGATTAACAACCCAGTTACCTTAGGAGTAGCAACTTACCCGATAACATCTAGTTGGATTGCTTATGAACCGAATATGGTAAGCTATGCATCTGGTAGTGGTTCAGGATATATTGCACAAGGTCCGGGAGGTGCGTACTTTCCGAACGCAACAATTATATCAGCCAGCAACTACGTGTACTCTCTACCAACATCTGCAACACCACCAACAACCACATTCCCAAACGCAGGAGCTAATCCTACCAATATAACTTATGGTAATTCTGCAACTGGATCATTTGATGGAAGGTTTTTTGATTTAGCAGGAGGTGCTGGAATAACTAGAGCTAGCGTTAGTGCATCATTAGTCACCTTCGCAGCTAATAGCGCAAGCGCAGGAGCAAGTCAAATACAGATATGCACTCAGGAGTTGAAAAAGCGTAGATTGTTCTTTCCAACAATAATTACTGGTTCAGTTGCAAGTACGACTTCACCAACGTTTTTTTTTCAAGCTCTTTTGGGTAGCCCATCAAACGAATACTTTACAGAGAATGGAGGAATATATAATGTAAAGTTTAGCATCAAAAGAGACACATTACACGACTACTATCCAGATAGTGGACAAGGCTCTGAGCTTAAGGTATTCATAGCAGATGTAATAAGCAGGATTCCAACCCCAATCAACAGAACGGCAGGCAGGGGTGGATGGTATCCACCTAACTCTAATATAATAACTATTAAAAATCAACCAGCCATGTCTTTCTACAACCCAGCTACTGGATTCTTTATGGAAAGTTTTAACATAAACGTAGTACAATATGGGTTCCCAGCCCAACTAGTTTTTGAGGCAGGAGGAGATTTATCAACAGACAACTACTTTGGATGCGTAATAGATGATGTCTCTTTCTGCAAAGTAGGAGTATCTACAGATCCAAACCTTATTAAGCAACAAACATTAGGAAATTTTGAGTTAGAACAAGCAGAACCTTCTTCCCCATCCGCCTCATAAAACGCTAGTATGATTAACAACGATAAAGTAAGAAATGTACAAGTACCCTTTTCACCTATAAGTGGATTGACTATGAATGGTACATTAGGCAAGATAAGACTAAACAATATTTACACACAGTGGAGAGGTGAGAGTGTGAAAGACATAAAACTAAAACACAAATCTAATCCATACCAGGTTAGGATAGGAACACCAAACACAGATCAACAACTAAAACAAGATCGTATATACTTCATATCCGACTACCTATCATTTAATCCAATATCTCAAGACATAGAAAAAAGAGACATAATCGCGAGAAGATTGATGGAAAAGGTGTATATTGGACAAACTACTCAAGAAGCAGAGTACAAAGACTATAGTCTGTTTGTAAATGGCAATGTGGTAGCAGAGGATTTGATATTAAAAAAGGAAGGTGATATACAAGGAGTACCACTGACTAAGTTACTAAATAGATTGATTGCAAAAGTAGATCAACAATCCAAAGAAATACAACAATTAAAGGCTCAACTAAAAAACGAGCCTATTTATAGTAAACACGTCAATTAATGAACAAATTCACAAAAGACATAATAGAATCATTGTTAAGTGAAGCTACTGAGGGTATAACAGTAATGCTGCCTGGAGGCTTTAAGCCACCACATGAGGGGCATTTAATGTTGGCAAAGGGGTACGAAGAATTACCACAAGTCGAAAAGGTGATAATCCTAATCGGACCAAAGGATAGAGATGGAATCACAGTACGAGATAGTAAAGCTATATGGAAAGCCTTATTGGCAGGAACACCAAATATCGAAGTAAGAGAGTCTAAATACCCAAGTCCACTACTAACAGCATACAAGTTTATCGAAAACGATGCTAAGGAAGGTGAGGTAATAGCTCTAGGATCAAGTAGCAAGGGGAGTGATTATAATAGGATAAGATCTTTCGTAGACCAGCACCAAGAAGGAGGGAAATATTTTAAAAAAGGAGTTAGCGTAGTAGAGCTGCCATTAGAGCAGTCTAAACCTTTAATATATAAAGGTAGAACTGACGATCAAAATGGAAAACCAATTAGTGCATCACAATTGAGAGCTGACTTACAAGCTAAGGATTTTGAAAACTTTAAAACTAACTACCCAAGCGTAAAGTCGACTAGAGTAATACAGTCAATATACGATCAACTAGTAGATAGTGTAAGTTTAAACGAAAACATAAACTCCACACTAGGAAAACACCTCTCACAACTTAAAGATAAGTTTGGATCTTTTGTAGATAAGGTTAAGCAAGAAGGTGAAGAGACTAAAGAAGCGTTTACTAAACTAGTAAAGTCAGTAAAAGGCGAGCAGAAGTTGAATAAAGAAGAACGCAAAGAAATAGGAGATCAACTAAAGGATGTTCTAAAATTAGCTGGATTTGGAGCTGCTTCAGTGTTACCTGGAGGAGTTATTTATCTATTACTAGCTCGACTTCCCCTACTCCAAAAAACCATGACACCCTCATCGTTTCTCAAAGAAGACATAACACTTCCAGTAAACATTGGAGATACGGTATTGATGGGTAAGTTTAAGAATAAAAAAGTAGTTGTTAAGAGTGTTTCTAAAAACGAAAAGGGTGATCTTCAAATTAATGGAAAACCAGCATTAAATTTTAGAATACCAAAAAAGAAAGTTGAAGAAGTAGCGGATTATAAAAGCAGAGATCGGTATGCAGTAGATAGCAAGGAAGAGCAGAAGTGGATGAGCAGTATGGTAGATTATCTAATCTCTATTAATAAAAGACAGCATGAAGCCGATCCGGAAGACATCACTGACTTTGTTACCAAGAATATAGAATATCAGAAAAACAAAAATATGTCAAAAGAAATTACAGCTTACCTTACTTGGAGGTTAATTGATGGAGAATCGCTTAACGAAGCTCAGAATAGTAACACTATAGACGGACTTAACCATATGGCATTAGGAGATCTTGAAAGAGTTGCTGATTATGCCAATATGATTAAAATTAGAATGACACAAGGTCAGCAGTTAGATGCATGGATGTATTCCAAATTATCAGATTCAGTTAAAAACTTAAACTCTGTTCACGATACAATGGACGGTAGTGACGGTGTCATAGAACCAAAGATAGGCCCACAACAAGTTAATGAAAACCGCAAACCTTTAAATGAAGGAGGAGCAGCTGGACACATGGCACACCCATACGAAGATATGGATTTGACTTTTGATGAAGTGGAAGACATGATTGACGCAACACTAAGCGGCAAAGTGGATTACGCTCAAGAAAAGTTGGATGGACAAAATCTAATGGCAACGTACAAAGATGGAGAGGTTAGAGTAGCTCGAAACAAAGGGCAACTTAAGAACGCTGGTGAAAACTCTTTAACAAAAACAGCATTTGAAAAGACAATGCAACACCTACCGGATAACGTACAAAATGCTTTCCTAGAAGCTCACCAAGATTTGATGGATGCAATAGATAAACTAACACCAGCTGAAAAGGAGGATATATTTAATAATGGATCTAATTTTATTAACCTAGAGGTGTTACACCCTTCTAGCGAGAATGTTGCACCTTACGGAGTAACCCAACTAAGGATACACAACATACAGCAATACGACAAGAACGGAAACGTGATAGGTACCGAAAACTCTCAAAAGATGCAATCAGCACTAGACAGAGCTCAAGCTGGAAACCAAGGTACTTATGAGATTAGACAAACTGACCTTATAAGTTTAAAACAAACAAAAGACTACGAAAAACAAAAAGAGGAACTAACAAAGGAGTTGAATAAGCTAAGATCTCGATACAACCTCAAGAGAGATGATAAGATAGGAATATACTTTCAGAACTGGTGGACAGACTATATTAAGAATAACGCAAAGACATACGGATACGATATACCAGCCGATGTACTACAAAATATTGTTAATAGATGGGGATTCGGTTCTAAAGACCCCAACCTAAGAGTACTTAAAAAGAGTATTGATAATTCTGAATTTCTACAATGGTTCTCTGAAACTGATAAAGGATCAGTAGTAAGGCAACAAAAAAAGATAGCAGTTGAACCTTTAGAAGACATATTCCTTAAACTAGGTGTATTCGTATTGAAGGGTATGGAAGGATTGTTAGCAGTCAATCCAAATCAATCTATCCAGAAGATGAAAACATCTTTAGCAGATTCAATAGACAAGATTAACGCTTTAGTTAAAAACAACAAGATGTCCGACGATGATGCACCAATGCGCTTTCTTAAAGCACAACTAAAGAGATTAGAAAAGATAGGAGGATACGATGCAATACTACCGACAGAGGGGGTTGTATTTAAACATAAAGGAAAACTATACAAACTGACTGGAGCATTTGCACCAATCAACCAAATTATTGGGTATATAAAATTTGCAAGATAATATGAAAAACGAAGACATGAAGCTAAAAACAATTCTCAACGAGAAGAAGGAGGCAATCGCAACCTCTCCAAATACAAACATGACACTACACTACGATCCACAATTTAATGAAATTGGTGAAAGTGGTAAGCCTGAGTTTAGCTATACGATTAGTATATCTTCTACGGGTGGGAAAGATTTTAACAGAGTTGTATCTGGTAAGGAGGAAGAGCAGAAAATGGCAGAAGCTGTTAAATTAGAGTTGAGAAGAGCTTTAAGAAAGTTTGACGCAAGAGTAGCATTAATAAACGAAAAATACAACATAAAAGCGGTATAAAATGAAAAAGTTACAATTAAAGAGCAATAAGTACGTTGAGCGTATTGAGGGAGATGTTTGGAGTGAAAGCGGAAAAACGTGGACTATTAAGAATGGTATTAAAAAAACTATCACCAAAACAGAACAACTCAGAAAAGAGATATTAGTACCACTAGGTTGCCCAGAGTGTGGAAAGTCAATGAAAAGTCATTGGGATGCTAAATTCTGGAAGACCCACAGAACGTGTTGGAGTTGTGTTGTAGATATGGAGCATGAGATTAGAAAGCAGGGAAGGTGGGAAGAGTATGAGCAAGCTAAGATGAGTGCAAATGCTAAGTCATTCTTACAAGAGGTGAAAGCAGGACTAAAAGAGTATAAAGAAACCTCAGCTACAAACTCACAAGTTACAGAGAAAGGTAAAATTGAGAAATGGGTAAACCCAGACAATAAAGTTATCGCAAAAATGATTGATAACGAGATAGAGAAGCTAGAAGCTGTTGTTAAATCAGTTGGTGAAAAAAAATAACAATGAACGAAGAATCTAAGGGACTTTGGCACAACATAAGAGCAAAGCAAGCAAAAGGAGAGAAGCCAGCCCGCAAAGGCTCTAAAGCATACAAAAGCGCAGTCAAGGCTGCTAAGAAGATTAATGCAGAAGAGGTTGTGTTTAGGAGTGAGTCTTTAAGATTAGAAATCATAGAACACAACGAACCGGTCTTGTTTCAAGAAGCAGTATACAACGGACGTAAGGTTGAGCTTAACAAGATTATGCAAGGTGATGTTAAAAAGTTTAAAGTATTCGTCAATGCAGGATCAAAAACAGCAGATGGAGAAATTCAAGCAAAGAAGGTCAATTTTGGACAGAAGGGCATGAAGATCAAAAAGAATAACCCAGAGAGACGAAAATCATTTAGAGCAAGACACAACTGTGATAATCCAGGACCTAACACTAAAGCTAGGTATTGGAGTTGCAGAAAGTGGTGATTAAGTTAAAACCATCATATTTATATAAAACAAATAAAGAGTGAAACCAATATTTCAACAATTATTAGAAGCTAAAAGTATTCTCTTAGAAGACTTTGAGGATGATGCTAAAACAATCATGGGTAAAGATCTTGCCGGAGCTGTAGCATCATTAAAAACAAAAGCATCTGATAGTGAGTTTCAACAAGGTGCTACATCTGGAAAAAGTGATGGAGCTGACGATGACGAAGAGGTATCATCAAACACACAACCAGTACCGGCAACTAAAATGTTTCCAACACAGCAAGAGATTGGATTCGGAAACAGTTTAGAAGATCTTGTAAAAGATAAATATGAACAAATTGATAACGCATTTAACAGCCCAGTAGAGATGTCATCTGCAGATGGAAAGACACCAATTCTTGTAGCTGACATAGGCGGAAATATAGCTATACTAGATGGACACCATAGATGGTCATTATGCTTTATGATCAATCCGGATGCTGATATGTCATGTGATATCCTGAAAGGAGACTTTGATAATGCCGAAGATGCACTTAAAGCGATGCAATTTGCAATCGCAGCAAAAGCTGGAAAGGTTGTTACTAAAGGCTTTGAAGGAAAGGACTTAATGTCAACATCGACCAAAGAGGTTGAACAATACATAAAAGATAATATTATAGATTCAGCCATTGAGAAGTTTAAGAAATATAAACCAGAAATCTTCAAAGAAGGTGGCGATGACAAGGATGCAGTTGCAAGTTATATAGGAGAAGCACATAAGAAGATTGTAAAAATGAAAGGTCCATACACAAGACCTATTATGCCACAAGCTGGCGCATCTGGTGTAGATCAGAGTGATGTAAACAAAGCATTAGCTCAAGGAGCTATTAATTTTAATGAACCATACATAAAAGAAGTATTCCAAACAAGAGCTGGAATTAAAAAATAAACAGATATGAATTTAGCTAGCCTAATACCAATAAACAGAACACTTATAACAGAGAGTGAGGAAGAATCTTTACTACTAGAATACACTCGTAAATTTAGCGAAGCGTACGGAGTACAACCGCTATTCAAACACATCGGAAACAGAGACGGTGTAGAGGTGTATACAGCAGACCTATCCGATATGGGAGATATGGGATTAATCGTAACAGAGGCAAAAATAATGGCTTTAGTCGAGAAAAAGCAAGCAATGTTTGGACTTATTTACACTATGACTGGCTTAGCAGTAGTAGACGCAGTTATTTGCAAAATGAAGCGTAAAAAGATGGAATACGCTAACAGTATTGAATTGATTAAGTATGATTCTGAAGATAAGAAAAACTTCGATACAAAGTCCACTAACTTTAAAAAATTTATCAAATGAAAATAACAAAAGATCAAGCAATAGAGCTTCTACTTAAGGAACATATACGTAGAATGTTAAAAGAAGGAGAAGCTGGTACACCAGAAGAACCAGAAGTAGAACCTGAAGTAGAGGTTGAACCAGAAGTAGAAGTAGAACCTGAAGTAGAAGTAGAACCAGAAGCAGAAGTAGAACCTGAGGAGGAGGAGGATTCAAATGAGGAGATAATCGACTTAACTGATATGTTTATTAGAAAACTAAGAACCTCGTACTCTGCAGATGAAGATGATGTGGTAGAGATTGTTGGTAGAATGTTTGACGCATTTAAGTACGGAAATGCAACTAAGCTTGAGGTACTAAAGAAAATTAAAGAAGAAACAATAACATAATGGATTTAAAAAGTATTATAAAGCAGGTCGTTAGCAAGAAACTTGAAGAAACTCAAACCTACAACTGGAAACCTTTGAACGAAGCTAAGATAGCTCAGAGGTTGAGAGAAGATAGTGCCTATAAGGATTTCTTTAAAGCAACAATGAAAAAGTTTGGTGTAGAATCACCAAAGGAATTAACTGGAGCGAAGAAGAAAGAATTCTTCAACTACGTAGACAAAAACTACAAAGCGAAGAGTGAAGCATTAAACGAACTCGATTACTTTACAGCCCACAGCTCAGATAGCAACGATACAAAGAAAGCAATTGCTCAACTACAAAACACATTTCAAGCTCTTCAAGATCAATACAAAGTACCAGCGAGAGTCTTGGAAGCAGCTGTTGAGATGATTAATCAATTAGTTGATCAAGGTTTTGAGGATGGAAGAGCTGAAGCAACAAATAACACCCGATATTGAATAAGGACTACTTTTAACAAAGCGTATAAGTTATGAAATTGAACAAATACCATATTATCGTATTTTTAGGCTATACAACGTTAGTTGCAGTCCTTACATACTTTTTAATTAACCGCACAACCAACACAAACGATACTGGATTATCTACAGACGAACAATCCGTAGTTGATAGCTTAAACACACAAATAAGCAACCTACAGTATCAGCAAGTAGTTAGTGATAGTTTAATAATAGAGTATAAAGAAGTTATTTCTCAATTGGACTACAAGATTAACACAACAGAGAAGAGCATTAAACAAATACGAAAAAAATATGAAAGCAACTCTATTAAAGCTAGCCGTTATACTCCTAATGAGCTCGACAGCTTTTTCACAAACAGATACAACTAATAGCGACTCTACGCTTCACATACCTATTGATATAGCAAGGCAAATCGTAGCAGACTTAATACTATATGATGGATGTAGAATAGAGTTAGATAGTACCTTAACTTTATTAGGGTTAACTAATGCTAAGATAAAAATACAATCACAGATGCTCTCAGAAAAAGAGAAGCAGTATACGATGTGTAGAAACCAAGTAGATGCTACAGAGCAGAAGGTCAACCTTTACTTAGAAGCAAATAAAAACCTAACTTCTAAAAACAACAAGCTAAAGAATACGAGCCGAGTACTTGGAATAACGACTACGGTATCATTGACCTTAGTGGCAATCTTAATCCTAACTAAATAATGAGTACAACCAAAGGAGTAGATGTAAAATCATTGATTAGATCAGAATACGTAAAGTGTGCTACAGATCCAGTATACTTCATGAAGAAGTATTGTTTAATTCAACACCCAACAAAAGGCAAAATACCCTTCTCACTATTTGCATACCAGGAAGAGTTAACCCACGACATTCAAGAGAATGATCGTGTGGTCATACTAAAATCTCGTCAATTAGGAATATCAACACTATCTGCAGGATACTCACTATGGATGATGCTATTTCACACTGATAAGAATATATTGGTAGTAGCGATTGACCAGAACACATCAAAGAACCTTGTAACAAAGGTGAGTGTAATGTTTGAGAATCTACCCAGCTGGTTAAGGATGAAGACTACTGAAAAGAATAAACTTTCACTAAGACTAACTAACGGATCTCAAATCAAAGCAGTAGCCAGCTCAGGAACGTCAGGACGATCTGAAGCATTATCTTTAGTGATAATTGATGAGGCAGCTTTCGTTGATAATGCTGAAGAGTTATGGGCATCACTACAACAAACACTATCAACTGGAGGTAAGGGTGTTATATTAAGTACACCTAACGGTACCGGTAACTTCTTCCACAAGATATGGACAAAATCAGAAGAAGGCGGGAATCAATTCTTTACCAAGAGATTGCCATGGCAAGTACATCCAGACAGAACACAAGAGTGGAGAGATAGGCAAGATGATGAGTTAGGCTTAAGAATGGCAGCACAAGAGTGTGACTGTGATTTCTCTACCTCAGGTAATACAGTAATACATCCAGAAACATTAAACTGGTATAGAGATAGTTACATGCAAGAACCAATCGAAAAGAGAGGTATGGATGGAAACTTCTGGGTATGGCAAATACCAAACTATACTAGAGACTATCTAGTAGTAGCCGATGTCGCTAGAGGTGATGGTTCTGACTTTTCAGCCTTTCACGTAATCGATGTTGAGAATAATGAGCAGATAGCCGAGTACAAAGGACAGATAGGTACCAAAGACTACGGTAACATGTTAGTATCGGTAGCTACCGAATACAATGATGCACTACTAGTAATTGAGAATGCAAACATAGGCTGGGCAACAATACAGCAAGTAATTGAAAGAGGATACCAAAACTTATACTATACACCAAAAGACTTAGGATTAGATGCTGATAGGTATTTAGCTAGAGGAACGGATTTGCACGATAAGCGAAACCAAGTAGCAGGATTCTCTATGACTTCAAAGGTAAGACCCTTAACAATTAGCAAGACAGAGTTGTATATGAGGGAAAAAAGTTGTATAGTACGTAGTAGAAGGTTACTAGACGAATTGGGCGTATTCGTATGGAGAGGAGGCCGTGCTGAAGGACAGTATGGTTATAATGATGATTTAGTAATGAGTTTTTGTATTGGATTATGGGTAAGAGATACGGCATTAAGATTAAGACAAGCTGGAATCGAATTAACCAAACGTACTTTAGATCATGCTAAATCTACCGCAATATACAAATCATCTAACAATAACAACTCTTGGAAGATGGACACCAATAATGGAGATCAAGAGGATATTTCTTGGTTATTGTAGCCTATTTATATAAAACAAATAACAAATGCCAGAACAGCAGAATCCTAATTTATTTTCAAGACTAAGACGCTTATTCAGTACTGATGTTATCATTAGGAACGTAGGAGGAGATCAACTAAAGGTAGTTGATACTGATAACATACAGTCATCAGGGAATATTCAAAATAACAGTAGGATAGACCGTTACCAGCGTATGTTCGGAACGGGACCAACGACAGCATACAATAATGGTCAACTACTACAAGCAACAAGGATGGAGTTGTTTCGTGACTACGAAGCAATGGATACAGATAGTATAATATCATCTGCCTTAGACATATATGCAGACGAGTGTACAGCTAAAGACGAGTTTGACGATACATTAACAATTGTAACAGATAACGATAAAATACACAAAGTACTTCATAACCTTTTTTACGATATACTCAACATCGAGTTTAACTTGTGGCCGTGGGTTAGGAATACACTAAAGTATGGTGATTTCTTCTTACATCTACATATATCTGAGAAGTATGGAATAACTAATGTCGACCCTTTTTCAGCTTACGAGATAATGAGAGAGGAAGGACAAGATCCATTAAAACCAAACGAAGTAACGTTTAAGCGTGACATGACTACTGGACTAGCGACAACTAGTACATTATACAGTAAAGATAGTGAGGTTTATCAAAACTTTGAAATTGCTCATTTTAGATTACTAAACGATACTAACTTCCTACCATATGGTCGTTCGCTCTTAGAACCAGCAAGAAAGGTTTGGAAGCAATTAACTTTGATGGAAGATGCTATGTTGATTCATAGAATTATGAGAGCTCCAGATAAGCGTGTATTCAAAATTGACATTGGAAACATCCCACCAAATGAGGTAGATGCCTTTATGGAAATGATGATCAATAAAATGCAGAAAGTACCTTTTATCGATGAGAATACTGGAGATTATAACCTTAAGTATAATATGCAAAACATACTTGAAGACTTCTACTTACCGGTAAGAGGGACAGAGTCTGGCACAACAATAGAGAATACTCCAGGATTAGCCTATGATAGTATTACGGATGTTGAATACTTGAAGAGTCGAATGTTAGGGTCATTAAAAATCCCAAAAGCTTATTTAGGGTATGATGAAGATACAACCGGAAAGGCATCTCTAGCATCTCAAGACTTTAGATTTGCAAGAACAATCGAAAGAGTACAAAAGATTATTGTATCGGAACTTACTAAGATAGCGATTGTTCACTTATACGCACAAGGATTTACTGATGAGGAGATAGTTGACTTTTCACTTAAACTAACACCACCATCAACATACTACGAAAGAGAGAAATTAGAGTTGTGGACATCAAAGGCAACATTAGCAGGAGATTTAGTAGAAAAGAACTTATTTAGTAGATACTGGGCATACGAGCATATATTCAACATGCAACCAGAGCAGTGGCAGGAGGAGCAAGCTAGAATCATTGCAGACAAGAAGGAGCAATTCAGACTAGAACAAATAGCGACTGAAGGAAATGACCCATCTGCAACTGGACAGTCATTTGGAACAGCACACGACATAGCTACGCTTTACAAAGGTGATGGAGGTGTACCTAAGGGTTATGATGAGACAAAACCACCCGAAGGAGGATGGGAAGGAGCTGGAAGACCTAAAGAGTCAGGAACCTATGGTAAGCACTCTCACCCACTAGGATGGGATCCAGCTGGCCATAAACAAAACAAAGCAGCAGGAACTGGAGTTTCGGAATCACAAAACAACGGTGCACTAAGTAAGCATAAAAGTATGCTTGAACAGCTAAACGCTAGTAAGATAAAAAACAACGCAATAAAAAGCACCTACGTAGAGGAACCTCAGAAAAAAGACAATCTTCTTAACGAAGAAAACCTCTTAGACGAGTAGTAAAGTAAAAACCGAGATACTTATTATTAGGATAAACACTGTATGAAGAAATCAACACACTCAAAGATTAAGAATACTGGTATTCTTTTTGAACTACTAACTAGACAAATCACTGCAGACACTATGACTGGAGTGAAAGACTCACCAGCACTTTCTATCATAAGAGAGCATTTCGCAGCTAAAAATACTCTAGCAAAAGAGTTAATGTTGTACCAAACACTTCTCAACGAATCTTTCAATACTGAGAAAAAAGCAGAAACCTTACTAAATCTCACGCTAAAGATGCGTAGAAGGTTAAATGAGAGAGAGTTGAGTGATGAGAAGTATAAGCTAATTAAGGAGGTTAAGAAACATTACAACTTAAAAGACTTCTTCAAATCAACAATAAACAACTACTCAGTATACGCTTCAGTTTACAGAGTATTTGAGGGTTCTGGTATATCGAACACATCTGACGTAGTTAGAAGTCGATACACTATCACCGAACATATTGTCAACAAAAAGTCAATTCTTAGCGAGAATGATGTTGAAGATTACACCAAAGAACCGGAAGAGATTAGAATGCTAGCCTTTAGGTTAATGCTTGAAAAGTTTAATAATAAGTACGATAAATTATCCTCTGACCAGAAGAACATATTAAGAGAGTATATTAACAACGTAAGCAATACCACATCTTTACGAGATTTTATAATCAATGAAAGCGCTAAGCTAAAGGGGTTATTAGAGGGTAAGATTAATACAGTAAAAGATAAAGTGACTAGTATTAAGTTGGCAGAAGTTAACTCACTACTAGATCGTAACTCTAAGATAAAAAGAGTAGAAGAAAAGCATGTACACTCTATATTGCTTTACCACGAACTACTAAAAGAATTATAATATGATAAGCAAACAAGAACGAGTAGAGTTACGCGAGTTTACAAAGAAACAATACGACAAACTTAAGGAGGGAAGTACCACAGCAAACATTGCTAATTACGAAACACCAAACGCTTTTACTGGCGATAAGGATGATGATGGAACACAAGCGGTAGACTTAGAGGATGCACAGTATGCTTACTCAATAGAGGCTCCAAAAAAGAGAAAAAACTCTATAAAGCTACACGAACTTTCTTACAAAAACTTTAAAGCAAACGAAGAAGTTTCAACAATCCAAAAGATAAATAAAAACATACTAGAAGCTAGTAAACGTATTAGAGAGGTTAATCGAATGCTAGACCACAGCGTTAAGTTGAAGACAGAATCAAAACTTACCGATGATGTTCATTGGAAAAAAACCAACGAAGCACTTGTAAAGATGCATAAAAGAGTATCAGCTTTATCAGAAAAAGCAAACTCACTATACAACCTAACAGAAGCAACTGGACAACAAGCTCAGAAGGACTTACTAGCGCTACTACAGCAGACTGGCAACCCAGCATATGACCGCTTACAACCTAGTGATATTGACTTCAACACAGTAGGAACTGACGCATTTGAGTTTGACGTATTTATCGATGGGGAGCCGTTAGCTATTGATTGGAGTAAGGGAAACTTAACATACATGGGATACAACGAAGAGATACCTTTGGGTAATATAGAAGATACAGAAGATGTTATTGCAAACATTGAAAAACACATAAAATTATGAGTAAAAGAATCTTAATAGATTACATCGGATCAATAAACATATCACCACAGCAGATTACTGAATCACTAAAGGATAATAATGGTAAATTGATTGTCTCCGGAGTAATGCAGAGAGCTAGCTCTAATGACGATACTAACTTCAACCAAAACGGAAGAAGTTATCCGCTACCTATATTAAAGAAGGAGTGTGAAACCTATAAGAATACATTCGTAAAAGAGCGTAGAGCTTTAGGTGAACTAGACCACCCAGACTCACAAGTAGTAAACCTTGCAAACGTATCTCACAACATTATGGACTTATGGTGGCAGGGTAATGATTTGATGGGAAAACTGGAAATACTATCAACACCATCTGGCAACATTGCTAAAGAATTACTTAAGTCGGGAATCCGATTAGGAATAAGCTCTAGAGGAATGGGATCAGTAAAGGAGTTGGGAGAAGGAAAGGTAGAAGTTCAAGATGACTTTGAAATTGTTTGTTGGGATTTAGTAAGTAACCCTTCAACTCAGGGAGCGTTTATGTCACCTTCATTAAATGAGAGTGTGCAAGGAAAAGTAGATAATAAATACACAAAGATCAACTCATTAGTGAGTGAGATCATAACAGCAATGCAGTAATGAAAAACCCAATACTAAAACAAATAAACGAAGCTATCAATCCTTCAGAGGGTAGTAGCAAGATGAACCTGAGTGAAAAAGCTCAAGTCTTAGAACAAATTAAAGGATACCAATCTTTAGGTGAAGTTATATACAGAAGCGAAGGACTAAAGGAAGCGTCCCAAAAGTTATCTGAGATTATAGAAAACGCAGAAAAGGTAGCTCTACAAGAAACTGAAGAGTGGTTTGATGAAGTTACGGTAAAACGTAACATGAAGGAGTTGGTAAACAATAACAAAGAGTTTGGTAAAACAGTACAAGAAATAACTAAACTACAACAGAGAGTGGAGTCACTTTATGAAGAAATTGGTAACAACTTATCGAGATACTATGAAATTGGCAATTAAGAAGCAACAAATTATACAACTAGCTGAAGAAGTGCTTGCTGAATTTACTTTAGCTGAAGCGAATCCGTTTGAGGAGGAGGGAGACGATGCTGCGGAAGATAAGCCAGCAAAGGAAGAAGAGGGTGAAGGAGAAGAAGAGGCAAAGACGACTGAGAAAGGTGCAGACAACTTAACTATTAAGTTTGAGCCAGCTAGCGTTAAAAAATACAACACCAATACAGACTGGAGAAGTGGTGAAGGGGTTGTAAAAGGTATCACAAAAAAAGGAGTAGAAGTAGAGGTAGATGGAGCAATGGTTGTTGTGAATTTTGACGACTTAGTTGAATCTGCAAAATCTTATTACAAGAACAAAAAACTTCAAGAAGAGATCGATGATTGGGGGTTAGATTTGGGTCAAGGTTATGACGAAGACGAAGCAAGAGGATACATTAAATCCATGGATCAAGCTATGGGATCATCGTTAAAAGCGATGGCTGCAGCTTTCGAAACAGATATCGAAGCAGTAAAGGGTGAAGTAGACGAGTTACCAGAAAAACCTATTAACGAGGTTATTGGAACAGTAGCTGTAATAGGTATGATAATGGCAGCACCTAAGGTTGTTGAGCTTATCACAAAAGGGTTAAGTAAACTTATAAAGCTCTTTAAAAAGGTTACGCCAAAGAGTGGAGCAAAGTCGGATGATGAGAAAAAAGCTACAGCAGCTAAGATTATCGAATTTACTCACAAATGGCATAAACTTTATATAAAAGGAATAAAGGGATTACTCAAGATATCAGGACTCTTCAAGAAAGCAGGAATAACAGATCCAGCAGCACAAGAAAAAACAGCAAAAGTTGTATACTACACAATAGTAGCAGGGTTAGCTGTTTATAGTGGAATAGGTGCGATAAGCGCTTTCAAGGATGCAGCCTCAATAGCACCGCACGCAGGGTCTTTTGAGATAGGAACCTTAGAAGCAGTAATGACTGCTATTAAGTCAGGAGAAGTCGCAGAGTTTATAGGAGAGCTTGGACTAATAGCTGCAGAAGGTTAGGATATTTAAAATTTAATAAAAGCAAATTAAGTCCACCAAAAGTGGGCTTTTGCTGGTTTTAGTGTATATATATTACTATAATACGCTATCCTTATATGGCGTCCTAAAAAACAATTTATTCTAATTGCAACTCTAATAGTTGTAGGACGTTCAAAAAAAATCAAAAATGAACAAATTATTAAAAGAAGTAGTAGCTGAAGCAAAAGCTGTGCGTGAAACGGCCCTAGCCAATGCGAAGATCGCTTTGGAAGAGGCATTCGCTCCTAAACTTCAATCTATGATATCTCACAAAATTAAAGAAGAGATGGAAGAGGATGAAATGACAGAGATGGATTATGAAGAAGGAGAAGTGGAAATGAATACGGAAGGTGAAGGCGGTGAGCCTGAGGTTGAAGTTGACATTGAAATGGAACCAGAAACTGAAGAAATGCCAGCTGAAGAAGAAGCTCCTGCTGAAGAAGAAATGCCAGAAGAAGAAGAAGAGATGGAAATGTCTGACGAAGAGTTGGAAGAAATCCTTAGAGAATTGGATGGTGATGATGATGAAATGACTGAAATGGATCATGAAGATGAAGATCCTATGGAAGGAAACTATTCTGAGGAAGAAGATCCTATGGAAGGAATGTCATCTAAAGAGAAGATGAAGAAAGGTCTTTACAAAGAAGAAGATCACTCTGATGAAGAGGATATCGACTTAGAAGAAATCATCAAAGCACTTCGAGAAGAAGAAGGTGAAGAAAAGGAAATGGAAGAAGAAGAATCTACAGAAGACGAGTTAGAGGAAGCTTATGAAGTAATCAAATTTTTACGTTCTAAACTTAACGAAGTAAACTTACTTAACGCAAAGTTGTTATTTGTTAACAAATTGTTTAAGAAAGCTGAGTTGAGTGAATCTAAGAAAATCAAGATCATCGAAACTTTTGACAGAGTTAAGAATGTAAGAGAAGCTAAATTAGTATACGCTAGCTTGGCAGAGAATATCTCTTCTACTCCAGTTAAAAGAAAAGTTACTAAGAAAAGAAACGTAAGCATAACTGAAGGATTAGCTTCAGCTCCTACTAAAGGAACTAAGAAGCCTATCGTAGAGAACAACGCTTACAATCGTTTCACAGAGTTAATAAACTACAATAAATAAATTTAAAAATTAAAAAAAACAATAACACATGAATCTTTTTGAAAACATGGGAGAAGTGAATAGAGCTAACGAAAGTAAGTCTCTTATCTCCAAGTGGTCTAAAACGGGCCTATTAGAGGGCATGGGAGACAAGAACGAAACTGCTACAATGGCAGTGTTACTTGAAAACCAAGCTAAACAATTATTAAAAGAAGGATCAGCTACTACAGCTGGTACATCTGGTGCTGGATACGAGCAGTGGACGGGAGTTGCTTTGCCATTGATCAGACGTGTATACGCTGAGATCGCAGCAAAGGAATTTGTCTCTGTACAGCCAATGAACTTGCCTTCAGGGCTAGTATTTTATTTGGATTTCAAATATGCGAATGACAAACAACCATTCGGATTTGATCCAGAAGGAAAAAACCAAACTGGTACACTACAAGGTGTTACTGATACAACTGGTAACCCATCTGACGGTCTTTACGGAGCTGGTAGATTTGGATATTCTATCAAAAACGTAGCAGGAACTCCAGTAGCAAGAACAACTGGTTCTGTGAGTGCTGGAGATGTATTTTACGATGGAGATTATACTGCATCACTTGCTGACTATGCAACAGTTGCTTTCCCAACAGTTAACCTTGCTGATTACGATGCAGAAGGTGTAAGATCTTTTAGATTAATTTCTGGATCATCTGAAATCACTGGATCTAACATACTTCCAGCGTTTACGCAAGTAGTAGGAGATAACGTACAGTTTATTGTAAAAAGAACAGCATTAACAGCTGGTGGAACTTTCACAGCTAACGTATCTTACTCTGTACAACCTACTAACGATGATAGAGGTGACTTCGAAGCTAAGCCAGTATCTGCAACAAACAGAGACTTAGACACAGACTTGAATATCCCAAGCATTGAATTGCAAATGAGATCTATTCCAGTAACTGCTAAGACTCGTAAGTTGAAAGCTAGTTGGACTCCAGAATTTGCTCAAGACTTAAACGCTTATCATTCAATTGATGCAGAAGGTGAATTAACAGCTATGTTATCTGAATACGTTTCTATGGAAATTGATTTGGAAATCTTAGACATGTTGATCACATCAGCTGCTACAACTGATTTCTGGTCAGCTAAAGTAGGTCAAGAGTGGAACGGATCTAATGCATTCAACCAATCACAATTTAACGGACAAGCATACGTGCAAGGAACTTGGTTCTCTACATTAGGAACTAAAATCCAAAAAGTATCTAACGATATTCACGCTAAAACGTTAAGAGGTGGAGCAAACTTCTTAGTATGTTCTCCAAGAGTTTCAACAATCCTAGAATCAATTCCTGGATATGCTGCAAACACAGGAGGAGATAAAATGAAGTATGCAATGGGAGTTAGACAAGTAGGTGCAATTAACAATGCATTTGAAGTTTACAAAAACCCTTACATGCAAGAGAACACAATCTTGATGGGATTCAGAGGTAGCCAATTCTTGGAGACTGGAGCAGTTTATGCACCATACGTTCCATTGATGTTGACTCCTTTAGTGTACGATCCGAATAACTTCACTCCAAGAAGAGGAGTTATGACGAGATACGCTAAGTTAGTAACAAGACCGGAATTTTACGGAAAAATCAATGTTGCTGATCTTAACATTATCTAAGATAAGAATAACTAATAAGAAAGACCTTCACAGAAATGTGGAGGTTTTTTTTTGCATTATATTTAACATATAATAATTATAGAAACTATTTATAGGAAATAAACAGTTTACATGAAATCAGATTACAATCGCTCCGAAGGAGCCCAAGAGACGTTTAAAGCTAAGAGAACAAGAAAGAATCCAATCAAATTTAACATACAACTCAACGATGAACAAAAGTTAGCAAAAGACATAGTGCTTAACGGAGTCATAACAGCTTTGAGAGGTAGAGCGGGCTCAGGTAAGTCCTTACTAGCTGCAAACATCGCCTTAGACTTGCTCTTTAGAAAGGAAGTTGAGAAGATAATAATAACAAGACCTACAGTAGTTGCAGGACAAGATATAGGATTTCTACCAGGAGGTATAGATGACAAGTTAGCACCATTCACAGCTCCAGTATACGAGAACATGCATAGGCTATACAACAAGGAGAAGATAGAGAAGTGTATAGTAGAAGGACAGATAGAGATAGTACCTATTGCATTTATGAGAGGAAGAAACTTTACAGACTGTTTGGTGATAGCAGACGAATCTCAAAACTTAACAGACAGTCAGACTGAGTTATTACTTACAAGGGTATGTAATGGAAGTAAACTTATATTCTGTGGAGATAGTGCTCAAATTGATCTAAAAGATAAAAAACAATCAGGCTTTGATTTTATATGTAAACATCTTATAGATGTGCCAGGATTTAATGTAGTAAGCCTACAAAGAAACCATAGACACAGTATTGTTGATCCAATATTAGAAGTATATAAAAACTTCCGCAACTAATATACAACCAAACATATTTCGCAACTATTTATAGGCAAAAGCTATTGAACTATGAGTAGTACCGCAATTTGGCCAGGATCAAGCTCCTTTGCCACAGTATCAGCATCCTTTTACAACTCTCCATCCACTGGATCGAGACCAACATCGTTTGGGTATTATGATGGTGATGCTACATTTAAAATCGAAGCAGATAAGGCAGCAGATTTCTGTGCACGGAATATGGGATACCCTATTACGGATATTGAACTGCAAGATCTTAATTTATGGACAGCTTTCGAAGAAGGTGTAACCAAGTTTAGTACTATGGTTAATATGTACAACGCAAAGGACTACATACTAACACTACAAGGAACACCAACAGACACAGATCTTAGTGGTAAACCAATAACAACAAACTTAGGTCGTACAATTGAGATGGCTAAGACTTACGGTTCAGAAGCAGGTTCCGGAGGAGATGTAGATTGGAAGAGGGGATATTTACATATAACATCAAGCGTTCAGCAATACGATCTTAACACATTGTGGGCAGACGTAAGCGAGTCAGGCGAAAATATAGAAGTTAAGAGGGTGTTTCATAATCCAGCCCCAGCAATTACGAGATTCTTTGACCCACAAACCGGTACTGGTGGAGGATCACAAACTATGTTAGATGGCTTTGGTTGGGGATCATACTCTCCAGCTGTATCTTTTCTAGTAATGCCAGTATATGCAGATCTACTGAGAATGCAAGCTATTGAGATAAACGATCAAGTAAGAAAGTCAGGATATTCGTTTGAGATACAAAACAACAAGTTAAGAATCTTTCCATTACCAAGACACAACTACACAATGTATTTTGATTATGTTGTAACAAAAGACCGTAACGATCCAGCTAAATCACCAACTGGAAGTATAAGCGACTTAAGTAACGTACCTTACGATAGAATACAATTTGGAAGCATAAAGGATGTTGGAGTGCAGTGGATATATGAGTATACGTTAGGAAGTGCAAAAGAAATGTTAGGGTTAGTTAGGAGTAAGTACTCAGTAGTACCAATCCCGGGATCTGAGACAACACTAAATGGTACAGATTTAATGTCTCAAGGTAGAGAAACAAAAGCTAATCTCTTAATAGAATTAAAAGAGTTATTAATATCAATGGGAAGAGAGACTGCAATGCAGGCAGAAGCTAATATAGGAATAGCAATGCAGCAACAGTTATCGAAAGTACCAAATTACATATATATAAAATAGTATGGCATTATTCGGAAGACAGAGGGATATTAATTTTGTAATAGGAGTTAATCGTGAGTTGTTAGATAACATAATCGAACAGCAGGTAGATTACTATAAGCCATACTTACAAGATACCAAGTCTAAGGATACTGCAAACTTATATGGAGAAGCATCAGCACAAAAAACATACCATCAACCAGTAAGACTAACATGCTTAATAGATTATCAAGAAAAGATACCAGGAGAGGATGACCAATTTGGTATAGACATCACTCGAGCAGCTATATTTAATTTCTTAAAACCTAAACTCGAAGAGGTAGTATTGGTACCAGAACTAGCAGATATAATTGAGTATAGAGGTCAATACTTCGAAGTAAACGATGTAGGAGAGGGTTCATTCTTTATGGGTAAAGATAGAAGCTATTCGAAGAGTGTTGACAAAGATTTTGGAAGAAGTTTGTCTATAGTGTGCACATGCAATCTAACAAGATCTACTAGATTACAAATAACTAAAGGAAGATTATAATGTATTCAAAGAAAAAACTACCAACAACACAGTATGAGTTATCTAAGGGCGTTAAGAATAAAGCCTTTGGTAGATCAAACGATATACGTAGAGATGATGATAAGCTAAAGGATTTAACTATAGGCTTATACGACTTAGACTTTAGTATTAAGTGGTACTTTGATAATGTAATTAAACCTAGAGTAGATGACTTTGGTAAGGAATTTAATGTGCCAGTGATGTATGGTTCTCCGGAAAAATGGAAGAACATGCAAGAGGATGGCTATCTTAGAGATGCCAGCGGTAAGATACAAGCACCAATTATATCATACAAAAGAACTAACGTTACTAAGAACAGAGATTTAGGAAGCAAAGTAGACGCAAACTACCCAGCCGTTTATCGTAGCCAAGAAGTCAAATACAATACACAAAACAAGTACGATCAATTTAACACACTTACAAATTTAGAGCCATCCAAGTCCTTCATAAACACAATCATACCAGAATATGTAGACATTACATACGATGTAATAATATGGACCGACTTTATCGAACACATGAATGGGTTAGTTGAATCTGTAATATACTCAGAAGGATCTTATTGGGGAGAACCTGAGCGATTTAAGTTTAGAACTAAAATAGACGACTACCAAAACACAACTGACCTACTACAAGACAACGATCGAATCGTGAGAACGAGCTTTACACTCACACTGTACGGATACTTAGTACCGGATGTTTTGATAAAAAGTTTAAGCAAACACACATCAAACAAAACCAACTCTGTTCAAAGGTTAAACACAGAACTTACCGTAGACGCAGAAAATCCTATATTCTCAGAAACTACCACAGCTGGAGTAGGAGCTAGCAGCACATTTGAAACAACACCATCAACCGCAGCACCAAACCCCATATTTAGCTCAGTAGATCCAATTCTATTAGCATACCTAAACACAAACATAAACCTACTAGCTAGCTCAGTGAGTGTACCAAACGAAGTATTGTTTCCTGCAGGATTCTTAGCTGCACCAACGGGGCTACCAGCAACAACAAAGCTTAACTTCCAGTTTTTTGTAAACGGAATATTAGTAGAACCAGCTGCTATTACCAACTTCACAGATAACGGTAACAACACAACAACGTTGGCATTAAACACTGGAGAGCTTGGGTTTACGGTAGCGGGTGATGATGAAATAGTAGCAATCGGAAAGTTTAATTCATAACAATGAGCATAATAAGACCAAAACAAATATCCTCAGCTAGCTACACTATAAGCGGCTCCTTCTCTGGATCTTTTCAAGGAGATGGAAGTAACTTAACTGGGGTAGGATCGGGGTATGCTATAATGTCAGGTAGTGTAACAGCTAGTGTAGACGTACAAAATACTATATTCCTAATAAGATCAGGTAGCAATACATTATTTACTATAGACAAAGATGGATCAACAACAATATCAGGAAGCGCAGATAGTTTACTATTGGTAAAGAGTGTTAACAACACAAGCCTGCTAAACGTAAGTCAAAGCGGAGTAGTCGTATTAACTACTCAATCAGCAAACCCCAACTCTCCAGCACCAAACGGAGGACTTTACTTCACATCCTCTTCTTTATTTATCGGTTTAGACTAACAGCACCATATTTATATTAGAAGTTATATTATTAGAATAATTTATTAAAACACAAGAATGGCAAATTGGAAAAAAGTAGTAGTATCGGGATCAGCAATATCGCAATTTGCAAACGACACGGGATACGTAACTGCAGGAACTTTAGGAGTACCTAACAGCTTTGCTAGTGCATCTATTAATGGAACGCACTTAATAGCGAACACAACAACATCATCTATATCATTTGCCTCAGCTTCTGGAGAAGGTTTAAACATAGCAGGTAATGCGACTAGTGATACGATAACGATTGGGTTAGATGCAGTACCAAACGCTCAACTAGCTAATAGTACAATAAGTGGAAAAGCATTAGGAACCAATCTAGATGATTTTACTATAGGAGCTGGTTTAGCATCATCTGCAGCATATAACGGAGCAACAGCCCGAACAGCAGCAGTTGGAGCAGGAACTCACATCACAGTTAACACTAATGATGTTGCAGTTAACACTAGCACATTAGTAACAGCAATATCAGGATCTATTATAAATACGATTACTGGAGATGTTAATGTTGCTGTAGGAGGCGGTTCTGTTATA
>TARA_R110000765_G_scaffold73028_4_pt1 | contig 40166 bp, 39 predicted proteins | sample TARA_R110000765 | Tara Oceans TARA_R110000765 (sample SAMEA4398168) | marine metagenome | biome: Polar Biome; feature: [MES] marine water layer (ENVO:01000295) within the mesopelagic zone...; material: water (ENVO:00002006), including particulate matter (ENVO:01000060) such as...... | reverse complement strand
AAATCCAATCTATTTATTTAGGTTGGATTTTTTGTTTTAAGTCAATACTGACTGGGTACTGCCCTTGTTATATGCGCTATCTACACTTTCCACCTAAAAGTCAACTTGTCAAGTTATTTAGTAAAAAAAGGTTCCCACTGAGGTTCCCACTAAATATTTAAAGGTTCCCATTTTCAAAACCTGAATTGTATGCCAATTGTTTAACTTAAAATCAATTGGTTATGAATCAAAACAGATTATCTATTCGCTTTGTAATTAATAAAGCAAAAATGAACAAGAGAGGTCTATGTCCTATATCTTGTAGACTGACCTATAGACTCAAAAGAAAAGCTATTTCAACAGGGGAATTTATAGATCCATTACAATGGAATGCTAAAACTCAAAAAGCAAGTTCCAAGACTATTTCTAATCAACAAATCAATCTACAGCTTGAGATAATAACAGCTAATATAAGGAAGGCTCATTTGCAACTACAAATGATTGAGAGTGAGTTTGGAGTTGACGAAATATTTGCAAAATATTTGGGTAAAGTGGATAAGAAGGAAGACTATGTAATATCTTATTTTGAGAAGTTTCTAGTTAGGCAATCTAAATTAATAGGGAAAGACCTAAAATTATCCACTTGGAAGAAATTTGAATACGTATGTTCTGATGTAGCCGCTTTTATTAAGTCTAGCTATGGTAAAAATGATTACTCTTTAAACAAGTTAGATCAATCATTTTTAGATGATTTTGAATACTACCTTAAAACGGTAAAGAATCAAAAACAGATTACCATAAACAAAGGGATACAACGCTTCAGAAAGCCCATTAGGATGGCTATAGTGGAAGGTTATTTACAAAATGACCCATTTGCATTACATAAGCCTGGTCGGGTTAGAAAAGAAGTGGTATTCCTTTCAGAAGTTGAATTACAACTATTTGAAGAGTACCAGTTCACCCAGCCTAGACTTCAATTGGTCAAGGACCTATTTATTTTTTGTTGTTATACAGGATTAGCATACCATGAAATGGCAAACCTTAAAAATGAGCATATTGTAAAAGGCTTTAATGGCAATGAATGGATCAAAATGAAGCGTGAGAAAACAGGTAAAATGATATCTGTGCCCTTATTGCCAAAAGCCAAAGCAATAGTGGCAAAATATGATGAGGTCAGAGACTATGCACTTCCCAAATTTAGTAATCAAAAGATCAATTCTTATTTAAAGGAAATAGGGGGTATTGTAGGCATTAATAAATCTATAACTCACCATGTGGCTAGAAAAACATTTGCATCCACTGTGTTGCTTTACAATGATGTGCCTATGGAGATTGTAAGTGAGTTATTAGGGCATTCTAGTATCAAGATTACCCAAGAGTATTATGGTAAAATCATTCAAGAGAAAGTTGGTTTAGAGATGGTTAAGCTTTCAAGAAAGCTAGATTAGTAAAAATGGGTTGTTCTAATAACTTGTAATTAAGAACTCTAATAATTTTAAGCTTCAGCCGTATTATTAACTTTGATAAGGTTAAAGCACTATTAGTGGAAGACCAATTAATTTAATATGTGGACAGATTTATATCTGAGTTATTTTTTGGAAAACATAGAATTCGCTGATGTCATAGAGCGCATACAGGATTTGGGTTTCGAGGTGTCATTTAGCCACTTGGATGATGGTTACGGCTGGTTGTTTTTAATTATAGAAGAGAATATGGGCTATCAGGAAGGTAGAAGTTTAAGCCTTCGGGAGGCTTTACTTCAAGGCTTGTATGTGCTATATGCCCATGAGGGTGAGGTTTTGAATTTCTATACCAAAATGTTATAAGTGAGGATGTTGGCTTTTACTTATCACATCTAAGCTTTTTAGACAGTATCAAAAAGTCCTAAAGTAGTTTTTCTGTAAAAATCTATTGTTCTTTTTTTAATGAATGGTAACGATTTAACTATAAACAGTTTTATCCCGAAGGGTGAGATTGTTTATAGCTTGTGTTATGGGCCGTATTTTTTTTTCAATTAGTTCTTGATATTCAAATTCTATAATTGGAATATTAAGCTTCTTTGCCAACGATATCTCTTTATCTACCCATTCAGAATTATCAATTTGTTCAGTCCGTATGAGAAATATAAAATCTGAATTATTTAGCTCTTTAATCACCCTATCCTGTTTGTTGGTTGAGTCATTATGAATTAAATCAATGTACACCTCACTTATACCACAAATCTCATCAAAGATTTTATTTAAAAAAACGACCCCTATACTCCCATCTCGAACAGTATAGCTTACGAATATTTTGGGTTTAGCTATTTCCATTAAATCCATCCCATTTTATCGATAATTATTAATGCGACAACAACGAGGGTGCCAAAAAGATAAAACAGCTGGGAATCATTAAAAAAAGCTTTTTTCCAAGAAGATTTTTCTTTGTTATCTAGCGGCATACCGAAACCGTCAGTGACTAATTGATTATCTTTTAAATCATTGACAATCTCTGTCATTCTAATTCGTAATTTTCTCTGATAGTAATAAGAATTTGAGTCAATTATCCAGAAAATCAATAAAGAAATAAAGCTACTTAGATATATTGATAGGTCTAGACTATTATCCGTCAACTTTAAAATCAAAGCTGTAATTCCAACCAGTAGAGAAGCGCAAATCTTCTTAGTCGCTAATGTGTTTTTTGAAAACTGAAGAATTGCTGAATCAAGTTGATCAATTTCTTTCAATTTTAAAGTCTGTTTAATATCACTCATTTGTTTGTGTTTCTCTTATTGCACATAACGTGTTTGTGCAACTAATTTAGCAAATACAAACCGAATAGAAAATCCGCTAGGATTTTTGTAAGTAGGCTTGCACTAGCAATTAATTTTATACGGTGTTGGCAATAGTTTTTGTTATTCGATATTCTTTTGCTAAATCTTCTAAATCTAATCTTGAATATTGAAGATTATTTTTAATAGGATAAGTTGAATAAACGACTGAAATAAAGTTTGACCAACTTAAATGAACTGTTTTTGATATTAAAAAATCTGCTATTGCTTTTACTCTTGGTTCTAATTCAATATTATCTCCAGAAGTTTTATTTAATCTGAATTTATCTGTAATTCCACCATATGGGTTTTCTCTGCTGATTACTTCGAAATCATTTGGATGTTGTTTCATTACATTAATCACGTCATTTACATAAGGTCCGTAATGATTAAATATCCATCTAATATCTGTGTACTGTTCATTGTTGTCAATAGCATATTTCCAGTCAATTAGATAGATTAATTTAACTAGTCTTGGTTTAGATAGTTCTTCAATTTTTGGATAGGTATGAAGAATATATTTAATTAATTCTGTTAACTTTCTCATAAGCCTAAATCATTATTTGCAAGTTCTCTATTATCCATAATCTTAACACCGTTGTTTTTCTCAATAAACATTACTAACGGTTGTTTAACACCAGATAAGCTCTCAACAATGTCTTCTTTATTAAAAGCATTTTCTCTTTCACTTTCAAAAACTAAAACAGCCTTTGGGTCGCTATCAAATCCATTAATACGATAAACGAAAAATGTTCTTGATTTCATATTCAAATTATCAACTACTTCTCTACTAATTGGACTAATCTCATTAATTCTATTGTAATATGTATTTCCATTTCTTAAAGTTGGGTCTGGTAAGTCATCTACAAAATATTCTCCTTCAGCCCATCCTTTTCCAATAAAGCCTTCTCTAATTGAGTATTTCGGACGTCCTTTTTCCATTAATATCGGATTAATTGATGAACGACCAATCAGTATAAAATTATCCTCATAAACTTTATATACACTAATTCTTTCTTGATGAGTAAATTCAAGATTTTTGACAATTAATTTTATATATGAATTAAATAAATCACTCGTTTCTCTAACTATTTCTGACAGAGTTGTTTCTAAATCTGAAATTTTATTGCCTTTTTCTTCTTTATCTTTTTCAAGTTCAGAAATATTTTTAGCGTGTGTTATTGAAATAATTCCAAAAATGAGTGCAATTATTACTGCTGTATAATAAGTCAGTCGACCTATTTGAAATTCTTCAATCCCGAAAACAGATAATTTCCAATCGTTAATATTAGATATATCAATTATTGATAAAATCAAAATAGCAATACCTGAAACGTAAAGTGACTTATCAAAAATCCAATCTATTATTTTATGTATAAAGTTTCTCATTTTCTTAAATTACTGCCAACAGATATATGTGTAATTAATCCTCAAGGTACAAAAAGGATTCAGTTACAGGTAAACTATTGTATTTATTAGGTTTAACAGTAGAATAGGCTAGTAGGTTTTTTATATATCAAATTGTTTATAATCGAATAATGATATACAAAATGACGAATTGTGTAATACAACATAAAACAATTTTTTGACTACTACCACTCATTTAGATGAGAGGTAATTTAAACTGCTTTCTTTTTTTAAAGGTATTTTCAACAAGTTTCTGGTACATGTAGCTTCTTAAGAACGTGCTTAATGCTTTCCTGATTTATCCAAAATACCTAGAACTTCACCCCTTTTGTAATATACCCTATTTCCCATCCTGTACGAAACTAATATTCCATGGTTTGTCCACTGGTGTAGGGTTGGAAAAGAAATTTTGAGATAATCCACGACCTCCTGCCTAGTCATAAGTTCAGTTGGCTCTTTTGGCTGGAAGTTTTCTCTGATATTCTTTAATTCTTCCTCAATTTGTGAAAGTTTATTCAGTACTACCTCCATTGATTTTGGTAAGTCTTCAAATTTCAAATTACTCATATTGTTTGTTTTATATATAAAAATTAAAAAATGACTGCACAAATAAAAGAAATCATGATTATTGATAATAAGAAGTACTCTATGCATTGTACTCCATTGGATTCTTATTTAAAATTATTACCTAAAGAGTTGAAGTTCAATTACGGAACAACGGCTTGCTGGAGAGGTTATATTGGTACTTGGTATTTAGAGAATGACCAACTTTATTTAATTAATTTAAAGGGAACAAAGTATAACACTGAATCAAAAATCCTTGGAGAGGTTGGTTTAGACTATTTATTCCCTGAACAAGAGAAAGTATTTGCAAATTGGTATACGGGAGTTTTGTCTATTCCAAATGGAGATATTTTAAAAAATTGGAAGGATGATTATCTATCCTGTCATGAATATGTTTTGTGTCTAAAATTTGAAAAGGGAATTCTAATAGATTTTAAGCTTGAAGATGCCATGGAGAAAATGGTCAATGATATTCAAATAAAACCATCGGTTAGAAGTCTAGGTTTTTGGAAAAGAATGCTAAATTGGTTTATCTAATTTCAGATTAGAGTGTTTGGATATTATTTAAAAATTTTCTTCAGTAATTTTTTTGAGATTTTTTTAAAGAGAAAGCGAACTAACATAAAGATCAACCCCCACCCTTTTTGGGTTTTGGGGATACCCCCATATATTGTTTAATCTTAAAAATTTAAAACTATGGTTACGATTGTAGATTACAAAACCTATCAAAGAGAAGATGGGTCAGAGTTCCACGTACTTGTGGTACAAGGAGGAGTAGAAGCTGTTAAAAGTAAGGAAACAGGAAGATTGTATTTAACGGCTAGGACAGCAAAAGTTCCTTGTACTTTTGATGAAATCACCTGTGATGCTTTAAAGGGAACAACTTTTCCTGGAAGCATTAGAAAAGTAAAAGTAGAATCTTATGATTACGCTATTCCTAGCACTGGTGAAATTATAAACCTTACTCATCGATATGAATATGTTGAAGAGGAAGAAAGTATATTAGATAAGAATGTTTTAAATAAAGAATTGGTAGCATAAATTTTCATTTGCACCTACAAGTAAAAAGGACCTCTCATTAGGGGTCTTTTTTTTTGCTCTATAAACATATGACCATGTGTCATTTTTTTAATTATTAATCTAAATAATAAATATTATGAAGTTACAGATAGCACAAAGAAATCAGGTAAAATTAAGACTTGGGCTCAGTGGAGCAAGTGGGTTCGGTAAAACCTATTCAGCTCTTTTATTAGCTTACGGAATTACTAATGATTGGTCCAAAATTGCCATAATAGATACTGAAAATAACAGTGCAAATCTATATGCACACCTTGGCGGCTTTAATGTATTGCCACTAAATGAACCATATACTCCAGAACGGTATATAAATGCCATCAAAACTTGTGAAAATGCTTCTATGGAGGTAATTATCATTGATAGTATCACGCATGAATGGCAGGGTAAAGGTGGGTGTTTGCAGATTCATGAACAATTAGGAGGAAGGTTCCAAGATTGGGCTAAGGTTTCTCCAAGACACCAAGCATTTCTTGATGCTATATTACAATCTACATGTCATGTACTAACTACAGTAAGAAGTAAGATTGATTATTCTATGGACTCTACTTCAAACGGGAAGACTAGGGTAGTCAAGCATGGTTTAAAAGCCATTACAAGAGAAGGTTTCGAGTATGAATTGACGGCTAATTTTGAGCTTATTAATGAGAACCATATGGCTAAGGCATCAAAGGATAGAACTGGCTTGTTTATGAATAAGCCAGAGTTTATCATCAACTCAGCTACAGGTAGAAAGTTGCTGCAATTTTGTAATCAAGGACTGTCGGTAGACCAAGCTAGAAAGGAAATTGAAACTTGTACCACAATAGAGGGATTAAAACATTTGTATCAAAAGTACATAGGACTTAAGGGGTTGATACATCCTTTAATTATTAATCGTAAGGCTGAACTAGAAGCCATTACTAGTCAAGTAGTATCCAGAAAGGAAATTATTAACCCATTACAAACTAAAGAACATGGAACTAATAGCTAATCACGATCCGCACTCTATGATACAAGGTATCGTAGTGCCTACTAATATTTCTACCAATTCTTTTATTGAGGCGAATACACAACAAGTCACATTAGAGCATTTATTCAATGACTGTATAATTCCAAATTTTGCTAAGGATAATGAAACTACCATAAGTCATGCACAATTTATAGGTAAGGCGTTTGAGGTGGTTAAGGAACTGTTTCCTCAAGTAGAAGTAAGACAACCAGATATTAGAGTAAGTCATGTCGTGAAAAGTAGGATATCTTCAGCTGTAGGCAAACCAGTAAAGGAACTGTTAGAAAATGAAAAGACCATATATTATGAACGTTGTGCTTTTATCATTGATTTGCCAACAATTACCAGAACTATAAATGGTAATACTCTGAACCTCTCTATTGGTGGAGTTAGGGCTCTCAATCAACAAAATCTTTATAGTAGAAAATCTTTAGAGAAATTTAAAGTCTTTATCGGATTCAAAAATTTGGTATGCACCAACCTGTGTATTTCCACCGATGGATTCTCCAATGAAATTAGAATAAGTTCCATTGGTGATTTAGAGCAACAGATGGAAACCTTGTTTTCATCTTATAACCAAGAAGAACATTTAAATGTATTGGCAAGTATGTCAAATCATAGACTAACTGAAAAACAATTTGCTCATTTTCTAGGTAAAGTAAGAATGTTTCAGCATATGGATAAGACAGAGCAGAAGGAGTTGTTCCCAATCCATTTAAATGATAGCCAAATAAACTCGATAGTGAAGGACTATTATACCTGTCCCAACTTTGGAAAGAGTCCAGATGGTTCTATAAATCTTTGGAATCTGTACAATATGTTTACAGAAGCTAACAAGTCGTCTTATATCGATAATAATTTTGAACGTAATGTAAATGCGTACGAGTTAGTGAATAATCTAGGAAATTCCATCCATAACAAGACTTCAAATTGGCTCCTGTCATAATTATATTATAGCTATCCCCTTCTTTTTAACAGGTCAAGAGTTGTGAATAGCATCTACAAAATAAAGAAATGACAGATAAACAACTTATTGAAATATTGAAATACAGCCATCCTAATCAACTTTATGTAGTTACATGGAATAATCTTTTGAAACTACTAATAACACCATTCAAAGTTAGTGTATTAGGGCAATTGGAGGGGTTTGTCTTAGGTGAAATCGTGTGGGTGGATGAAGTGAAGGTGACCAAAGAACTCAAAACTGTATTTATTATCAAAGGTCATGCGTATAATTACTACTATTTCGATATTCTAGATGTCGTAGTGGAATAGCTATAGATATATTACGGAGTCATGCTGTATTTTGGATAATCAAGCTTTTGAGACGGTTCCTCCTTAATCAAAGAACCACTGAAAATGAAATTTAGCTTATTTATTAGAATTTGGAGGGTAAACCCTGTTCCTCCAAATTCTATTTTATACTATTTTTTATTACTGTGTATAATTTTGTAAGTTATTGATTATCATGTTTTTAGTTATAAAATAATCGCTATTTTACTTGCTTTTCTCGTTTATTTTTTGTATATTTGTAACTTATTATTAACTGCAATTATGCGCAGTTTTCTTTCCATAACTATTTCAAAGAAACCACTGATTTTGTCGTCGATAGACTAGAAACGATAAATCAAGTTATATGAAATAAATACTAAAATTTTTTATTCCGATTTAGTGAAGTAAAGGACTTGAACCACTAATGCTCAATGTTATACCTATGGGTGAAATTGAGGCAATTACTCTCGGCAAAATGGAAGCAGGTGATGATGAAAAGGAGAGCAAAAAGATTTTATAAAATTACAATTATGGAAATAGAAAAATTTCTAAACGAAAAATACTTATTTAAATATAATGAAGTACTGGGCAGAACGCTGTACAAACAAAAAAATGTGATGAATGAGTTTAAGTTACTCAAAGATTACAAACTAAATTCAATTTTTAGAGAATTAAGAAACAACGGTATTAGTACCTCCGTACAAAGTCTTAAAAGCTTACTTCTATCTGATTTTGTACCCAAATTTGACCCTTTCAAGGAGTATTTTGAAAACTTACCTCTATGGGATGGTGAAACAGACTACATTCTTCAATTGGCTAAAATGGTTAAAACGACTGATGATGATTTATTTTATTGGGCATTCAAAAAATGGATTGTTGCATTCGTAGCCTGTGCAATAATGGAGGAGTCAACTAATCATTCGGTATTGATTCTAACAGGCAAACAAGGTTCTGGGAAGACTACTTGGTTAACTAATTTAACACCATCAAAATTAAAGGAGTATTGTTATTCGGGAAAAATAAAACCTGAAAACAAGGATTCTAATATTTTACTCTCCGAACGTTTATTGATAAATATGGATGAATTGGCATCCTATAGTAAAAATCAGGTTGAAGCATTTAAAGAATTAATTACTAAAGATACGGTTAGTGAAAGAAGAGCTTATGGATACTTTACGGAGAACTATGTAAGGAGAGCTTCTTTTGTTGGTAGTTCAAATCACAAGGATATTTTAATGGACGTTACAGGAAATAGAAGATTCTTAGTATTTGAGTCCACGGAAATTGATTATTTGAAAAGGATGAGTTTGGATAATGTATATGCTCAGGCATATGCATTACTTAAACAAGGTTTCAAACACTTTTTTGATAAAGAAGATATTATCAAGATAGAGAAGAACAATGAGCAATTCAAGCAGACAAATATTGAAGAAGAGTATTTAGATAAATTCTTTAGAAAGCCAACTTTGACTGAAAACAATGAGATATCAAAAATGAATGCCTCCGAGATAATAAGCTTCATAAAGTCTCGAACCAATACATATTTGAGTTTGAATGCTGTAAGTTTTGGTAAGCTTATTAAGTCAAAAGGTTATCAAACCATGAAAGTTGATGGTCTAAATAAATATCTAGTAATAATTAAATAATAAAAGGTAACTAGGGTAGGTTAGGTAAGTTGTTTTATAAGATTAAAATTCTTTATAAGTGTTTAGTTTTAAAAGTTTATGAAAACTTCTTACCCAACCTACCTTTTTAAAAATTTATAATATGAAAGCAATAATATATAGAGCAATTAATAATCAAACTGGTCAGGCTTATATTGGTGCAACCACAAAGAGTATTGAAGATAGAAAGGTTGACCATGAACAAAAGGCTGATAATGGAACAGGCGGATATTTCCAAAATGCAATAGCAACCTACGGTGCAGATTCGTTCCATTGGGAACAGATTGATACCGCAAATGATGAAAATGATTTAGCTAAGAAAGAAAAGGGATACATTCTATACCATGATAGTAAAGAGAATGGTTATAATAAAGATGCAGGTGGAGGTTTTAAGAAGAACATTTACCAGTATAATATTGAAAGCGGGCAATTGATAGCAACTTATGATTCGCTGGAAAGTGCAGCTTTAGCAGTTGATACTGTTAGAACCTCAATAAGTAATACTTGCATTGGTCAAAATATAACCTGTAAAGGCTTTTATTGGTCATATGATTATCGTGTACCTTTCTTTAGGGAAAGAGATTTAAGAAAAAAAGAAGTACTTCAATATGACTTATGTGGAAATTTAATTGCGAATTATAAATCGGTTTCTGAAGCAGTAAAAAAAACTGGAATTAGTAAATCCTGTATTTCAAGAGTATGTAGAGGAGAAAGAACTCACTCACATGGTTTCAACTGGATGTATAACAATAGTAGAAAGTAAAATGAAGAATAGTAAAATAACTATAGGAAATTGGACAATTACAAATCAAGGGGCGTTTCATACTTCTGAGAATGGGAGTAAATATTCAATAAAAAACAATAATATTTTTGAAATTATAAATGGACATTATGATTGGATGTTGCACTTAGCTGCTAGAAATCCATTTACAGAAAAAGATGTATTAGATTTTAATGAGGTACTATTATATCATGCAAAGTTTAATCCTTTAAAATTCTGTCAAGAAATATTTCATGAATCAGTTAATATGCAAAATAAGGTTCTGAAAGTTTCAAAGAATTTACATTCAAGAAACAGTAGATTAATTTAACCAAGCAGATACTTTCAAAATTAAGAATACCCAGTTACTAATTTAGCGACTGGGTTTTTTTGTAGGCGCATATTTGTTCCATTTACGCTTTACGGGTATATGTTAAAACATAATAAGTAATCCCTCTTAGGGTATAAAGTACTATTTATTAAAGCTGTTTTCCTTTTTTAAAATAGACTCTCTTATTTTCTTTAATTCGTCTCCATTTTTTTTAACTATTTCGCCAACCACAGTACTTTTCACTTCTTGCGGCGTACCCTCTAAAAGTTTGGTTACATCTCTTACCGAATTGAATTTATCTTTAGATTTAAGTGTAGTGTAATGTTTTTTTATAAGATTTAGAACATCTTTATCCTGTGAAATAGTGTTGTCCGATTTTTTTAAATCCTGCCCTGTATTATGAAATGTTTGATTTTTAAAACTTAGTACTGAAATAATATCCTTTTGCTTATCAGAAATAAAATTTCCTTTTGTAATGCTTAGTTTGACATATTCCTTTTTATGAGGTGATAAGTGTACTATTGATCTCATTTTAGCCTCAAAGGATTGTGAGCCGATTATACTGTTTTTATTAATATATCTTTCACTACCTTTTTTTATATGGTGTAACATTACTATTAAGCAGTTGTATTTCTTAGCTAAATCATCATACTTATTTAAAAAATTTCTAACGTCCTTACTACTGTTAACTTCACCCGTAAATACATCTGAAAATGCATCTACGATTATGAGGTCAGTCTCGCCCTTATTTTTTAACATAAGTTGATCTAATTTTTCAACTATATTTTCGGTATTAAAAATGAAATCTAGATTTTTTAATTTGGTTTTATCAAACTTGTTAATAATACTGAGTTGTTTTTTAATCTTTACTGTAAGTGAATTTGGATCATCCTCTGTACTTACATATATTACTTTATTAGTATTACTATTTATTTTAAAGTTTAAAAACTCTTTCTTTCCTAAAGCTATACTTAAAGCCATTTGGGTAAGAAATGTACTTTTGCCACAATCGCTTTCACCTACCAATGCCGCCAACCCAACTTTCTGATAAAAGGGTTCAATAAGTTTAGGTATTGAAACTATATTTCTTTCAAATAATTGTAAAGCATTAAATTGTGAATTATAAATATCTTCCTTGGCCCTTTTATTTTCATAGGGGTCAAATCCAAATTTACTAACATCAACTTTTTTACTATTGTAGTCTGCATCAGATTCAGAAAATTCATTACTTAACATTGATTATATTTTTTTTAATTCATGAGTTTGATATTTAAAAAGCGTGTCCGTTTTAATATATAGTATAGCGGACGGACATGTGAATTTAATGGAAAAGATTGCAAAAAGGTTCCTACCGTGCATTAAAAAGATTTAAATTGGAAAACTCAGCGTTTGAATTTAATTTATAATCTAAGCCATATATCTATAATAATTTTGCTAAATGTTATGATATTGTTGAAGGAAAGCACACCATTGGATTTCTTTGGAAATATGCCTAAAACAAGAAAGGGCAACAGCAATGTTGCCCTTTTTTATTTGTTTAATTTTTCAACACTATCTATTGAATAGAAAAAGGAATTACCTCTTTTCTCAAATTCTAATTTACCCGCTTCACGATGATGCATTAAATCACAACCCTTTATCTTTGCGATGGATTTGGCTTCTTTACTAGTTAACCATTTTTTTCTGATTTTTCCTTAGTCATGGTTTATAAATTTGAAATAAAAAACTAATTTAAAACAGCTTTTAGATGTTGTTTATATTTAATGTACAATAATTCGTGATAAGGCTATGAATTTAGTCCTATTATAAATAATTTTCAACTCCTTACAATTTTAAGAATGAATACTATAAGAAGTAAAAAAGCAGAAGCTATAATTTCTGAAATTATAGACCAATATACTTATGCAGATACATCAGAAAGACCATGGATAATTGGTTTTAGTGGAGGGAAGGATTCTACAGTATTACTAACATTAGTCTGGATCGCGTTACAAAGAATAAAGAAGGATTTGCCTTTTCCATATCAATTAAGACGTCCTGTTTATGTTGTTTGCAACGATACAATGGTTGAGAACCCAATTATTTCTAGCTATATCGATGATGTATTGGTGAAAATTGAAGAGGCTGCAAGAGACCAAGGAATTCCAATCATAGTTAAAAAAACGGTTCCTAGATTAGAGGAATCATTTTGGATAAATGTAATAGGTAAAGGTTACCCTGTGCCAAATAACACTTTTAGATGGTGTACTGATAAATTAAAAATCAGACCTACTTCTAATTTTTTATTGGAACAAATTGATGAAAAAGGTGAAGCTGTTGTTTTATTAGGAACTAGATATGAAGAAAGTGCCTCTCGTGAAAGGTCAATGAAAAAACACGAGGTAGAAGGAAATAGACTCTCTAAGCACAACACAACTGCCAATACCTATGTTTACGCACCAATAAAAAACCTTTTGTTAGAAGAAATTTGGTATATCATTAATACGGTTGATTCTCCTTGGGGGTTTGATAACTCAATTTTATTTCAGATTTATGCAGATGCAAGTGCAGATGATTATGAGTGTCCAACTGTTGTTACGAACAAAACACATTCATCATGCGGACAAAGTCGATTCGGTTGTTGGACCTGTACTGTTGTAAAAAAGGATAAATCAATGACAGCGTTGATTGATAATGGACAGCATTGGATGAAACCATTACTTGATTTTAGAGATGGGCTGGTTGAAAATAGAAATATTAGTAAAAACAGGTCGGAAACTAGAAGAAATGGTGTTGCTGCTGTAGATGAGGATGGGCATAATCAAGGAAACTATACTTCAGCATATAGAGCTACAACTTTGAGAGAGTTGCTAGAAGTTCAGAAATTTGTTCAAGAAGAAAGACCTCATGTTACCTTAATAACAAATCAAGAATTAATCGCAGTTCAGGTCACCTGGAACAGGGATTTAATATTTGATTATAATGTAGGTGATATTTATAGAAAGGTCTACAATAAGGAAATAAGTACTAATAATATTAAGTCTCTAGACGATACGGAAAGAAGAATTTTGAAAGATATATGTCAAGAAGATGTTTCCTATTATCATCTAATAGATAATCTTATAACATTACAAGAGACTAAAACTCTTATGATTTCAAAGTACGGATTGCATAATGATGTTGAAAACAGGATAGAGTCTTTTGTAAACGAATATGTAAAATGAAAATAAGTAACATAAAACTAAATAATTTTAGGATTTACAAAGGTATTAATGAATTGAACTTGTCCTCTAAAGGGGACAAGAATATCAGTGTTATTGCTGGTAAAAATGGCTTTGGTAAAACAACCTTTTTAACATCTTTAATATGGTGTTTTTACGGTAAGCTTATGACTCAAGTAGAGGATAAGTATAAGAAGGATATTAAGAATATTGGGGGTTATGATAAGTACCTTATATCCCTTATTAACAGGGATGTTAAAGATGAAGATAAGAACGCAATATTTAGCGTTGAGGTTACTTTAGAAGACTTAATGATTCCATCTATTCCATGTAGAACGGTCAGTATAATAAGGTCGTTTAATTTAATCACAAATACAGAAACGCTAAGAATTTTAATAGATGGCGATGAAAATGAGCTTACCAAAGATGTTGGGTTCGAGGTTTTCATAAATGATTTTATTTTACCTCGTGAAATTGCAAAGTTCTTCTTTTTTGATGCTGAAAAAATAGTTTCTCTTGCTGAGGCTAAATCAAAATCTGAATTAAGAAGCTTGAGTAAAGCATATTCTGAAGTTTTAGGAATCAAGAAGTATGAAGAGCTAAAAAGTAATCTTGAATCATTATTAACTAAACTCAGGCGAAGAGGGGTGTCAGAAATTCAAGAATCACGACTAAATGAATTACTTGAAGAGGAAGATGAACTTGAAAAAAGGTTAAACCATAATCAAGACAAACAAGATGAAATTGATAAGCATCTAATTATATTAAAGTCAGAAAGTGATTCCCTTCAAGAGAAGCTTATAAGAGAAGGTAATTCAATGACTTTAGAGGAGTTAAAAGAACTGAAATCTAGGAGGGATTCTTTAAGGAATGAATCCAAAAGTATAAAACAGGAGTTAAGAAAACTTCTAGATTTAGTTCCTTTGGTTATGGCTGGTAAACATTTGTCAAAACTATTTAATCAGCTTTCTTTAGAAAATGATATTTTATATGGCAGTGTTAATGAAAAACTATTAAAAAAGGAGCTAGAAGCATTTTCGGCTAATATACTTTCCAGTGAAAAGCTTTTGAATTTGGATGCAGTTGTTAAATCAAAAATTGAAAGTGCAATCGAAGCATCTTTTAAATCTAAATTTGATAAAAAAGATTCAAAGTCGAAAAGTGGTAAAGTTTATTTAGAGTTTGACGAGGTGACATTTAGAGAGTTTGAAGCTATTTATAAAAATGTTAAAACTACGTTTTTAAGTCAGTTTAACTCAATAGTAAAAGACGAAAAGATAAATAGAGCTTTATTAAGCAGAACTATTAATAAAATCAAACAAGGCGAGGCTAGAAAAGACAATCATTTGGCTAAACAATTTCGGGAAGAAAAAGTTAATGCGGATGCGAAAATAAATTCTCTGCTGAATGACAAGAATGAACTTTTAGAGGAACTTGGGGGAATCAGGCTAAAATTAACTTCTCATAAAAAAGTTAGGTCTGAATACGAGAAAAACTTTAATCTAGTAGAAACTGATAAGAAAAAATACGAGGTTACTGAAAAACTTTTAATTAAAATTAATGAATTGATTAAGAGAATAAAGCAGGATAAAAAGTACTCCTTGCAAAAATCTATTGCTCTTGGACTTAAAAAGTTGATGCATAAGGTTGATTTTATTCATAATGTTAAGGTTAATATTACGGATGATATAATGGATATAGACCTATTGGATAGAAATGGGTTGGTAATTGATAAAGACTCGCTATCTAAAGGGGAACAACAGTTGTATGCTACGGCTCTTTTAAAAGCTTTGGTTGATGAATCGGGTATTAAATTTCCTGTATTTATAGATAGTCCTCTGCAGAAGTTTGATAAGTATCACTCTAAAAACATAATTAAAGAGTTTTACCCATCTATTTCAGAACAAGTAGTATTGTTTCCTTTATTGGAAAAAGAACTGTCTGAGACTGAATATGAGCTTTTAAAGCCTAATTTGAACAAGACGTTTATGATTCATAATACCGAGAGAGGTTCTGAAATCAATGCAACAAGTGTAAATAATTTATTTAAAGAATTTAAAAAGGAAAAGGATGTTTACACATATTAGGACTAGCAAGGTAAATAGAGATATAGTTGCACAATTAACGAGAAAGCTAAATCTTGGTACAGAAAATTACATTGCTAGAATAGCATTAACTCATTCTTTGTCACAAGACAAAAAATTAAAATTAAAGGATATTCAAAACTCTAGCGGTAAAGAATATTCTAAGGCTGTTCTTTTCGGGTCGTATTTAGATTATTATTTAGGAATGGTTGCCTTGCATTATGGCATTCATATATCAGACAAGGACCTACCTAAATATATTAAAATGCATATTGATGATGGGCTACAATTGCTAGATCATGAACTAAACCAAAGGTCTAATGTTGATGGTTTTGATTTTTTAGTTGAGAAGATAGAATATGGTTTGAGCGATTTGAATTAGATAATTGTAAAATGTTATGCAATATGATTTATTAATTCAAAATATAAGTAGCAGAAGTGATACAAGGCATATTGACTTGCAGAAAGCTCTTGAGAACAATAAAACAGAATTCACATTCTACCCACCTTTTTGGAGATTGTTTAGTCTCAAGCTTTCGAAATTAAATGTGGTTTTTAATTGGAAAAAATTAGAATACTCCTCTAATGACAATCCCAAAGTACCTCCTAAAACACCTGGAATTTATCTTTTTGTTTTGGAATCAAACCCTATTGTTTTTGAATGTTATAAATATGTTATGTATGTAGGAATGACTGATGATGGTTTGATAGAAAGGCTTAATACGGGCTATAGAACTCCAAGTGCTGTTAAAAATAGACCAAATATTCACAGATTAATATTGGATTATGGAAATTTTTTAACGTGGTATTATTTACCTCTACCGAATTTCGGTAAGTCGCAACTTTTAGATATCGAATCAAATTTGATTGGATACTTTTGTGATCCACCAATAAATAAAAAAGATGCACCATTTGTTGTAAAACAAGCTAATAAATCTAAAATGTCATGAAAATTAATAAACCAAAATCATATGAATCGTTGGATTTGCCTTGTTTAAGAGGTTGTATGGGGGATTGGACATATTACAATGTTTTAATACCGTTTAAAGAACTAAAAAGAATTGATAATAATCATATTATTAAAGAATCCAAGTCTCTTGATAATTCATTACAAAGAGACTTGTCAGAAAGAAAATATAAAATAAAAGATTATTTGTTAAATGAAAATCAACGTTATTTTAATTCAATAATTGTAGGGGTATATGGTGAAATGCCAGATTGGTATGCTTTAGATTTGCGCGAGATTGCTAATAATTTTAATTTAAATATCAAAAACAGAGTTCAAGAATCATTAGGTATTTTGTCTTTATCTGGTGGGGAAGTACTTTTTACAATTGACGGGCAACATAGAATTGCTGGAATAAAATTAGCATTGAATGAGAATAAAGATAGGTTCATAAATGATGAATTATCAGTAGTTTTAGTAGCTCATAAAGATGATGAAAAAGGAAGAGTAAGAACACGAAGGTTATTTGCCACAATTAATAGAGAAGCTGTTAAGCCTTCACAAAATGATTTGGCAATTATAGATGAAATTTACGCATATAATGTGATAGCTAGAGATTTGTATGCCAAATACAAACCTTTTGATAATAAAATTGCTTTAACTTCTAACACCAATTTAGACAGAGATAATCATACTGATTTCACCAATTTATTATCTCTTGTAGCTGTCAACAAGAAAGTTTTAAAACTGGTAAAATCACATAAGCAGTCAAAATATAATGGACCTAATATCAAGGAAAGAATTGAGCTTTTTAAGACAGCAAAAGAATTCTGGGATTTTATGATTCTTAATGTAAGGGAATATGAATATTATTTTTCAGGAAAGAAAAAACTGAATGAATTCAGAAATTCTGAAGAAGGGAAGCCAATGAATCTGCTATTTACACCTATTGGGCAAAAATTTATAGCTGAAATTTACACCTATTTTTATAAAAAAGATAAGTTGGGTCTATTGTCAAAAAGAATTAACAAGCTTGATTTCGAATTATATAACGGAAATTATAAACATCTTTTTTTTAACCCTAATAAAAATACTATGGTAATAAACAACCAAACAACTGCAAAAAATTTAACACTGTATTTATTAGGTGAAAGTGTTGATGAAATTAATTTAAAAGAAGATTTATGTAAGGTTTATGGAATAAATGTTTTATCGCAAGAATATAAATCATTCAAACTTCCATCTAAATTTTAGATTTTTATCTTAGAAATAATTGAGCGAAAAATAAATCAAATATAGTTTAAATCTGATTTTGAAATTTCCTTTAAATGAAGCCCACTTAATATTAAATCTGATGGAAATACATCATCTCCATAATCATCAGGTTCAATATTTGTAAATAAATTACTTAGATACGAATAGACTGTATCCCCATTATTTGTAATTGAAACTAAACTTTGAATATAAAAAAGAACTATTCTAGTGCTAGATTGAATAAGCTTAATTAAATCAATTGGGTTGTTAAAATTAGAATTATATTCTATGTCTTCAGGAAACTCAAGATCTCCGTGAGCAAATTTATTTCGAATATTATATATAATTTTTATCTCCTCTTTTGGGATTGTTTTTTTATATTCAATTAGATTTTTTTTCAAACAACTATTAAACATCAAAAAAAATCTTTCTTTAAATACATCATAATCTTTGATGGGTAATTCATCTAAGTTTTCAAGCTCTTTAATACAAAGATTAATTTTGCCAACTTTTTTAATTTGACTTTTAGAATATCTTTTGGTAAGTAAATTTTCAAAACCACCCCATACATAATTAAAGACAGTTAGTTGATTAATATATAATTGACTTATATTTCCCTTAGCAACATCATATTCATACGAGGGTCTGCACCATGCTTTACTATCTGTTTTATCAAACCTGTTCCAAATAAAATCAACTTTTTTAATACCAGAAGCAATCATTAACCAATTATGAACATCTTCATATCCTAACTGATTTATTATTAATGCTAAATCTGCACTATGTTCATGGATGCATTTATATTTAATCTGTTTAGACATCTTTATATAAATCAATAAACATATAATGAGAGTTTTCTAACTCTCCTTTTTCGTATAGATTTTCCAGAAACTCAAGCCCACCATTGGCATATTCTTCAATTAATGTAATAACATCAGAAATCACTTTATTTAATTGGTCTTCTTCCATATCCTCTAATTCATTCCAGTCTATATTTAAATCATCTGTCTGAGTAAATATGACCATCAATAAAAAATCTACTAAGGATGAGTCTCTTTTCCATTTACCTATTTCCAAAAAGTCCGATGTTAAATTTCTAGGAGGTAGCGGTAAGCGTCGTTTCTTTTTTATGCCAGTCATCATAGCATAAATATAAAGCTCGTAGATAGGTCCAAATTGACTGTACTCAGAAGACCTACTTCCTTTATTAGCTAATGCTTCGATTAAAGGAATTCTGCTGTTGGCATATCTGGGTCTTTTGGTAACTAAATTTGATTTGAATTCTTGGCTATTCATTATTTTCTTCTTTCGATTTTAGTAGTTCTTTCAATCTGCGGCAATTCTTCGTCAACTTCATTTAAGTGTAGCGTTTTAACGAAATCACTTTTCATAAGCTTTTGACCTAAATCAGTTAATTTATCTGCGGAGTCTTTATCATATAGGTCTTTTACTAATATGATGCTCTGAGGAAAAACATTTGGTATAGCATCGAAGAACCCCATATTAAAAGCCTTTCCAAAAGCCGATAGGGGAGCATCTGCTAAAAGAGGATAGTTATATTGGGTTGTGTTTGCAGAGATAATAGACATTACAACAGCAAATTTTTTCATACGTTGAAAGCCCTCAGAAGCCCCAGAAACCTCGTTTCCTTTCTCATCCAGATAATCCAATGATATTCCTCCAGACGGAGATTTTTCAAAGCTTAAAACGCCTCCTTTGATATCGTTGTACTTAATTAAATTTTGAAAATGTTCGTTTGCATGATCTTGTAGGAGGTTTACCATCTTGTCAAAAACACGTTCTTTAGCCTCTAATGTTGCTTCAACTAAATCTTGACTTATTTCATAATTAGTTACATATCCTTCAGCTATATCCTTGGGACGTAGATTTTTAATTTCTTTATCTGTAGTTAATATTTTTGATTTAACATCTCTTATAGTTTCTTGAAACCTCTCAATTCTACTAGAAGCTTGCTCCATTCTCCGAATCGAACCTTTATATTGATTAATAATGCTTGTCGAATTATCTGTGCTTTCAGATTCTGTTCCTGCAATTAGAATATCCTTTCTTTGAGATTTTAAAGCTTTCAGTTCTGAATTTAATTTATCAACGCGTTTTCTTAATTCTATTTCTTTTTCTCTGGTTCTTAATACACTTTGAGGAATAGACTCGAACTTATTTAAAAATGGAGCTGCATTGATTTGAAGAGTACCGAAAAAGTCTTCTAAATCATTTTTTACAAATTCCTTTTTATTATCATTTTCATTTGGTCTGTTTTTTAGTTTTAAAAGATAATTATGTGCATCAGACCCTTTTTCTGCTGGTCGGTCACATACATAACAATGTTCACCTTCAATCATTTGACCTAATGTTACTGCGTCTGGTGAGTTAGAAGGTAGGATTGTGAAGTATTCATTAGGGTTATTTGCGGCATGAAGGAGCGCCCTTTTTTCATATCTTTTTTCCCTGAATTCTTTAATCTTGTTCTTGAAGTCATTTATAGATTCTTCAAAACCTAGTGATATCCATGAGAAATTACCATCATAAAATCTATTATTAATACCATCTAAAAACGAATCGTACTCATCCTTTATTCTTTTAAGTACTCTACTTTTATCTAGAATTTTATCATCTAATTCTTTTCTTTTTTCAGCATTAGCGAAATTTTGTTCTAAATTATTTTTTTCTTGTTCTGCAGATTCATACAAGCTTTTAAATTCTACTAATTTCTCCGATTCTTGATCAAGTTTTATCTGTAAATCCTTTTTTGTATTTATAGCGACGTCCAATCTTTCATTATGTTCTGCAGTAGACTTGTTTTGACTATTAAGGTCTTTTTCTGCCTTAGCAGCTATCTCCTTAACGATTTTTGCTATTTCCTCATATTTACTAATATTAGTCAGCGTTCTAACAGCATCTTCAATACTAGATTTTTTGCTGAAGTCAATCATTTTGTCCACTTCTTCACCCTGAAAGAAAGAATACTGCCTTAGCGTAGGGAGTATAAGTTGACTAATAATTTTTTGTTTTTCATCGGCATCGTAAACAGGTTTATATTTTGGTAGTACATGGTCTGTTTTGTCTACTTCAATATCATCTATAGTAACCTGCCAACTGTCAAAGTCTGTGATTTTTTCGCTTATTCTAGTTGCAGTGAATGATTTTGTGATTTGATATTTATATCTCCCTGTTGAGTATTCAATTTTAATTCCTGTTTGTACCTGGTCTCCGATTGAAGTCTCATTCTTTGCTTTATCAGAGATAATCTTTACAGCAAAATCTTTAACATTCTTCTTTTGTTTATCATCAGAGTCTAAAATTTGGTCGTAAAATAACCATAAGAAAGCATTGAAAAATTTTGATTTTCCAGCACCATTATCCGCTACGATAATATTTACCCCCTCTTCAAAATCATATTTAGTGTCTTCAAATTCTCCGTAGTAATTAAAGAAGTTTTTAAACGAAATACTGTTTATAATAGATGCCATGTTAACCTATATTATGAATTATTTTAAGTTTCTTATAAATCATAGATGTATTTAAGTGATTATCATTTTCGTTGATAATAACAGAAAGGACTTCAATGATTTTTTTATTATATGGAGCGTTGGTAGTTAAATTTTTCAATTCACTTTCTTTAATGTCATACTTCTCCATTAAATCAGGGTCTGACAGAATCTCCCTCAAAATTTGATCTCTTTCCATAAAATTATAGGTCGTTAATTATTGTATCTAAATCTAAATCATACTTCATACAAACATTCATTAAAGCTTCTTTAGTGTCATAAAAATTCATAGATAAGCTTGCAAAATATGCAACTCTTGTTAATTCATTTTTCACCAAATTTCTTTCAATATTATAAAGCTCTCCAGATGGATTATCAAGATTAGGAATAACTACCATGTCATAAATGGTTGAATATGCTTTGTCTTTGTGTTTTCTTAAAAGCCTCCCCCTTCTTTGAATAAACTGTCTTGGATTTCCTGTGCTACTTGCGAAGATTCCAACCTCCGCTCTTGGTACGTCAACTCCTTCGTCTAACATTTTCATAGCAAATAAAATTTCAATTTTCCCATCTTCAAAACCACGTAAAATATCATCTAAGTTTTGATCCTCAGAAGTATATGAGTTCATTTTAACATCTGGATAATTTGCGTTAATACGCTTCATATACTCATTCATTAATTTAACCTCTTCCCCTTCATTATTTATTGCATATCCTTCAGGGATATACGCGAATACGTATTTATCTTTATGAGCCCTTTTTAATTCCCCAACTATAGTAGTGAACAGGGCTATTTTATTATGTGCTTTGTGAATTATGTTTTTTCTTTTTAATAAAAGAATTTCTACAATTGGGTCATCTTTAAATTTTCCAGTTTTAAAATCAAAAAACTTTAAAAGTTGTTTTGAAATTAAAGTATATTCTTCGAACTCATCTTCAGTTAACTGTACAATTTTCGGAAAGTATTTATACCCTGTTAAATATCCATGTTCTAAAGCTTTTTCCATCCCAAAGCTATATGTATATGGTGGAGAGTCATTAAAAAACGAATCGAGGGCAAGAGTTCCTTCAGGGTCATAAATCCTTTTAGGAGTCGCAGAAAGACCAATTTTTCTGTTTACAGTAATGTTTCCTAATTTACTTTTTATATTGTTAGCGCCCATATTATGAGCTTCATCGGCTATCATTAGAAAATCATCTTGGACTTTTTTAAAAAGTTTCTGAAACCTATCTAGAACAAAACTGCCATAAGTTGATATTATAACCAAGTCTTCCTTTAAACCCCATGAGTAGTTGCTCGTGTAGTTAGCAAATTCTTTTTCCCAATTGTTACCACCACCAACTTTAAGTATTTTTCTAAAATTAAAGGATTTAACCTCTTCTTCCCATTGATTTAATAAGGCTATTGAAGGAACTAACATAATTGCTTTATAAGATTTTTCGGCATTATATATGTTAAGGAGGCAGTTAAGAGAAGTTATCGTTTTACCCGTGCCTGTTGCCATAGCAAATACACCTGTATAATCATTATTCAACCATGCATTATAAGCCTCTTTCTGGTATTCCCTAGGACCTTCTGCAAACGGAAATTTAGGAATAGAAATAAATTCTTCAATTTTTTTATCAAACCTCACCCTTTTCTTTTGAAGAATAGCTTTTACTTTTTCGCTATACTCATCTTTTTCTAAATGTAAGGAGTCATCTAGTAAATCTGATACGTCTTTGTCCCTTCCTATGGCATTAATTATTACTTCAATCTGATCTTTATCAATATACTGGTAACTAGGGTGGGTTTTGTTAAAGATTCTCTCAAAACTCTCTCTTTCACTAGAAATTCTTTTAACACTTACATCACCGTTCCATGGGGTTTCAACTTGAAAACTTTCGGAGTTTTTCAACAGTGCAGATAATGTAAAATTGATACTTCCCTCTGTTAGAATATAATCGTTACCATCAAAAAGAATCATTTTCTTACAATGAGCTAAATCTACCTTATTAAACTTTACTGGAATAATCGTCAACTTACCCTGTTTCAACAAATATTTCAGACAATCGAAAAAATGTTGACCAGATTGAGATAGGTTTTTTTCAATTTCAGTTAAATCTGAAAAAATATCAATAATCCTATCCTCGTTTTGGAGTTCTGTATTATCGATTAAATTTTCATAGTCATTAAGACTGTATATGTGATTTGTTATAAGCCTCATTTCTCCACCGTTGAAAATGAATTCCGCAAAGCTTTTAGATAAGACCTTAATCGCGTTAGAGCTAAAATAACCTAATAGTAAATCTATTTTTTTAGAAACAGGGAACGCTTCCTCATAAAACTCTAAAGGAATATGGCTTGAGTCAGAACTGTATTTATAAGTGGAAGGAAACTGAATTTGTCTAAAACTCATATATAAAGTAAGGTCTGATTAAATAGAGATAACAAGTTAAATCTTTTGAATAGATATGGAATACGGTTTCCCGTAATTAACAATTAAAACTATAAATCAATGAATAATAATTATAAATACCATAGTAGGTCTATTACTAAACATAAAATGGTGAAACATAAACTAGATGATAATGAAATACTTTTGTTTAAGTTAGATTCATCATTCCAGATAGTAACCGTTGTACCTTTTATCAATAACAATGAATTATTAAACGTGAAGGCAATTATGAATATTGCAATTAAATCAGAAATCAACTATATCGTTATAGTTTCAAAGAAAAACATTGATTCTGTTAGTTTTAAAAAATATAGAAAGGCTTTTCTATATTTGGAAATAGAATTGAAAGATTTTATTTTTATAGATGATGATGAGTATTATAGTTATCACGATAATAAATTTTTAAAATAAGGCATACAATTCGGATACCCATTAAGTTGAAGAGTTGACAAATAGTTGGATATTAACAAATTACACTCCTTGGTTCGAGCCCAAGAGGGGGAGCAAAAAGCGAAATCCAATCTATTTATTTAGGTTGGATTTTTTGTTTTAAGTCAATAAATGCAGGGGAATCCTGCATTAGCTACACTTTCTACTTGTCCTTCATTTCGTTAAGGTTTTTGATTGGTTATAATATCCGCCCGTCTTCGTTCTGCTTCTAAAACGAATTGTTCATTTAAACTGCCTTTATATTTCATTGCCCTATTCTCAAATCCCTTACCGCATCTAAATATCTCCAAACGACATTTGAAGGTATCACCGTCAGAACGGTCATAGACCCCTACCTTAATCAGATCGATTATTTGCACGTTTTTAAGGTGTATTGAATTCAGGATGCACTTTATCCATTAATTTTAACCTTATGAAGAAATATCTTCAAACATTCTGGCAATTTCTCAATCTTTGCTCAAAATAAACCCCCGAATTATGAAAACAGTTCTACTTATCAAAGAGATTTATTCCGAAAGTTTCAGTAACATCCAAAACTTCATCGTAAAACACTATTTCAAATCCTTTGCAATATTCACCTTTGTAATGTTCACAGTAGTTCTGTGTGTATTCTTTTACAGGCTATCCACAGGATTCTCATTCTCCAATATCTAGAGATGACCAAAAAATAAAAAAAGCAATGCACTATTTGCCACGTTATTATTATATATCTGCTCCCTAATATTGTTGGTTGTTATAATGACTTATGGATTCTAAAGAAGACCCTTAAAGGAGTAGCAAAAAACAAAAAATCCAATCTATTTATTTAGGTTGGATTTTTTGTTTTTAGTCAATAGATGCATTGTTATACCTGCATTATATATACTGCCTGCACTTTCCACTAGGTTATCTATCTTTTTTGGCCAACCGACTCTTTTTTAGTCCGAAAAAGAAGTAAACGATTACTCCTAATACCATCCAGAGAACAAAACGAATCCAAGTTACATAAGGCAGCGCTATCATTAGCCCTAAACAAATCAATATACATAATGAACAGACAATCTTGAAAGCAGGGGTTTTAAACTTGCGTGGTGCATCGGGTTGTTTGATCCGTAATATCCAAATGCCTATCGCTACAAGAACAAAGGCGAACAACGTTCCAATATTTGTAAGTTCGGCGGCAACACCTATGTCAATTGTACCAGCAAGTATCGCTACAAACAAGCCGACCACAATAGTTGCAAAAGAGGGTGTAAAGTACCTTTTATCAACCTTACTGAACTTATTCCCGAGCAAACCGTCCCTACTCATAGCATAAAGTATCCTAATCTGCCCCAGTTGCATTACCAGTAAAACTGTAGGCATGGTTATAGTTATACCAATTGCAATGAGTAGTGCAACGTTATTCTCACCAACTGAAAGCAAGGCCTCTGCTACCGGTTTTTCGTTTGCAAGAGTAGATAAGGGTGCCATCCCTGTGAGGGCACCTGCAACTACAATATACAGTATTGTGCAGACCACCAATGCAAATATCATTGCTCTTGGGAGGTCGCGTTGTGGATTTTTAGCTTCCTCGGAAGTGGTGCTTACCGCATCGAATCCAACATAGGCGAAAAATACCAAAGCAGCTCCACTTATAACCCCTTTCCAACCATTGGGAGCAAAAGGTTCCCAATATACATCTGGGTTAAAATGGGGCAGACCATACCAGAGAAATATACCTACCAATACCAACTTAATGATGACCAATGTTGCATTCACCCTTGCCGATTCTTTGATGCCTATATATAGTAATAAAGTCACTAGCAAAGTGATTATCACTGCAGGTAGATTACAGATGGCCGTTGCATGTGGGAAAGTGTGTAATATGGCAGCATATTTGGTTTCCAAAGCAGGTGTTAAGGCATTCCACGAACCCGATGGCAACTGTATCATTTCGGTTCCTGTTGAACCAGACATCCATCCTGGCAAGTACCATCCGAAGCCATCCATTAGATTCTTAAAATAGCCAGACCAACCTATAGCCACTGCAACATTGCCTACTGCATATTCCAATATAAGGTCCCATCCAATAATCCACGCGATTAGCTCCCCAAACGAATGATATGAATAGGTATAGGCACTACCAGAGACTGGTATCATTGAGGCAAATTCGGCGTAACATAACGCAGCAAAAAGACAAGCAAGACCGGTAATTACAAATGAAATAGTCAATGCAGGTCCTGCACCTAGGGCATGTTCGGTGCCTGCCGCAGCTTCGCCGGTAAGCACAAAAATTCCCGTGCCTATGATGGCCCCGATGCCTAACATGGTGAGATCAAAAACACCCAAAGACCTTTTTAAAGAAGACTCCTCAGATTCTTTCTGAAGACTTTCCAATGTTTTTTTCCTAAATAATTGACGAATTAATTCCATTTTACAATGTATGTATTAAGAGGTTCTAGTAATCGTAATTTTTTCCAGCTTTGCTACGTTAATCGGTATTTTCTCCTCCACTGAATTTGTGGTATCTAAACCATAATCATCCATGGCAGAAAGCCCAGTTGACTTTAATAATCTATAAATACGCACTGCGAATATTTCCTGAAGCGATAAATGGTTGTCTGTTGCAACCCTTGAGTTTATCAGCATAAACTTAAAGTCGGTAGGTACTTTGCTAGTACTGTTTTTGAAGTATATATTTTCACCCTCAATCTCTCCAGATAGCCTTAAGTCATTATGAATTCTTTTCATAATATGAGCAATCAAATGAGGTTCTTTAAAACCCATTTTCAGTATTACAAAAAAGCTTTTTTCTGGGATAATAGTCTCCGTAGTATAGTCGACCCCATAAGGGGTATCGGTTACATCGATATGTAAAAACCAATATACGGCCGCTTTTTTAGGTTGAGAATAGAAAAGCGAATGTACAATGGTTGTGTCGAGATAATTTGTTCTTACAGAACGTGTTGGGTAAACTAAATTTGTTGTCATGTACGGCAAATGGGAATTATTAATGACCTCTAACAAAAGGGGATGAATATCTTCAAGCTTTTGATATTCCGCAACTTTGCTTCTTAAGTTTCTTGCCTTATGGTAAAATAACAGTAAAACAAATAAGGCTGTAGCTAATAATATAGTAAACCATCCACCATGTATGATCTTGTTAAGGTTGGAAATAAAGAATGTTCCTTCAACAGCTATAAAAATGGAAAATATCCCTAAAATAATCCACTTTCTAGATTTAAAATTGGCAAGTAAAAGGTACCCAAGCAAAACACTAGTCATTAACATATCTATCGTTATTGCCAAGCCGTAAGCAGATTCCATATTGCTAGACTTTTCAAATAGGAATACGACGACCAAACAACCCACTAGTAAAAAGTAATTTATAAACGGAATATAGATTTGACCTTTATGGGTCGATGGGTATTTAACCTTTAGGTTCGTCCATAATTTTAATTTGATGGCTTCGTTTACTAAAGTGAAAATTCCTGTAATTAAAGCTTGACTGGCAATTATAGTGGCAATGGTCGCAATACAAATTATGGCAGGCAGCCAGCCTTGGGGAACTGTGGCATAAAAAACCGATGTTATTTCGGTTCCTTTTACAAGAGAAAGGCAGTAGGCCGCTTGGCCAAAGTAATTAAGCAAAAGCATGGCCAATACAAATACCCAAGTGATTCTAATATTCTTTTTTCCACAATGACCTAAATCCGAGTATAAGGCTTCCGCACCTGTAGTACAGAGAAAAACCGCACCTAATATCCATAATGCACTCGGGTACTCAATTAAAAACTGGAATGCGTACCATGGGTTTAAGGCTTTTAGCACAGTGGGGTTGTCAACTAACTGATTTATCCCTAAAAAACCTAAAGTGCCAAACCACAGAAACATTACGGGGCCAAAAAGTACTCCGATTTTTTTTGTTCCGAACTGTTGTATTGCGAAGAGGGCTATAAGTATAGCACAGACAATTGGGATGGTAGGAATACCTTCGTATAACATATCAAGACCTTCTACTGCAGAAGAAATTGAAATGGCAGGGGTTATAAAACCATCACTAATTAAGGTGGCACAGCCAATCAGGGCGGGGTATATAATCCATTTTGAACGTGTTTTTCTTAACAGGGCATACAATGCGAAAATACCGCCTTCACCATTATTGTCAGCATTAAGGGCTAAATAGATGTACTTAAAACTAGCAATTAGCATAAGTGTCCAAAAAATACAGGACACACTTCCCAGTATCAAAAGAGGGTCAAAATTTTTACCTTGGGTTATAGCCGTAAACACATACAAAGGGGAAGTGCCTATATCTCCAAATACGATTCCTAAGGTCATTAAGAGACCAACTGCGGTTACTTTTTGGGTGGTAGTTTTCATTAATTTAGTGTTATATAAATTAGTACTTCTACTAATTACCCTATTGTTCTTAAACGCTTTGTCTATTTTTATTTTTTGTTCTAGGGTAATAAGTATTTAGTCCGCTATAAAAAAGATGCTGCTAACAGCAGGTTGTAATAATCATTTTATTTGGTTGAATTTGATTAAGTTTTAATTGTTAAGCCACCTTTTCTACATGGGGCAAAGTTTTTATTTGTTCTTGAAATATTGACTTCCAATTCTCGATTCTTTTAAGCTCAAAATCCTCCTTACGGTCTTCCATTGAATCATAAAAATTAAGAATTATGTTTTCTCCATTTTTTAGTTGAATTTCTAAATCAAGTCTATTAAGCAAAGTCTCAATTCTTTCGTTTGTTTTTATAGATTTCCTATTTTCCATAATACGACATCCTTTTAGTGCGTTTAATTCTAAGAGATATTCTAGATTCTCTGATTTCTTAATCTTCAAAAAAATAAACTTCATCTGATTAGTATCCAATCCTATATAGGTTTCACCCCAATTTTCTGACTTGGATATGCTTAATTTCTTTTCAGCGATTATTTGTTTGATTTTTGATTCTATTTGTTTTCGTTCACTTATTCCGACTGAATTGAACAGAAAGAATGATATAAAAACACTGCAAACAAGAATAAGTGACATGATAATTAATGAAGTATCCATAAAATATTTTTTAAAATTTACAATTCTGATTTTTGAATATTGGTTTAAGCGAGTGCAGTAACCGTGAAATTTACGGTACTAGCTATTTGGTAAAGAAGTTTCTTTGCCTATTCGCTGCAAGTAAGATTTTTTAATATCAGGTGAAACCGTGAAAAGGGTAGGAAATCGAAAAACTAGGAAGCTTCAGGTTAATAAAGGTTGCTAATACTCCAAAATCAATAGAATGGATTTTCTGCTTTTTGCCTAATACTGAATTATTCCATTCATCCGAAGTGAACTGTTGCTTTAATTTCGGAATTTGATTTTGCCAAGGAAAAGGGTCAGCAGAGTTTAACTTTGCCGCTGAATGAGAAATAGAAAGCCTAAGATTAAATTTTACTCCCGTCTCAAATTGAGAAGTACGTGAGTGGGAATCATAGATATAGTTAGACTTGGTAATACAATGGGCATTTACACCAATAAAAAGGAAAAAAAATAAAATCCTGAATATCAACATTTCTGTGCTTAAAATCCTTATCAAATGTAGAAAGTAATATCGTTAATGTGTTGTTAAAAAATTGAATCATTTTTTCATCTTAAATGCAATGTGACCCTTCAGATTTAATAACCTGAGCTTTATCATTTTCTAAGGCATAGAGATAGCTAAAGTCTTGCTCTATTAATGTTTTGTGTAACTTTTTTCTAAAACCAAGATGCCTCTCCCATTCCTTATTCCTAGTTTTGCAGTATTAAAATTTAAACTATGATTTCAGTTGATAATTTAGCTGTAGAGTTCAGCGGAACAACCTTATTCAGCGACGTATCTTTTGTGATAAACCCTACCGATAAAATTGCACTTATGGGTAAGAACGGTGCAGGTAAGTCTACCATGATGAAAATAATTGCTGGGGAACAAAATGCAAATCGTGGTAATGTAAGGGTTCCAAAAGATGCCATAATTGCGTACTTGCCGCAGCATTTATTGACAGAAGATTATTGTACTGTTTTTGAGGAAGCCGCCAAGGCTTTTAAGCATGTTTTTGAAATGCGTGATGAAATGGAAGGGCTAAATAAAGAATTGGAGACGAGAACAGATTATGAGAGCGATGCTTATATGGGCATTATTGAGAAGGTCTCTGATCTTGGCGAAAAATTTTATGCGCTAGAAGATGTAAATTATGATGCTGAGGTTGAAAAAGCATTAAAAGGCCTTGGTTTTAAACAAGAAGATTTTACAAGACAAACTAAAGAATTTAGTGGTGGATGGCGCATGCGAATTGAACTTGCTAAAATTTTGCTACAAAAACCAGATCTTATTTTGTTAGATGAGCCTACCAATCATATAGATATCGAATCGGTGATTTGGTTAGAAGATTTTCTACTTAATAAGGCCAACGCCGTAATGGTGATTTCACACGATAGGGCATTTATAGATAATATTACCAACAGAACCATTGAGGTTACTATGGGCCGTATCTATGATTACAAGGCCAACTATACCCACTATCTGCAATTAAGAGAAGACCGAAGGTCTCATCAGATTAAAGCCTATCAAGAACAGCAAAAATTTATTGCTGATAATATGACCTTTATCGAAAGATTTAAGGGAACGTACTCCAAGACTAATCAAGTATCGTCACGTGAGCGAATGTTAGAAAAATTGGTCATCATTGAAATCGATGAGATAGATACATCATCTTTAAAATTGCGTTTTCCTCCAGCACCACGTTCCGGTGATTATCCTGTAACCGTTAAAGATGTTTCCAAATCTTATGGTAAACAAGTGGTATTCAAAAATGCGAATATGTCTATTGCAAGAGGTGAAAAAGTCTCTTTTGTAGGTAGAAATGGTGAAGGAAAATCTACTATGATCAAAGCTATTTTAGGAGAGATTGAAGTAGAAGGCACTTGCCAATTGGGCCATAATGCAAAAGTGGGATACTTTGCCCAGAATCAAGCTTCATTATTAGATCCAGAATTGACCATTTTTCAAACGGTAGATGAGGTTGCCTTTGGAGATATTCGTAATCAGATAAAGAATATTTTAGGAAGGTTTATGTTCAGTGGTGATGATATTGATAAAAAAGTAAGTATGCTATCGGGTGGAGAAAAAACCCGATTAGCAATGGTTAAATTATTATTGGAACCTGTAAACCTTTTAATTCTAGATGAGCCAACCAATCATTTAGATTTAAAATCAAAAGATGTCTTAAAAGAGGCACTATCTACTTTTGATGGTACGTTAATTTTGGTTTCGCATGATCGTGATTTTTTACAAGGTCTTTCTGAAAAGGTATTTGAATTTAAAGACCAAAGGGTGATAGAGCATTTTGAAACTATTGATGCCTTTTTAGAACGTAATAGAATTAAAAGTATATCAGAAATTAATTTGATGAAATAGTAAAACTCATTTAAATTTCTTAACACATAAACCCGGTAGCTAAAATTGCGTTGCCGGGTTTTTCATAAATGTGTTGTAAAAGTAATTGAAACGATTTTTCGGTCTAAGGTAGGTTGTGTGTTAATGGAAGAAACGTCAACCATAAATAGATTAATGAATAATTTTTTTAAGCTAGAAATCATTTGAATCGAATTAATAGCAATAGTGTATGCTAGCTATATTTGTTTGAATCAAAAATTTAAACATGTCACTATTAACCATTATTTTAAATATTCTTTTGCCACCGTTAGCTGTTTTTATGAAACACATGGTATAGGTACAACTTTTTTAATAAGTATTTTATTAACGTTACTAGCTTGGTTGCCTGGGGTAATTCATGCTTTTATAGTAAATCAATAAGTAAATAAAATTCACGTCTTGCTTTCTAATGATAGAAGTAAAGACATTAAAAACCGAATAGTTGTCAATAATTGAATTGATAATTATTCGGTTTTTTTCTTAATCCATTTTCCTTCTTAAGTTTGTAATGTTCATTTTTATTGGATCTTTGGTACTCAATACTATTAAACAATACCTTTGAGAGGTTAGGATTAGAATAACTGCTCGACAAATAAAATTGTATTGGTAAAATTTGAGAAGTCAGGTTTAATTATTTCAACTTTAATTTTTATTTTCAAAACATGAATAAACATTTAATAATAGCAGCTGCTATTTTGTTATTAGCAGTAGGGTGTAAAGACTTTCAAAAGAACGATAAAAACGCATCGCAAATAGAAAAATCTGCTCAAGAATTAAATGATGAGATTACCCATTCTATAGTAAATGAGGCAATTAAAATGCATGGTGGAAAGCTCTATGATTCTGCTCATTATCAATTTACCTTTCGAGATAAGGTGTATTCTTTTGAAAATAAAAATGGTTATACGTACAAGGTAAGTTCAAAAGATAGTTTGGGTAATAAAATTGTGGACATTATGCAGAATGGACAGTTAGCCAGAACAGTTAATAACGAGTTGGTTGAGCTATCAGAAAAGGATATTGCTAAATATACTGAAGCTTTAAACTCAGTTATTTATTTTGCCACATTACCACATAAATTAAATGATAAAGCAGTAAAAAAAGCAGGCGTAGGGGAAACCACTATTAAAGGAGAAGATTACGATATAGTTAGGGTCACTTTTGGTAAAGTAGGCGGAGGTAAAGATTTTGATGATGTTTTTATGTACTGGATAAATAAAAAATCGCATTACATAAATTATTTAGCATACAGTTATAGTGTTAATGAAGGCGGAGTACGATTTAGGAGTGCTTATAACCCAAGAACCATTGATGGAATTCGTTTTCAAGATTATATTAATTGGGAAGCGCCAGTTGATACGCCTCTAAAAGAATTGCCTGCGATGTTTGAAAAAGGACAATTGAAAGAACTTTCTAGAATTGAGACGAAGGATATTCAGAATTTGAACGCCATCGATGTGGTGGAGTAGTCATTTTAGTTGAACACAATTTACTTATCGTATCTTTGTTAAGCGCTATTTGAGGTTTTCGAATACGTGTTATTATTACTTGTTTTTAATTTAAATCCGTCTTATATGAAGGGTGAAACCTTATTTGAAAATTTCAGGGAGGTTTCTGCAAAAGAGTGGAAACAAAAAATTCAATATGATTTAAAAGGTAAGGATTATAATGAAGAACTTGTTTGGGATTCTCCAGAAGGCATTAAAGTAAAACCTTTTTACCACGCTGACGATTTAGAGAATATTATAGTAGAATCGTTGCCAACTACCCCTTGGAGAATAGGTCAATCCATTTATGCAGGTAACGCCATAATGGCCAATGAAAAAGCTCATAGGTTAATTAAGAAAGGTGCCGAGGTTTTACATTTTGTAATTGCTGCAGAAACTGTTGATGTTGTAAAGCTTTTGAACAATATTGATTTAAATACCACAAGTGTTTCTTTCGATATGCAATTTATGTCCAAAAGTTTCATTGAGAAGGTTGTTAATCTAGTTTCAAATTCGAACAACGTTTACTTTCAAACTGATCCTATAGGCCAACTAGCTAGATCCGGTAATTGGTACGACTCTCTAACTTCAGATTTTAAGGTTTTTAACGAATTAATAGATTTAAATATTGAAAATCTAGTAAGCGTTGATCTTACCCTTTATGATAATGCCGGTGCAGATATTTCTCAACAATTAGCATATGCACTATCACATGCCAATGAGTATCTAAACGCATTGCATGAGAACGGAAAACTTCAAAAGCTAAAGAGTATAGAATTTAAAGTTGCAGTTGGGGGTAATTATTTTTTTGAGATTGCAAAGTTAAGGGCGTTACGAAAACTTTTTAAAGTTCTTGCTGAAGCATATGAAGTTTCTCCGCGCTGTCATATTTCAACAATACCATCAAAAAGAAACAAAACCATATTTGACTATAATGTGAATATGCTAAGAACGACAACAGAGTGTATGTCTGCTGTTATTGGAGGTTCTGATACCGTTTATAATTTTCCTTATGATTCTATTTATAAAAAGGATAATGATTTCGCAAACCGCATTGCTTTAAATCAATTAGTGTTAATGAAAGAAGAAAGCTATTTTGATAAGGTAGAAAACCCTGCAGAGGGAAGTTACTATATTGAAACCATAACAAATCAATTAGCAGAAAAGGCTTTGATTCTTTTTAAGTCTATTGAAAAAGAAGGTGGCTTTCTTAAGCAATTAAAAAATCATTCTATACAGAATAGAATAGCTGATAGCGCAAAAAGACAGCAAGAAAAATTTGATAATAAAAAGACGGTTTTAGTAGGCACAAATGCATATCAAAATAAAACGGATAACATGGGTGGTGAGTTAGAGATTTATCCATTTTTAAAGAAGAATCCTAGAAAAACTTTGATAACTCCTATAATTGAAAAGCGATTAGCAGAAGAATTAGAGCAAAACCGGTTATCACATGAGTAGAAAGAACTTGCAACATATTAGTTTAAAGAACTCAGATAATGGTAGTGCTAAAATTAGTGAGTCAACTTCATCGAATACGGTTTATGAAACAGCTGAATCTATTCCTTTAAAGAAAAGATATTCCGCAGTTGATGTAGAGAAAATTGAGCACCTTAACTTTACAGCGGGCATGCCACCTTTTCTTCGTGGACCCTACGCAACAATGTATGTACAGCGCTCTTGGACAATACGTCAATATGCAGGATTTTCAACAGCTACCGAGAGTAATGCATTTTACAGGAAAAACTTAAAAGCTGGTCAAAAAGGATTATCAGTTGCGTTCGATTTACCTACACATAGAGGTTACGACAGTGACCATGAACGTGTTGTTGGTGATGTAGGTAAGGCAGGTGTGGCAATAGATACCGTAGAGGATATGAAAATTCTATTCGAGGGTATTCCACTAAATGATATGTCGGTTTCTATGACTATGAACGGGGCTGTTTTGCCTATCATGGCTTTTTATATTGTTGCCGCCGAAGAACAGGGAGTTTCTGTCGAACAATTGTCGGGTACGATACAGAATGATATTCTTAAAGAGTTCATGGTTCGTAACACGTATATCTATCCGCCAAAACCATCTATGCAATTGGTTGCAGATATATTCAAGTATACAAGTAAATTCATGCCTAAATTCAATAGTATTAGTATTTCTGGCTACCATATGCATGAAGCTGGTGCACCAGCACATTTAGAGTTGGCATATACCTTGTCTGATGGTTTAGAATATATTAGAACAGGAATAGAAGCAGGATTAAAAATTGATGATTTTGCTCCTCGATTGTCATTTTTCTGGGGTATTGGTATGAATCATTTTATGGAAATTGCCAAAATGCGGGCTGCGAGAATGTTATGGGCCAAAGTGGTAAAGAAATTCGACCCCAAGAGTGAAAAATCATTAATGCTTAGAACACATTGCCAAACTAGTGGATGGAGTCTTACCGAACAAGACCCTTTCAATAATGTAGCACGTACCACTATAGAAGCTGCTGCCGCTGTTTTTGGAGGAACACAAAGCTTACATACGAATGCTTTAGATGAGGCAATAGCATTGCCTACAGATTTCTCTGCGCGTATTGCAAGAGAAACTCAGTTATACCTGCAACATGAAACCAATATGACCAAAACTGTGGATCCATGGGCAGGTAGTTATTACGTAGAGAAATTAACGCATGATTTAGCGCATAAAGCTTGGGAGTTAATGGAAGAAGTAGAAAATCTCGGGGGAATGACCAAGGCTATCGAAACAGGAATTCCAAAAACTAGAATAGAAGAGGCTGCAGCCAGGAAACAGGCTCGTATAGACAGCCTTCAAGATGTAATTGTCGGAGTAAACAAATACCAACTCGCAGCCGAAGATGAACTTCAAATATTGGAAGTTGATAATAAAGAAGTGAGAAGGCAGCAATTACAGCGATTAGAAGAAATAAAAGAGAAACGTAATACTACTAAGGTAGAAGAATCCTTAAAAGCTATTTCAAAAGTAGCGACAAACAAATTAGCTGGTAGCGATTCGGAAGAAAATTTATTAGCTTTAGCAGTAAATGCAGCTCGAGAAAGAGCTACTTTGGGAGAGATAAGTAGCGCTTTAGAAAAGGCGTATGGCAGACATAAGGCGATTATAAATTCATTTACTGGGGTGTATTCAAGGGAGATAAAAGAAGACGGAAGCTTTAAAAAAGCGCAAGAGTTAGCAGATCGTTTTGCCGAGCAAGATGGGAGAAGACCTCGTATTATGGTTGCAAAAATGGGTCAAGATGGTCATGACCGCGGGGCAAAGGTTGTTGCTACGGGGTATGCCGATTTAGGTTTTGATGTAGATATTGGTCCCCTTTTTCAAACACCAAAAGAAACCGCGAAACAGGCTGTAGAAAATGATGTGCATATTTTAGGAATATCATCACTTGCTGGGGGACATAAAACCTTAGTGCCAGAAGTGGTTAAAGAATTGAAGGCATATGGCCGAGAAGATATTATGGTTATTGTTGGTGGCGTAGTGCCAAAACAAGATTATGAATTCTTGAAAGAGGCTGGTGCTACTGCAGTATTCGGACCAGGTACTAAAATTAGTGATGCGGCTATACACATATTAGAATTGCTTTTGGAATAGTTTTTTATATAACTAAGAACAAAAAAAAGGACCCATTTTGGGTCCTTTTATATTAGATAGAATTTATGCTTTAAGCTATAGCAACTTCTGGCTTTCTGTTCTTCATCCAAAAATAAAGGATGGTGAAAAGAACGATTAAAATTGCTGGGAATAGGACCATAGTTCCTAAAGTTTCTTGTCCAGAAACTAATTCTAGTTCATCACCTGTAAAACCTTGTGCTGAAGCAGCTGCTCTGTCAGCATCAATCCAACCTCCAATAATTGGTTGAAATATTGAAGTTGAGAACATACCAATTGCACCAATAATAGACATTCCTAAAGCACCGGTCTTAGGTGTTTTAGTTGCCGTTAAGCCTATCATATTAGGCCAGAAATATGCGATTCCTAATGCGAAAATAATAGCAGCTACATATGCCATGGCACCTGTTTGGGTGCTAAATAGATAGATACCTATAGTTGCTAAAATTGCCGAACCTAATAGTACACCCGTTTGGTCAAATCTCTTAACCATATCCCCGCCAAAATATCTTGCTACTGCCATTAAACCTGCGGTTAATGCCAAAATTAATGTCGGTTCTGCTCCACTTTTTGATAAAATTAAACCAACCCATTGATTTGGTCCAAATTCAGAGATAGCCGTGAGTGCCATACATATTGCGATAAATGCAAATAATGGGGTAAGCATTCCTTTTAAATTTCCACTTATCGTTGCAGCTTCTTCTATTTTTGCCTTAGGCCAAGTTTGTCCATAAAACAGATAGGCGTAAATAACTGCAGGAATTAAAAGTAACCACACTTGACTCTGTCCAATAATGTCATAATTTGTCATAAAGCCAGATAATAAACTACCTACTGCAATACCACCTGGAAACCACATGTGAAAACGATTTAGCATTTTACTCATTTTGGTTCCTTTATAAGCATCTGCAATCATTGGGTTACAAGCGGCTTCAGTACAGCCATTTCCTAATCCTATAAGTAGGTTAGCTACCAATAAGCCAACATAACTACCTGAAAAGATTAGTAATAAAATACCGATAGAATGTGCAAAAAAGGCAAATTGCATTATAATCTTACCACCTACTTTATGATAAATAAGTCCGCCTATTACCATGGCAATAGGGAACCCTGCAAACCACATTGAAGTAATTAGACCAGCTTGACTAGCGCTTAATTCTAATTCCGTTTTTAGTTGATCTAGAATACCTGCTGCAATTGCAAAAGAAAATGCGGTAGTAATCAATGCGAAACAACTGGCATAAAATAGCCTATTCGCATTAACGTTAGAAGTCGTATTAGAGCTTTCCATATTTGTATTGATTTAGTTGTTTGGTTAATATGCTAAACTAATAAAAATGAAATAATATCAGTGCTTTTTTAGTAAAATGATACCGAAAGAGCGACATAAAGCACAAAATTTATTATTTCTGAATGTTTTTATGGGTTTTATGCAGTGATAAAATTTGCTGTAATACACCTTATTCCTTTGATTATGAACTATTAACTAACTTGTAAGTTTAATAATCATTTTTAATCAAATTTCTATGAAAACTTGTTTTTGTATTCTATCTATAGTTTTATTATTTGGATGTACCGATGTTAACAAGGGCATAAACCGAGATATGCAGACTTCTACTGTTAACGTTGATGATAAATATAACCCACAAGCAAAATTAGATAGTTTGGGTGTTACCTTAAGAGATCAAGGAATACCAGTGGCAAACTATGTTCATGCAGTAAGAAGTGGTAATCTTTTGTTTTTAGCTGGAAAAGGACCAAAACAAGCTAATGGTGAGAATATAGTAGGCAAGTTAGGAAAAGATTTGAGTATTGATGAGGGGTATGCTGCAGCTAGAGAAGTTGCTATTAATCAACTGTCTGTTTTAAAGATGGAATTAGGTAATTTGAATAGGATTAAAAGGATAGTTAAAGTTCACGGTATGGTCAACGCAATGCCCGATTTTACAGATCATTCTAAAGTAATCAATGGATATTCTGATTTAATGGTAGCGGTTTTTGGTGAAAATGGAAAACACGCGCGTGCTGCTGTAGGTATGGGGTCTTTACCTGGAAATATGGCAGTTGAGGTAGAGATGATTGTTGAGGTTTATGAAGAATAGATAAATCTAAAATAATTCACATTTGTAATATTCAAATTAATTCTATTTTTACCTTAATTGAAATTATCGGCCTCGTAGTTCAATGGATAGAATAGAAGTTTCCTAAACTTTAGATGCAAGTTCGATTCTTGCCGAGGTCACTTTTTATTTGAAAGTACTTACACAAAACTTTGGACTTATTAAACACGAAAATTCTTAACAATAAGGTTAGATTAGGTTTTTCACTACTACAGTTTGTATACCCTCATAACATTAGATTGGCCATAATTATAATCTACTGCCATCAACATTTCTAAAATCTATTTTCATCTATAAAATAAAACCTTCCATTGGGTCTTTTTTCAGTAAATATGACTCATTTACTAAAATTTTTTTGAAGTAATACAACATAAAAAGGTGTAATGTATTAATGCCTGAAGCAATCTCTTTTCGAAGGTTTTACCTGTTTAATGCAAGCACATCACCCATAAATAGGTCTTCTTAAAAACCTTGGTTATCAGTCTTATTAGCTACAAACACCCAAATATATTTTGATTTTACTTACATGATAAATATCATATTCTGTGCACATATATGCAATTACTTTTGGTGAATAAAATTAATAAACCATATAATGAAAATAGCGATTAAAAGTTTTGCAATTATTTTTTCCGCACTCTTAATGAGCTGTGGAGGAAAACAAGAAAAAAAAGAAGGCTTTAGTGTTGATCGCTCAAAGTCTACCGAGAAATCTGCAGAAACTGCTCCGGCGATAGATCAAGTTCCAGCATCACAACGTATTACACTTGATGATAAG